>Ga0209022_1000010_pt1 | contig 298987 bp, 295 predicted proteins | sample PinacodermPK_FD_187300 | JGI IMG/M metagenome (GOLD analysis project Ga0209022, IMG submission 187300) | Host-associated microbial community of the marine sponge Aplysina aerophoba from Gulf of Piran - sponge pinacoderm, lysed by proteinase... | ecosystem: Host-associated > Porifera > Sponge >... | reverse complement strand
CCCAGGAGAGGTCCCGGGCGAAGTCCCAGGAGAGGTCCCGGGCGAAGTCCCGAGCGAGCTGCCCGCCCGCGTCCCGGGCGAAGTCCCAGGAGAGGTCCCGGGCGAAGTCCCAGGAGAGGTCCCGGGCGAAGTCCCGCCAACCACGCCTCCGCCAACTACACCGCCAACCACGCCTCCGCCAACTACGCCTCCCAGGCGCCCTCCGCGGCGCCCTCCGCAACGCCCACCCGGTGATCCCGACAAAAACCCCGAGCAATTTACGACCGTCCCCAGGGAGGGCGCTTATCCCCGGGTGGTGGAGCACCTGGAGATAGCCAAAGTCCGGACCGACGTGGATACACACCAGGTCACGGCCGAACTCCTGGAGCCCATGCCCGGGGCCGAGGTGGTGCTCTACGACTTCACCAGCCCCATCGAGGGCACGCGGATCAGCGGCCACGCCCAATACGACGTGACGTCCGACGGCATAATCAACTTCACCGCCCGCCCCGTCATCGACCGCGAGGACGCCATCCTCGAAATCCCGCAGTACGACTTCGCCAGCTCCCGCGCCCAGACCGGGGCCGAGGCCGAGGCCGGCCGATACTTCAAGGGCAATCCCGGCCTCGACCGACGCCAACAGGAAAACCGGGTGAGCAACCTACCAGGGCCGCCACGAAAGAAGTCAGCAGCTCCCCGCAAGCCTCGCTGGGGCGGATATCGCGGCCGCTAATGGTACGGGTGCTCCGCGGGCGGTGGCTCCTCCGCGGGCGCTTTCCCTACCTTGCCCTGGAGCTTTCCCACCGCCCGCTTGACCAGCCCGCGCCGCATGATCTGCCACGCCGCCACGCCGAGCACCAAAACGCCACCGACCCACAGGAAATAGTCGGCTCCGCCTCTGGCCTCCTGGTCAGGAGGAGTCGGGGCCACGTCGTCCGCAGCCTCCGGCGTCGGCGACGGCTCCACCGTGGGCTCCGCCTCCAGCGTAGGCTCCGCGTCCACAGTCGCAGTCGGCTCCACCGTGGCCGTGGGCTCCAGCGTGGCCGTGGGCAACACCTCCAGCTCAGGGACCGGAGTACCGGCGCCCTCCGCGACCGGAGCAGCATCAGCCGACGGCCCCACAGTCGGAGTGGGCTCCGCAGGCACGTCCACGATCCACACCGTGGTCAGCCGACTGGCACGCGTTGGGAACGACAGGTTCTCCGACCAGCCCACGATCTCGAGCGTATAGGTCTCCGCCGGCTCGGCCTCAGCATCGGCGAGCGCCGACACCTCGATCACCCCGGTCAGATTAAACGCCACCCGACTGGCCACATCGACCCCGTCAAAGTCGAGGCCCAACGTGGCGGAATCATCGGGATTTTCATAGAGGACGTAATCGACCCAGGCGCCCTCCGCGACATATTCGCTGGCCACCAGGCGCACCGTTACGGATTGCCCCTCGGCCACCTCGATCCAGGCAGGCTTGATCACCACCGCGCACGGGCAGTCCGCGAACACGGGCCGCGGGGCACGCCACCCGAACACCAGCACCATCACCACAGCCGCGACCGCGATAGCCAGATAAATACAAGCAAATAGCCATATGACACGCCGGTCCATGCCCCAAGTTTACATCACCCCGACCGCGCTATAATTGTCATGGGCGAGCACCCGCTCCAGGGACCGCGCAAGCGATGAGGAGGACGGGACTTGCCCAACGTCATTTCAGGGAGCTGATCATGGTTCGATTGCTTTCGATTGCGGCATGCACTACCGCCATCATCGCTCTGGCTTGGGCCAGCGCCCCGATAGTGGAATACGCAGCCCTGGTCCAGGCGGACGGAATATCATCCTGCGTCACAGAGACCAATCCTCACCACCCCCAGCGAGCGCAATGCCTGCTCCACGCCATCGCTTACCCTCCCGACCACATACCCTGGTGGGAGACATACCTCAAAGCCGCGGCCCTGCGCATGGACCTGGCGCTCCTGGCCTGCGTATACACCGCGACGGCGGTCACGAGCTGGCTGACAGCCAAGATGACTGCACTGATCTACCATAGTCTCCAGGATTACGAAAACCGCCGCCCCCAAGCGACGAAACCCGGCCATAAACCAGCTGACGCGGATCCCGGTTGGCGACGGAATTCGGAATAGAACACCCGCCGAAACCCAGCGACGAAAACCGCCACGGGGCCGCCGGCCAGCGCCCCCGAACAAACCGGTTTACGTAACATATATTGTTCGACCCTGGGGCGCCCGACTTTTCCCGGGAAAAGTCGCCACGAGCAGACGCTTGACGGGTTCTATCAGACTCGCTATTATGGGGTCTATCAGAGCAGCGCACCCATACCGACGCTGCCATACGGAGGCTCCGATATGACGAGCATACCAACACCACGGTCCCAAGTCGCAGAGCAGGAATGCCCTGGTTGCGGGGAGACATTCAGCGACGCGGGTCTGCACCTGACGACCTGCCCGACCTACATCGAGCCCCAAAATTACGACTTCGGATTTTGGGGAACCTGGCAAGCATGGGAGCAGACCATCGGCATCTCCACTGAGGAGGCCTGGATGGCAGCCGTACAGGCCCACATGGGGTGGTCAAACGCCAGCCCGGAGAGGGCTCGCGATCAACTGGACTCGAAGCTGGGGAGACACTACGCCGACCTGGTCATCGACCGCCTGATGGCCGGCCAAAGCTTGGCCGATGCGCTGGCCGGTCGGCGACAATAAAGAAACGCGCCACCGGCAGGAGACCAGAAACCAACCGCACGACCCGCCGCTAGACGGAGGTAGACACTCCATGAAAGACCGGATCATTACCATCGCAGCATATCTCTTTGTGTGCACAGCTGGAGCCGTGTACCTATACGCCACCCTCGTGATGGTGGGCCTGCACATGGACTGAGAAGTCGACCTCCATACCCAGGCCGCTCACCTACGCAGGAGAACACCGATATGCCTAGAATCTCAATCACACGGATCCCGGTCCGAGAGCAAGAATGCCCCGCCTGTGGCGAGACATTCAGGATGAATGACGGAGGCCGGCACCTGAAGAACTGCTTAGCCTACCAGGACCGCGCCGCAGCGTTGGTGGCCGACTGGGAGGATGAGAACGGGGTCTGGTGGACCTACGACCACGACGAAAGCCAATGGCGCCGAAGGACCAGGAGCCCACAGGAGGCGTAACCCATGAAGACGATAGCGCGATGGGCCAGGTCCATCATCAGATCAGAGGACGTCGCGGCAGTATGTTTGCTATCAGCGGTACCGTTGGGAGGCATCGCCGCCGTGGAGGCCGGCACCGCAACTGAATCGAGGGTCCTGGCCATTGCCGCCATGTTCGCTACCTTCGGACTGCTAACAGCATCATCAATTGCAATACTCCTGCTTAGACACTGCTGCCCACCCGAACGAAAATAAGCGCCATGCCCTACAAAGATAAAGCCCAGGAACTGGCCGCGAAACGCAAGACCGCAGCCAAACGGAGAGCAGCGGGGCTCTGCAGCCGATGCAACACCCCCAGGCTCCCAGACGACTCGCGCTGCCAGGCCCACCGCGACGCCGAGCGCAAACAGCCCGCGACAACCAAAGGAGTAGAAGCGTGACGACCGACAGCAACCCACATGACAAAACCCCCTGGCAGCCGCGCGGCGAGGTAGACGAGCAGAACCTTCAGGAGCTGAGAGAGGACATCCGCAAGTTCGGAATGCGGCCGCCGCCCATAGACATAGAAAGATACCTGCGTGACGAAGAAACGACCACCGGCATCCACGACCGGATCATCGCCGCGTGGCCGCACCTGGGCCTCGTAGCCGACCGAGCCCGCCAGGGAGACCTGCACGCCCGTAAGGTCGTGGCCACCACCGTACTCATGGGCGCTATCCGCAGCCCCTTGACCCTGCATGACATACGGGACATCAGCAAATGGTAGCCAAACCCGGCTGACGCCACCAGCCGCCGTCACGGAGCTCCTCACGGGGCTCCGTTTTAGGTTTCTGGCGCCCACACAGGACCCGTTTGCGCCTCGGACGCACAAGTCCCCTTCCGGCCCGCGAAACGCGAGCCAGGGCCCTCCAGCGCACGCCGTGAGCCCTCCCTGACCACCCGCGCGACCGCCTGCCACCCTAACAGGTGATGGAGGTGATGGATTGCTGGTATGGCGGCGCACCCCCGGCGTAGAATTGGGCCATAACCTAACCAGGGAGGCCCCAATGCTTGAAGTACTTCCCGCGACCACCACGCCGCCGGCAACGATACCGCCGGAAGCCACTACCATAGTTGACAACCTCGAGCGAGGCTCCCAGCTGCTGGCGGAAGCCAGAGACGACTACACCAGGCTGCACATCCGAGACGGCGCAAAGGCGGCGATGGCCGCGGCTCGCGTGCTCGGTCTGCAGGAGGTCGTCGTCAACGCCAGCCTCCTGATCTGCCGCGCCGAGCGCGCCATCGCCGAGGAGAATGCGGCCATCCCTCCCCACGCCAGCGGCGCCATGAGGTCTGCTTCCAAGGGCAATACCTATTTTGAGAATCCGGACAAACCCGTGATCTCCACCTCCAGCCTGTCCCGCATGAGAGCCGCTCACCTGGACATACAACCCGACGAGTACGAGGCCATCGAGGCCGAGGCCATACGACGCCTGGAGCCCCTGACCCGCAAGCATCTAGCCGCCATCGCCCAACAACGCCGCCTGCAGGCCAAGGCCCCCGACGCCACGCGCCTGAGAGCCCTGCAGTACATCGGCGGCAAGAACGGCTCCCAAATGACGGGCCCCTGGATTCGCAGCCTGCTCCCCTACCACCCGCGATGGACCTACTGCGAGCCCTACTTCGGCATGGGGTCCATCCTCCTAAACCGCCCGAAGGCCAACACCGAAATCGCCAACGACCTCAACGCCCGATTATTCAACTGGTGGACCGTCCTCCAGAAACAAGGCGAGGAGCTCAAGCACATCATCCGCAACACCATCTGGCATAAGCTGGTCTACGACTACGCCAAGCGACACATCGACGACCCAGCGCACACGGACCTGGAGCGCGCCGTGCTCTACCATATCCTGATCGATATGAGCATCATGCGGAACGACCTCAAGTCGGGATTCTTCCTACGCTACCAGCCCTCCTCTACCCGGGGCGTCGGGCGCTGGCCGGAGAGCAGGTGGGACTCCCTCATCGACCGGATCAAAGACGTCCAGTTCGACTGCCGCGACGCCGCCGACGTCCTCAAGCGGACCGCCCTGGAACCCAACATAATCGTCTACTGCGACCCGCCTTATCCCAGCGCGGACCAGTCCCTATACCTGCACCAGGATATCGACCAACCCGCCATCTCGGAGCTGCTACGCCAACAGCAGGGCCTGGTGGCCATCAGCGGTCAGGAGGGAGACGCCTGGGGCGACCTGTTACCCGACTGGCACACCTCGGTCAAAGACGGCGTGGCCAGGCTGACGCCGACCGGCGACGGATCGCACTACCGCCACCAGCGCACCGAGATGCTCTGGACCAACTACGATCCGCACAACATACCCAGCCTCGAGTGACATAAGCCCCCTGCACCTCCTCCGGCTGCCGTGGTTCGCACAACGCACGTTATGTAGATAGCAAGCACGATTCCAGCCCCTTTTTTACATAACGTCCGCCCTAGAGACCCGGCGCGGTGTCGCGCCGGGTCTCTTGTTTTCGGATTGCTCGCGAAATGTCCCCCGGTTGCCGTGTCGATATACCAAGGCTATAATGAATCGCACCTGGTCACGCTCGGGCGGTTAGCTCAGCGGTTAGAGCGCCTCGTTCACACCGAGGAGGTCGGAGGTTCAAATCCTCCATCGCCCACCATACCGACCGCAGCGGGACCAACAATCGGAAACCACCTTGCCGAGGTGGCGAAACGGCAGACGCGCTGCGTTCAGGGCGCAGTGTCCTTTAGGACGTGTGGGTTCAAATCCCTCCCTCGGCACCATTTTCCGACGCGCGCTTGTAGCTCAGTGGATAGAGCGCTGCCCTGCGGAGGCAGAGGTCGTGAGTTCGAATCTCGCCAAGCGCGCCATTTCTTTGCCCATGCACGGCTGCTCCCGGGCGGTTAGCTCAGATGGTTAGAGCGTCTGCTTTACACGCAGAAGGCCGGGGGTTCGAGTCCCTCACCGCCCACCACCTCCCCGATGGATATTCCACCCCAACATTCTGGCGGCCGGTCCGATCCTGGAGCAAAAGTTTGCGCCCACAAGCCTGTCCCCCGCACCCTCGTTTCGCCCCGGTCAACAGGATGCTAGCCCCATGATGGAGCACCAGGGCATGCGCTGGGGCTACGTCTTCCTGCGCGCTCCGAACTTTCTCAGCGGCGAGGACCGGGACGCCCTGATGACCACGGCGGTTGAGATGTACCTTGCCGGAGAACCGGAGCGCGACGTTCAATCCGAGGGATACGAGGGTCGCGTCTACACCGAGCGGCGCTTCGAAATGCTCGGAGCGTTCGGGGGGCAGCGGTTTGACGCCGAACTGGAAACCGTCCACGGCCGCGACACTGCCACCTTTTTGGTCAACGAGCAAACCCGCGGTATCGGCGGCGGCGGCGGTTTCTCGCGTAACTGAACCTTGCCGCAGGCACGCCTTCGTGAAGCGCCTCAGCCTGCCGACCAAGGGTGGCTCGCGGGCGATGTGATATATTGGGCCAAACCTCAGCGCGGCAGCCGGGAAGGAAGGCGGTCAACTATGCCAGAGGATCTTTTCACCTTTACTGACAAACCGGACGCCAGCTATTTGCTGGCCGGTTGGCGTCGCCAATGGTCCAATGGCGGCCGGATCTCCAGCGGGTTGCCCCGCTACCTCATCGAGAAAAACGGCGCAAGGCAGGTCGGACAATTCAGCGAATATGTCAACCGGATGTGCTATCCGTTCCAGGTCGCCGGCACGCACGACGCGTTTCGACCCTCGGCAGCATTCCATGAAGGGTTGCCCAGCGTTGCGATGTCGCGACAGAACTCCTTCTACGAGATCGGCAGCGGCTTGATTGTTTTCCTCGGCGAGGAACCCTGGTATCGCCTTGACATCTACGCGGAGGCCTTTTTCTCGGCAATCAAGGAATTGGGTGTCCAACAGACCGTCGCCGTGGAAGGTGTCAATGGGCCGGCGCCCCCAGATCTGGAACGCCGCATTACTTGCGTGTATTCCCGCGCCGAAATGCGCGAACAGTTGGAACGCCACGGCGTCCAGTTCAGCAGTTATGGCAGCCGCGGCCGGCAGGGGCCAACCATCGGAATGGCCCTGGTATCCGTCGCCCACTACCAGTATCCGGACGTTCAGATGTTCCGCATGGGAGCCATGGCGCCCATGTACCCCTTCATGACCAGCAACAACAACCAGCTGGGCATCACCCAGGACCACCGCGCATACTACGACATACTCCGGCGGCTCCGGTCAATCTTCAAGATCGAGATGGACCTGTCCGAGTTGGAGCAGATGGGCAATCGGGAATCGCAGGAGCTTCTGGACAACCTGGAGCGCCTGGGTCGCACCAATAGCGAAGCCAAGCAGATCATCGATCAGGTGCGCCTCGACTACCAGTACACGCCGTATGTCGAACCGGTGGATCTGGATCCAGCCCTGGACCAGGCGCTGGAGAATATTCTCCGGGACATCGGGGAACCCGGGCAGGAAACCTGATCCTCGGGTCGGACGGCTCACACAATTGGCCAGCGTGGTGGGAACGCCACGCTGGTTCTTTTTAACAGGGCCTCTCCCCGTCCTTGCACCTCTTCCACCAGGGACGCCTCGTCCACAAACAGCGGGCGGTGATCCGCCACAACAACCTTGCCGTCCACGATGACCGTGTGCACACTGCGTCCATCGGCGTTGTAAACCAGGCTGTTGACCGGATTGTGCAGCGCGCCCCATTCGGCGCGGCGCGTGTCGAACAAAACCAGGTCCGCCGCCTTGCCGGGCTCTATCGAACCGGTCAGGTGGTCCATCCCCAGGGCAGCAGCGCCGCCGATGGTTCCCAGCTCCAGCGCCGTTTCGGCAGGGATCATGCCGACGTCTCGACGGCCGTCCTTGTACAGCACGGCGGCCAGGTAAACCGACCGCAATGTTTCCAGCAGGTTGGAATTGTTGCCGGCGTCGGTACCCAATCCCACGGTCGCCCCGAATTCCAGCAGTTCCGGGAGCAAACCGTTTGCGGATGTTCCGGCGCCACCTTTGACTGCAGCGGTGGGGCACATCACCACCGCGGATCCGCGGTCTGCGATCAGGCGCGCTTCATCGGTGTCGATGCCAAGGCAGTGCGCCAAGGTCATTCGCGGGTTCAGCACCCCGCATCTGTCGAGATACTCCGTAGGTGAACAGCCATGCGTTCGCCGGCACTCTTCGACCCAGCGCGGCCCGTTGTTGAAGTGCAACGTTGATCTCGTTTCATGGTCTGAGGCAATCCGGTCGCATGCGGCCAGCAGCTCCGGCGTGCAGAATTCCGCGGCGAACGGCATCGACCACCCGGATACCAGATCGCTGTTGGCGCTTTCGGCCAGGGCAATGGCCTCCTCTGTCGCCTCGATCGCCTCATCAGTCCCGTACACCGGCAAGTTCAGCGGGTTGGGACGGTCCTGGACGTTGCGGCCAACAACTATGCGGCAACCGGCCTGATCATAAGCCGCCAGGCATTGGCCGAGATGGGTTGTAGTTCCCGGGTCTATGAAGGTGGTGGTGCCGTACTTCAACAGCTCGGTTATGGCAAGCATCGACGTAGCGTACTCGTCATCGGCGGTCATCGCCGCCTGCAGCCGAAACACGTTGGGCAGGTACTCGGCTCCGAGGTCATCCGGAAACAGACCGCGCGCCGCATGGGCGTAGCTGATGTGCATGTGACCGTTCACGAATCCCGGAGTGAGAACCATCCCGGTTCCGTCAATCGTTCGGTCAGCGGCGATTGACGCCAGGTCGGCAGACTTGCCAACCTGGCTGATCCGGGTTCCGGTTATGACAACCGAACCATCGGCCACGATGCGGCGATCCGAGTCCATCGTGACGATGTAGCGCGCACCGTCGATTTTGAGAGTTGGGACTTCGGTCATGGAACACTCCAGGCGGTTAATCGGTCCAATCGCGGAAACCCCAGCGGTTGAACGAGGTGACCTCCGACGGCGGGCGACGGGTTGTGGGTCCAAAACTCCCGCGCGGATAACCGACTGGGGTCAAGCAGATCATTTCTGCATACTCCGGAAGCCCCAGCAGCTCCCGCACTTCATCTTCCTTGCGGTTCAGAACCGTGGTGATGCGCGTGCCAATCCCCAACGCCCGGCCGGCCAGGAACAGGTTCTGGATCGCCGGCCAAACGGAGGCCGCATGCCGTCCCCGTTCGATGGGCTGGTCCGGCTGGAACCCGCCGCCGCGTGAGTGGTCGGCGCACACTACTATCATCGCCGGGACTTCGGGCATGTGATGCGCCAGGTATCGGGCGTGACGGTAAACCCTCGACTCGGTAGGTGACGGCTCCCAGCCCATGGCGTCCAGCCACGTGTTCTTGTACAAATCCCCCAGGGCCTTCACGGTGTCCGGGTCGTTCACTACGACGAATTCCCACGGCTGCGTATTTCCGCCATTGGGCGCGCGCACTGCGGCGTCGATCAGCTTCTGGATCTCAGATTGCGGAACCGGATCCGGTTTGTAGCGGGTGATCTGGCGCTGACTGTAGATTGCCTCAAACAGGTCGAATTGATCAGCCATTGCAGTCCTCCAGCGTCGTTGTTGGATAGCGTCGGGGGCATTATAGCCGCTGCCCGAAGCGAATCACCGAAACGCGGTGATCAATACCAACCCGACGACAATCATCGTCGCCCCCACGAGCCTTCCCGCCGTGATCACTTCCCTCAGCACGATTGCGCCGAGCAGCAAGGCGAACAGGAGGCCGATTTCCCGAGCCGGCGCAACGTAGCTGACGTCGGTCAACCGCATCGCGGTGAGCACGAGGCCGTACGCCAGGAAAACGAGACCGGCGGCAACAGCTATTGCCCAGGGTCCGGATCGCCATTCCCGGCCGATCGCAGCGGCGCCGTGGGCACGCAGGACGTACGGCAACATGCCGGCGGTCACGCCGCAGGTGGTCAGGTGGAGGTACAGGAACGGGCTCACGTAGGACACCCCCTGTTTGTCGACCAACGTGTACAAGGCGATACACAAGCCAGTCATGAGAGCATAGGCGATCCCTGAGCCGCTTCCGGCGAGTCGCCCGGCGGCAATGCGGCGCACCTGACCCCACCATGCCATCGTGTAAATGCCCAATACGATGACGCCGATGCCCACCCAGGCGGCGGCGGTAACCGTTTCTCCGAGGGCGAACACCGCGAGGACTGGGACCAACCCGGGGCCAAATCCCCGCGCAATCGGGTACGCCACCGACAAATCCGCGCGCGCAAGGCTCCGTCCCAGGCTGAGAAAATACAAGATGTGAACCAGGGCCGACGCAACGATGAACCAAAGCCCGACCGGCTCGAATTCGGTGGTGAGCGCAAGTATGACGGCGACGGGGGCGCCTCCGACCGCGCCTGCGGCCGACAGCCACCAGACGAAAACTTCCTGGTGTTGGGCTCGTTTCAGCAGCAGGTTCCAGGTGGCGTGAGCAAAGGCCGATGCCAGCACGAGAACCAGCGCCAGCAGCGTCGCAGAATCCACCATCGCGGGAACCCCAACCAGGGCCAAAATCAAATCGCCGACAGCCCGATAACGGCGTCGGCGTGACTTACAAATGGTGGCGCATAGGGGATTCGAACCCCTGATCTCCGCCTTGAGAGGGCGGTGTCCTGGGCCGCTAGACGAATGCGCCAATTTGACCCGATTGGCGGCCCAATCGGAACGTTCCAAGATTATAGCACGTACGATTCGGCTTGCAACCGAACGGCCCGGACATTGCGCCAGCGACGCCCAAAAACCCCGTCTGCGGATATCCTGCTGTATGCTTGCAGGCGGCGAGCGCCAGTATGGTGTGCGTCGCCATGACCAATCGGACTATCGGAGACGCGACCCCGCGACGACAGACCATCTTCCCAACCAGGACGGGGCCCCAAGAGGATCGAGATCCATCAACTAAACCCGAGGGATCAGCGCACCATGTTATGTCACGTGGATCAAACCAGTCCATGTTGGTCACGAATCCTCCTGGCGGTGAACGGCGCCGAGTGTAGCCGAGAAGGTCCAACCAAAACATGGTGATCAAATTTTTCGATCGGACGATGCGGGTTCTGGCAATCCGTTATTCAGATAGGTAAACGAATTGGAAACTGGCAAACTGCCTCCGGATCTACTGCAGGAATTACTGTCCGATCTGGACATCGTCGACCCGCGAGTTTTGGTCGGCCCCGGGGTTGGTGAGGATTGCGCGGTGGTCGACATGGGCGATCGCCTACTGATCGCGAAATCGGACCCCATAACGTTCGCGGCCGACAAGGTCGGTTGGTACGCAGTCCAGATCAATGCCAACGACGTTGCCTGCACCGGTGGCGTGCCGCGTTGGTTCCTCCCTACTGTGTTGCTGCCGGCCAGCGCAACGACCCACGACGTGCGGGCCATTTTCGCGGACATCTCGGACGCATGTCGGGACATGGGAGTTGCAATAATCGGGGGCCACACCGAGGTAACCGACGGGCTTCCGCGGCCAATCGTAGCGGGGACCATGCTGGGCGAGCTCGATGATCGATCCCGATTGGTTTCCACGGGTGGAGCCCAGGACGGCGACAGCATCATCATCACCACCGGCGTGGCCATCGAGGGCGCGGCGATTCTGGCTCGGGAACATGCGCCTGACCTACGGGCGCGCGGCCTGGACACCCAGACGCTCGACACTGCTGCTCGCTACCTGGAGGATCCAGGCATAAGCATATTGTCGGCAGCGCGCGCCCTGTTTCAGACTGGCGCCGTGCATAGCATGCACGACGTTACTGAGGGTGGCCTGATAACCGCCCTGCGGGAGATCGCCGCGGCGTCGCAGCTCGGCCTGGTTGCGGAAGCGGAAAGCGTGCCGTTGCTACCGGAATGTGCAGCCATCTGCGAGGCGTTGGAACTCGACCCACTCGGCCTGCTGGGCTCTGGCGCGCTGATCGCCACCATGGCAGCAGGAGACGTTCCACGGGCGCTCCGCGCGCTGGACCGGATCGGGGTCAGCGGCTGGGAAATCGGCCAAATGATGGACCCGTCGGACGGCCTGTGGTTGATTGACCGGAGCGGAGAACGCACGTTACCCGAATTCCGACGGGACGAGCTGGCGCGCTACCTGGAAGAACGCGGTCATTCTCCCAAGTAGAGGTCGATGCAATCGCGGAGTTGCGCCAACGTGATGTTTCCGCCGCTCACCGTGATGGATATCTTCCGCCCGCGGACCAGGTCCCCACGGCGTGCCGCGCCGGCCAACGCCGTTGCCCCGGCGCCCTCGGCAAGGGTATGCGCCTTTTCAATCAGCATCGCCACGGCGCGGCGGATTTCGTCCTCGCTCACCAGCACGAAATCGTGCAAGCGGTGCCGCATGATTTGCTGCGGCAGTTCGTAACCTTCGGCCGTCGCGGTTCCCTCCACCCAGGTGCGCATGGGCGCCTGCACCAGTTGGCCCTGTTCCCAGGACAGGTAGGCGGCCGGGGCGGCTTCGGACTGGACGGCGACCACCCGTATCTCCGGGTTCAGCGCCTGCGCAACGATGCAGGCCCCGGAAACTCCGCTGCCTCCACCAATAGGCAGGAACATCACGTCGATGTCGGGCAGGTCTTCGATGATTTCCAGGCTGGCGGTGGCCACACCGGCGATTATTTCGGGCTCATTGACCGGATGTACATACCGGTAGCCCTCTTCTGCCGCCAGTCGCTCGCAGTAACGGCGAGCCTCATCAAAGGTCTCGCCATGGAATATCAGCTCTGCGCCCAAAGCTTCCATTGAAGCGACCTTGTTCGGGTTGGCGCCTACAGGCAGACCAATCAGGGCCCTGGCTCCGAAGTCCCGGCATGCACTTGCGATCGACTGACCATGATTGCCGCTGCTGGCGGTGATCACCCCGCGCTGCCGGTCCGCGGCATCCATGTTGGCGAGGAGATTGATTCCTCCTCTAGCCTTAAATGCGCCCAGGGGCAGGTGCTCCTCGTGTTTCAAGTACACCTCCGCATCCAAAGCCTGGCTCAGTCCAGCCGAGTAGGAAAGCGGCGTGCGCGGGAAGTGAGGGCTGATGGTGGCGCGAGCGCGATAAACATCGCGCAAAGTTGGGATCTGCACAGCTAGTCTCCTTGACGGCCGCCAACGCGGTTTTTCGTCTTCGCCGGAAAGCCTAGGGATGACCTTCCAGGGTGTCAACTGTGATCTGGAGCCCGGGCCGGTGATCCTGCCGACCGCCCGTGCAGACGGCGAACTGCGCGCGTTTTTACGGGGATCGTCCGGAGTGTAATACCACCGCATTCCCCTTTTGCCTTTCGATCAGGCTGGCCTCCTCTCGCCAATTACACGCACGCGGATGTACTTATGAGCGATTACACCAGACAACCAATTAGTGCGTGTACTCGCACTCGCTGTTCGTGCAACGCTCGCGCGATGATGTACTGGGCTTCGCATCGGTACATTCACGTTTACTCGTTACACTGATGTTGATCGGATTACACTCAATAGATGGACCAGCCCCACGTCCGCAGTGTACTGACGGTTATTACACCGACATGCCATTGGATACGGTCGGCGCAGGGTCGAAAACGATACCGCTCAGCAGTACACCAGACTTGGAACGAATGATTCGCTCCGATCGCGGGCTATCGGTTACCAGGTAAAAGCCGACCGAAGTTCCGCGGTCCGGGTCAACCCGAGGCGACGAAGCTCCCTGGGCACCAGGCGACTGGACCAGCCAAAAATCGCCGAAATTGCCCGAATTCGGTTTTCGTGTTCCTAGCGCCCAGGGTTCCCGCGTGTCACAATAGGCACGTAACCAGGGTCGTTCTAAAAGAATATAAAAATCTTTTAGGATTGTTCTTTAGTTGCGCTTGACAATCGTCAAATCGACCGGTAGTGTAGCGTGATATCGACTTCGGTAACGGAAAAACGGCGTACCTGCGCTGCCGACTGGCGAATGTACAAAAACTGGTACACCGACGGAGGTGCATCATGGCACGCAAAACCAAATTGATGCTTCGCGTAGAAAAGGAATTCGACCAGCCGTTGGAGCGGTTGCTCCCCGAACTGGTCAACGATCAAGGGTTGACGGCGACGGCCGACACCCTGGGCGTAAGCAAGGCCACGCTGGGCTACTGGATGCTCAAGATGGGCATCAACGTGAAGCGGGTCGCATTGGCCCCGGGTGAAGTCCTGGAAGTCAAGCGCACCAACTAATCGCAACCACGTCGCGGTGTGCGCCCGAGGCCACCCGCGACGCAGGTGACACGTCGACGACCCAAAGGCGAGCGGGTCGGACGGCGCACCGGTTCCTCGCGCAAGCGAGGGACAGCGGAACTCCCCGGCCGGTGGCAAATGGTCGGGGTGTTTTGCTGTCCGACCGGGTCAGAGACATGCGGCGGTGACCCTGACCACGTTGGGTTTGGCAAGATTAAGCACAAAAAGGCGCCCCGATTGGGGCGCCTCGAGCATGCCGCAGGTGGGTGGCAGAGTTATCCGTTGAAAATGCCCTCGGGAAGGAAGGCGGACACCGTGACGTTGGGCAGGTCCACGATGTTGCTGATGCGAAGATCCACGGCAACGCTGCAGATTATGTAGGCCTGCTCAGCCGTCCAGCCGCGCTCCTGCAACAGCGCGATCATGTTCAGGAGGGCATTGCGGGCAGCCAAGGTCAGACTATCTTCGCCCTCCTGGGTGCCGTCAGCGCGTATGGGGTAACCGATGGTGGCGGTGAAATTGCGGGGCGCGGCCCACTCCGGCGGGAGGAAGTACCCCGGGTGTGAGTAGCGCGGGAAGATTATGTTATGCCGCGCTGCCTCGCCCTTATGGATCGCGAAACGGACGGCCGCGGTCGCGCCCATCTCGATGGCGGTTATGCAGACCTCGCCGTCGCCCTGGGCGAAATGGCCATCACCCGCGGAGTACAAACCGCCGGGGACAGCGACCGGGATGAAGAGACGGGACCCGGTGGTGAGCTGTTTGGCGTCGACGTTGCCGCAGTTCTCGCGGGGCGGGATAGTGCGCAGGCCCTCGTTGGCGATCTGACCGCCGTAAGGCACGGCATCCTCCGGGTCGGGCGGCGCGGCGGTGCCGCCACGGTTGACCCAATCGGCCTCGCGGGCGGTCCAGGCCGCGACCTGCGCATGGGACGGAGCGAGGCCGGCGGTGCCCATGAAGGATCCGTCGGGAATGCGGACGCCGGGAATCTTTGCGGAGGTGGCCCAACCACCGGCGATGTCCCAGTGGACCAGGTACGGTTCGGCGTACAGGTCGCGGAGAAAGCCGGAGCCGGGACGACTGCGGGTCCAGCCACGTGGCTGAGCAGTTATGTCAAGGTATTCGATTTCCAGGAGATCACCGGGCTCAGCGCCTTTCACGTAGACCGGGCCGGTGAGAGGGTGGCCAACCTTGGCGTCGAGGCCGGCCATATCCGCCTCCGTCATGTGGGGTTGGATCTGCGAGTCGGAGGCATCGCGGGTCTCGAGGACGACCTCTTCGCCGGGATCAACCTCGACGATGGGCGGGATGTCCGGGTGCCAGCGGTTATGGCCGAATTGCGGTTCTTCCTTGAGGCGCTTGGCGCGGTCGATAGTTACGGTTTGCATGGTGGTCCCTCCTGGCTTGATTGAGGTCAGAATAGCAGGCGGGGCGGGTTTGGCACCCGCCCCGGCAACAGTTTCTGAGAAGGCAAGGGGCGAAGCATGTCCGCCCCCACCGGACTACCGGACGAGTCCCACTACAGGGACCAGTCGTCCGGGATTTCGGGAGTGGGCAGCGGGCGGATCATGACCTCGACAAGGGCAGACTGACCTTCCTCGGTGGCGCGGATGGCGCGCTGGAAAGCCGGTCGGATGTCCTCGGGGTTCTCGACGCGCTCTGAGTAGCAGCCCAGGCCATCGGCGACGACGCTGAAATTACCGCCGAGCACGGCCATCTCCGGGGGCGTGCCGTTGGGGTCTTCCATGCCCATCATGCCGCCGCCGGTGCCGCCGTTGTTGATGACGACGGTGAGGATGGGCAGGCCCATGCGGGAAGCGGTCTCGAGGTCCATGCCGGTCATGCCGAAGGAGGCGTCACCGAGGACGTGGACAACCAGGTGGTCGGGGCGGCCCAGCTTGGTGCCGATGGCGGCGCCGACGGACCAACCCATGGCGGCCATGCCGCCCATCGCCACAAAGTTGCGCGGACGGGTGGTCTGCCAGAAGGGGACCACGTAGCCGCGGCTGCCGCCGGCGTCGTGGAGGGCGATGGTGCGGTCGGGGTCGATTAGCTGCTGGAGCTCGTGGACAACCCGGTAGCCGTTGGTAGGGGTTTCACTGTCAGTGAAGCGTGGCATCCACTCGGCTTCGGACTTCTCGTGGCAGGCGCGGATCTCGTCGACGATCTCCTGTTTCATTCCCCCGCCGTTCGCGCCGATGCGCTGGCGGACGGCGTCGATGATGGCGCGCAATGCCAGCTTGGCGTCAGCGAGCATGGGCAGGTCGACCTGGTAGGTCTTGTTGAGGTCGGCGGGGTCGGCGTTGACGTGGATGATGCTCACGCCGGCCGGGATGGGCCGGCCGTCGGTGCCGTTGGGTTGGCGGAAGGAGTTGCCGACGGCAAGAATGACGTCGGCCCGGCGATTGATCTGAATGGCCGCCGCGGAGGCGTAGCGGCTGCGGGGATAGACGCCGCCACCGAGGGAAAGCGGGTGATTTTCGGGGAAGACACCCTTGCCCATGATGGTGGTCGCCACCGGCATGGAGAGCATCTCGGCGAGCTCGCGGACCTCGTCGGCGGCGCCGGCGCTCATGGCGCCACCGCCGGGGTTGAGGACGGGCAGGCTGGCGCCGACCAGCATATCGGCGGCCCGCTGGACCTCGGCGTCGGACGGGCCGGACTTGCCGGGCGTTCCCACCGGCGTGTAGGCCAGGACGGACTCGTCAGCCTCGGCGGTGAGGACATCCTGGTGCATTTCCAGGACCACCGGGCCGGGCGAGCCGGAGCGCAGGGCGGTGAAGGCGCGGCGCATGACCTGCGGTATGTCCTGGACGCGGGTGAACGAGCCGCGCCACTTGCAGAGGCCATCGAAGATGCTGGCGGAGACCTCCTGCTGCCACTCCTGGCCAAGGTTCCGCATGGGATGCTGGCCCATGAGAAGCAGCACGGGGACGTTGTCGGCGTAGCAGCCGGCGATGCCGGTGAGGCAGTTGGTGGCGCCGGGTCCGGTGCCGGTCATGGCGACGCCGACCTCACCGGTGGCGCGGGCGTAGCCGTCGGCAATCTCGACGCCGAGGCGCTCGTTACGGGCGGCGAAGGGCCGGACCGAGGAGGCGCGCAACGGGCCCCAGAGGGGATTGAGTCCGCCGCCGGCGAACCCGGATATGTAACGTATTCCTTCCTGTTCGAGGGCCCTGACAACGGCTTCGGATCCACGCATGGCTGTACCTCACTCGGTTGTAGGGAGGCCTGCAGTCCTGAGGTTCCGAGACCGCCGCCCCCGTTGGATCGCGGGGTTACGTGGCTGCGCTCAGAATGGCATGGACCGTCGGGCCATCCGGATAGCCGGGATGATAGGGCAGCGCGGGAGATGGGTCAACCGGGGATCATGGCATGGATGGGCAGGATATACGGGATCGGATGGATCAGTTATGTCAAGCAAGTACGTGGGAATGATGTGGCGCCGGCGGGGCACAGGCAAAGACCCCTGCCGACGGGAGAACTCAGGTTGGTGTTGCGGTGGGCTGCCTCCTGGCTATTGAATGACGGCGAAGCGACCACTCGGCAGTCGAGGCTGTGAGGACGCCTGCTCAGATTAGGACGGACATCGCTGTAAGTAGGAGAGCACAGGCGCAGCAATCGCACTGCGGCGGAGCCAATCAACCCGGTATCGTTTCGGGTGGCAGCGCGGCGTGACTATGGCGCGACACCAACCAATACGAGCGGAACGGATGGAACACCCCGGCCCTGACGAACAACGTTCATGAGGTCGCGCTCGAAGTACGGTACTCCCGAGGACATCTCTCGTTCTAATTCCTTCATCGGCAGGATCTCTATTCCCACGTCGATTATTTCCGCAACGTAAAAGCTCAAATGTTTGACAAAAAGGTCATGCGCAACGAAAGCATACTTGCCGAATTGGATTTCGATGGCAACGCGGTCCTTTAGGTAGTCAGTTTGATTGTAGGACAAGATAGGATCGTAGCCGGCGGCTTCAATGCGGTTCCTTTGTTCAGCATCCGAAAGGCCGTAGATACCACGAAGCAATTTCTCGTCGGGAGCGACATAGAAAGAATTCCGGCGTTCTCCCCAACCCCTGGATTTGAACTCCGCCTTGAAAGCGTCGTTCATATCTTTCGGGGAGTACAACAGTTTGCCGGGCATCGTCCGTTCGCGAGAAACCTTAGTCCGACACTCCTCTGCATCCACTTTGGTGATGACGTTCTTGACCTCGTCCCAAAGCCCGCGATGATGAACCAGCAAGAATTCTTCGCCGTTCAGGTGCGAATAGATGGATTTGATCTGCATCATTGTCCACCGTTACGCTGATTAGGATCGTAAATCGGTTTGCCCATTGGACGGGTGCGCAATCGTCCTTGGCGTAGTTGTCGTACGCGCTCGGCTGCGATATCCACGTATTCCATGACATTGTCACAACCGTAACCGACACGATCATGCATCAACGCAGCAACCACAGACGAACCCACTCCCATGTACGGATCATAGACGCGATCCCCGGGCTCAGTCATCGACAAGACTAATCGCTCCACCAATTCAACGGGAAATTGGCACGGATGGATTGTCTTTTCGGGGTGGTTATGCTTGACGTTTGGAAACTCCCAAACATCGCTGGGGTTTTTACCCTTCGGATTGCCCGATAACTGGCCAACATGCGGGCCTTTGAAATGGCGTTTATTGGGATATTTCGACGGTACCCTGATAGCATCCAGGTCCCAGGTATAGTCGTCACATTTGGTCCACCAATTGATCGTTTCGTAACGGCCAGACAGTCGCTTACTGCTGTGCAATCCATGCCCGAAGTGCCAAATGATGCGGTTACGCAATCTCATGCCGAGGTCCTTGAAAATTGGATAGAAAACGGTATCGAGTGGGATGATCTCTCCGTTGGCGACAAAATTGCCAACTTGCCAACAAATTGACCCCTTCGGGTGCAGTACGCGCACACATTCCTCGATGACTAGTTCCTGCTCCGCCAAGTAATCATCGATCGCTCGGCGAGATTCGTACGATTTTCCGAGATTATATGGCGGCGATGTGACCACCAGCTTGATGCTCGCGTCTGCGATGCTCCGAGTAAACGAAAGGGTGTCTTCGCAAACGATCAAAAGTTGCTCATCCCTGACAGCACGATAGTGATAAGACTGATTCGGCACCAATCGATGTTGGTATGCGAAACCCGAATCGCCTCGTGGTTCTGCTATAGCCCCAGGGAGGTCGTTAATTTCATATGACATTGCGCTGTCTTACCTGAGCACGTCGCAATACAAAGTGACCGTATAGCGCGTGATTTAGCATATAGGACGGATGTGCCGATTCTAACAGTAAACGATCCCGCCATCAATTTCAGACGCGTCGTAGCTCAGCAGCGGGGAGGCCGACCGAATCCCTTTGTCGTGTGTTGGGGATCAGGGTGCGCTGTAGGGGATCGCCCGGTAAATCTCTGTTCGCTCTTTGTGAGCGACGCATATGGTAGGCGGGATACCGATGCTGGTCAACGGACCGTCGTCACATGGAAAGGACGTTTGTTGACCGGCCGGCGGGCTGTGGGTATCATCGGCGCTACTTGGCGGGCGGGTTGCTTGCCGATTTTATGTAACGCATTTCAGGAGACCACCATGCCGCAGGCTCATGAGTTGATTGTGCAGTTTCTGGAGGAGGCGGGGATTGACGCCGTGTTCGGGATACCGGGCGGCGGGACGGGGCAGATTTTCACCAACCTGGTGGGGAAGGAACCTGCCATCAACACGTACCTGGCGCGGCACGAGCAGACCGCAGCGATCATGGCCGACGCCTACGCGCGGGCCACCGGGAAGCCGGCGGTGATCATGGGCCAGGGGCTGTTCATGGGGTCGAACGCCGCGTTCGGGATCATGGAAGCAATGCTGAGCAGCAGCCCGATGCTGGTGCTCACGGACACGTCGGACGGCGGCGTGGGGCAGCATCCAGCGAACCAGTCCGGGGCCGGCGAGTACGGGAGCATCGACCTGCACAACATCTTCCGGTCGATGACCAAGTACACGACGCTGGCGACGTCGCCCAAGGAGGCGGCGCTGGGGGCGCAGTTGGCGATCAAGCACGCGATGAGCGGCCGGCCGGGTCCCGCGTGCCTGCTGATGCGTTCGGCGTCCATCGGAGGCGAGGTTGACCTGGAGTCGCCGCCGTTCATCCACGACACGGCGGGATACCTGAACACGGCCAAGCCGCAGGCGGCGCCGGCGGACATCGAGAAGGCGGTCGAAATTCTGTCGCAGTCGCGGCGGCCGGTGATCGTGGCGGGCAACGGCGTGCACATGGCGCGGGCGCACGGGGTGCTGCAGCAGTTGGCGGAGCAGTGGAACGCGCCGGTGGCGACCAGCTACAAGGGGAAGTCGGCCATCGCGGAGACGCACCCGCTGTCGGTGGGCATGGTTGGGGTCTACGGACAAGAGGCGGCGAATCGGGCGGTGGGCGACGCCGACACCGTGCTGGTCGTGGGGGCGAAGCTGAGCCCGCAGGACACGGTTCGGGAACGGCCCAACACGTTCAACCCGCGGGGCCAGCGGATCATCCAGATCGACATCGACGACCGGAACGCCGGCTGGACCTTCCCGGTGGAACTGGGGCTGATCGGCGACGCGGGGAGCATCCTGGGGCAACTGGTGGACGCGTCGGCGGATGCATCGGCATCGACGGCGGGCGACCGGAGCGAGTGGGCCGGCGCGCTGCCAGGACGGAAGCGGGACGCTGAGTTCTATGAGGACGCGGGACTGCACACCGATTCGTCGCCGGTGCTGCCGCAGCGGGTGGTGCGGATCCTGCAGGAGACGATGCCAGCGGACACGGTGTACGCGCTGGATGCGGGGAACAACCGGACGTGGATGGCGCACCTGTTCCAGTCGCAGCAGGCGCACACGTTCTTCTGCCCGGGCGGCACGGCCGGCATGGGCTGGGGATTGCCGGCGTCGGTGGGACTGCAGGTGGCGTATCCCGGGCGGCCGGTGGTGTGCGTGACCGGCGACGGCGGGTACATGATGACGGTGAACGCGCTGTCGACGGCGATGCAGTACAACCTGCCGATCATCTGCGTGGTGTTCAACGACGGAGCGCTGGGCATGGTGCGCCACCACCAGGAGCCGGGGCAGTACATCGCCTCCGAGTTCGCGGAGACGGACAATGCGGCGGTGGCGCGCGGTTTCGGGTGCTTCGGCGTGCAGGTGGCGGACTCGCGTAACCTGGCCGACGCGCTGCGGGACGCGCGGGCGTCGGGCCTGCCGGCGGTCGTGGACGTGCTGATCGACCGGGGGCCGAGTCCGGACGACTGGCGGGCGGACGCGCGGCGGTCGGGGGAGACATAGGACTTGCGTCGATGCACAGGATGGACGGGATTTTTCGATCCTGATTTTGGGTGAAAGGGGCGAATGGATATTCGCCCCTGCGATTGATCGGGGGAGCCGTTGGGGGATCGCTGGAGGTCATTCAGCACCGAAGAAGCCAAGGCGCTTCGGGATGTGCGGCTGGGGCTCGTAGGATGCGGATGCGGGTCGTGCAGCACCATCGCCGGCATGGAGTTTGGCCTTGAGGGCAGGCAACTGAGGTCGGGTAGGAAGGACAATCCGGTGCACCATTATCTTTCCATGCGGGCGTTTGCCATTGACCGGATAGCCGGCGGTGGGATGGGATCGTTCGCGTTCGAGGGTTATCTGACCATCATTGCGCTGGTGCTGAGGTTGGCCATGTTGCCTCAGGGTCCACAGGACTATGACGACAGTTACGTGGCCGACGTGAGAAGCGACGCAATGAAGATTGCCGATGAGAATGGGATCGGTCCGGGTTTGGGATACGGCCTGGATATGGAAGCGATACGCGAGTACGTAGGGGCGAACGCAGGCTAGGCGTTCGCCGCACGAGCAAAGAGGGAGAACACCGATGGATTTCTGGAATGATACGCAGCTGGCTTCGATTGACCGGATGCTGAACCCGCGATCGATTGCGGTGGTGGGGGCGACGCCTCGGATGCAGTACGGCGGGCGGTTCGTGGCGTCCGCGATGGGCGCGATGGAGAATGGGGTCAGCGTGTATCCGGTGAACCCGCGCTACGAAGAGGTGCAGGGGTTGCGGTGCTATCCGTCGGTGTCGGCGCTGCCGGAGGCGCCGGACGTGGTCGGCGTCGTTGTGCCCTACCACGCGGTGCTGGACACGCTGCGCGAGAGCCACGAGAAGGGCGCGAAGTCCGCCATCGTGATCTCGGCGGGGTTCTCCGAACGAGCCGTCGATGACCGGCGGGACCTGCAGGCCGAACTGGGGCAGTTCGCGCGGGAGTCGGGTATGCGGGTGAGCGGGCCCAACTGCCTAGGGCTGGCGAACCTGAAGGACGACATCTGGGCCAGCGCAGGCTCGCGTGGAGCGGGAGGACTGAGCGGGCCGATCGGGCTGGTGTGCCAGAGCGGGGCATCGGCGTTCGGGCCGTTCCTGACGCGGGCGGTGGACGAAGGCATCGGGTTCACGTACATCGTGTCGACGGGCAACGAGGCAGACCTGGACTTCTGCGACTTTGCGCGGTACCTGCTGGACGACGACGACACACGGGTCATCGCCGGCTTCGTGGAGGGTTTCAAGGACGGCCGCAAGTTCCTGGAAGTGGCGCGGATGGCGGCGGAGCGCGGGAAACCCATCGTGCTGATCAAGATCGGGCGTTCCGACCTGGGATCTCGGGCGGCGGGTTCGCACACGGCGGCGCTGACGGGAGTGGACGAGGCCTACGAGGCGGCGTTCGCGCAGTACGGCGTGATACGGGTGCAGGACTACGACGACCTGCTGCAGGTGTCCAACATGATGGCAAGGTGCCCACGCCCTTCGAAGCGGGGGGTTGCCGTGGTTTCGCACTCGGGCGGGATCAGCAGCCTGACCGCGGACATGTTCGGGCAGGCCGGGCTGGATCTGCCGCCGCTTTCCGACCGGGCGCAGGACGGGATCAACGACATCCTGAAGGGGTTCGGATGGGCAGCCAACCCGTCGGATGTGACCGGGTTCGCCAACAGCGACGATTTCCCGGCGATCATGTCGTTCATGGCGGAGGACGAGGACGTGGGCACGCTGGTGGTGGCATCGGCGGGCGCGGATCCGCAGGCGACGCAGGTTATCGCCCAGCGGGACGCCAGCGGGATGCCCGTGGCGTTCCTGTGGACGGGCACGCGGGGCGCGCAGTCGGGTCTGCCGATGCTGCGTCAGGCCGGGATTCCGGTGTTCTACGTGCCCGACAAGCTGGCGGCCGGCGTGCGATATCTGAACGACTACCACGACTGGCGGGAACAGCGGCTGGCGCGGGGGTTCGGATCAGCCGGCGAAATGACGAGCGAACAGGCCGAAGCTGCCAGGGCATTGGGTCGCGGCGGGGCATTGTCCGAGTACGACAGCAAGGGGCTGATCCGGGCGTTCGGCGTGTCGACCACACAGGAGGAGGTCGCGGCCGATGCCGAGGCGGCGGTGGTGGCGGCGGAGCGAATCGGGTACCCGGTGGCGCTGAAGGTGAATTCGGCGGACATTCTGCACAAGACGGAGGCGGGGGCGATACGGCTGGGATTGGGTGACGCCGATGCGGTTCGGCGGGCCTTCCGCGAAGTCACCGCCAACGCGACGGCTTACGACGCTAATGCGCGGGTTGACGGAGCGTTGGTCCAGGAGATGGTTTCCGGCGGTGTGGAGACCATAGTGGGCGTGTCCTACGACGCGCAGTTGGGGCCGGTGCTGCTGTTTGGGACGGGCGGCGTGATGGTTGAGGTGTACAACGACGTGGCGCTGCGGCTGTGCCCGATCACGCGCGCGGATGCGCTGGATATGATCGACGAGGTCAAGGGGGCACAACTGCTGCGTGGGTTCCGGGGAGCGCCGGCGGCGGACGTGGACGCGCTGGCGGACGTGCTGGTGAGCGTTTCGCAGATGGCGGCGCAGCTGGAAGGTTCACTGGGTGAACTGGACATCAACCCGCTGATGGTTCTGCCGGCTGGTGAAGGCGTGAAAGCTGCAGACGCGCTGGTGGTTGGCGCTGGATAGCGCAGCGACGGTGGATCCGGCCGAAGAAATCGAACATCTCGCGCCAGCGCTGCGTTCGGACCGGTCGCTGGCCGAAAGGTTCCGGAGGTTCGCCGCTGAGGAATGTTCGGAGGCATCGGACGAAGGGGCCGGCTCCCGGACCTACGAGATACTATCCGAAGCGGTGGCCGTCGACCCGGCTCTGAAAGGCCTGGCGCGCAGGTGCCGCGTTGGCCAGCCGATACCCAACCTGTTCTTTGCGGCCGTCAAGCGGACGGCCGCGTTCTTCCCCGGCTCCGGACTGGCCGAACATTACCGTCGGATTGCAGCAGGAGATGGGCCGACGGCGGGCTTGGAACAGGCTTTTACGGAGTTTGCGCGGGCGCATCGGGACCAGATTGTCGGGTATCTGGAATCGCGCATGGTGCAGACCAACGAGGTTGGTCGGTGCGCTTACCTGTTGCCCGGTTTCCTGACCATTGCCGCAGAGAACCCGGGCCTGCCCTTGGCGTTGCTGGACGTAGGAGCCAGCGCCGGCCTTAACCTGAACTGGGACCAATACCGGTATCGGTACTCGACCGGCGATGAATTCGGGCCGGCCAATTCCAGAGTCGTGATCGAGTGCGACGCCAGGAACGGGTTGCCGGAATTGCCCACGGCCTTCCCCGAGGTGAGTTTCAGGGTCGGGATCGATCTGGCTCCGGTGAACTTGGGAGACGACGAAGAATACCGGTGGATGCAGGCTTTGGTCTGGCCAGAACACCGGGAACGCGCGGCCGCGTTATCCTCCGCAAGGGACGTCTGGATACATTCGCGGCCTACGGTATTGCAAGGCGACACCGTGGAACTGCTGCCAACTACGCTGCGGGACATACCGGAAGATTCCGCGCTGTGCGTGTTTCACTGCCACACGCTGAACCAGTTTCCCGCTGCGGCGCGGGAGCGGTTCGCGGACATCCTGCGGACAGAGTCGATGGAGCGTGTCGTATATCACATTCCGTCGGAGGGTGAACGGGTCTCGCTACGGAAGATTGTCGGGGGAACCGCGGAGACCCTGCTCACAGCGCGCAGGCAGGTACACGGCAAATGGATCGCATGGGATACTGATATAAGGGTATCCGCTGAGTAGAAAATAGCCTGCGGCACGAATTTGACACCGCTCAATGGCGAGGACCCGCCCCCGGCCGGAATGGCGGAGCGCGCTAACCGGTCAACGGGACCAGGTCTTTACGGCGATCACAGTGGCGCACAACAGTGAGGCGATGCAGAAGGTGGGCGTGGCCGCTAGTGACACTGCGTCCCATCCGGGTAGAAGCGACATGACGGCGATCCCGAGGCCGGCAGATCCGCCCACAACGAGGCCACCCAAAATTGAGGTGGCCAAAACGTTGGTGTACCACGGTCTGCCCTCCTCGGTGTGGAGGGCGGAGGCCGTAATTCGCGCGATGGAAACTGAAAGAATATGGTTCATCGTTCCTGGAGGACTTCTCCTGAGAGTTGGTTGATTCGATAGAGGCGAACGAGGACAGCGGCGCCAGTGCGGTCGGGGTCGCGGTCCAGTTCACCCTGGACCGTGCGGGACATGACGTTGTCGCGGATGGCGCCTTCCCGGTACATGGTGGCCGTGCCGTAGAAACGCAGGTTGACCCGTTCGGTGGGATGACGATAGAAGAGCACGACTTTGGAGCCGTTCTCGATATTGGCAGCGGAATTCCGCCAACCGCGCTCCCAGAAGGCCAGAGTCTCACGGTCGAACACGAGGACGCTGCCTCGCATGCTGATCTGCGGCTCGCCATCCGGGGACACGGTGGCGATGAACATGGGGCAGCGGTCAGCCAAAGCGTTGTCGATACGGCGACGGAGTTCATCGTCGATGTGGATCATGGAAAACTCCTCAAGGATCCGGCGGGATGCGGAGCCGTTTTGAGGAACTTGCTCCCGGCCCGTCGAATGGCCCCTATAGAATACCCGACGAAACGCCGGAGGGTGAGCGTAATCTCTCGTACGTACCCGCTCCCATAAATCGTCAGAACCAGGATTTACGGGATTTTATGATTGGGCAGGGTTGGGAGATCTCCGTCACAGTACGGTTCAAATCCTGATAATCCTCAAATCTTGGAAAGCCTGATTCTGACGTTGCCCCGCCACAAACCAAGTGCGGGCGAGAGCCAGACCCGGATTGACGGGCTATCGCTAGCCCATCCAGCACAAACGGAGTGTACAAGGGGCGAAAGCTAGCCTATCACCGGTATCGAGGAGTCGAAAGAAGCCTCTGCGGCGGCCAGAGCAGCCTGCTTCTCGGCGTCACGGGCGGCGCAGGCAGCACTCATCGCCAACACATCCTTGGCCCACTCGTCCACGGGCACGTCGATCATGCGCCCCGCGAAGGGAGCGGCGGCAGTACCGGCGGCCAACGCCTGAGCAAATACTTCGCGCACCTGCGTGTAGTAGTCGACCAGCGACTCCGTTGGCGTGTAGGCCTCGTTGACGGGGTCGATCCAACTGGGGTGTCCGCAGACCATGCCCTTGAAGCCCAGGTTACGCGAGTCGGTGGCAATCTGAGTCATCGTTTCGTGGGAGATCTGGCCGGTCTGCACACCCATCGGATCGGCAACGGCGATGGGCTGCACGCCGGCGGCCGTGGCCTCGATACACAGGCGGCCGCGGGCGAACACGAAGGCGTCGTGCTCGGAGGACTGGGTGATACCAAGAGAGGCAGCGAGGGCGGCCTCGTCAATGCCGACCTGCCTGACGCGGGGGGAGGCGGTGATGATTTCGCGAATATGCCAGATGCCGGCCGCGGTCTCGATGGATGGCGTAATTTCGAGGGAGCCACGGGTCACGCCGTGTATTTTTTCCAGGTCCGCCAAAATCGCATCGGCCTCCGCCACCTGATCCGCGGCCTCGACACCGGGAAGCACTATTCCGGTCAACGCCGGCCCAATGGCTGCATTGCTGTCGGCGTAAACGAAGTCGGCGTTGACGCGCACGAATACCTGCGCTCCGCCCTTGCCGGCGAGAGCCACGGACTGACGGAGGGTTTCGCGAACCCGGGCGAGTTCGGCGGCGGGAGTGCCGTCCTGCAGGTCTACGGTGACGGCGTCAGCGTGGCGCGTCCAACTGCGCACGACCATCCGTGATTGGACCGCCGGCACGACAAGGTTGGAGCGTCGTACGAGGATCGACATATTGGACAGCTCCCGGTCAGCCGGGGGATTCCGCGGCCTCGGCGGCGTTCACGCGGGCAACCGCCTCGGCTTTCTCCTGGTCGCGTTCCTGGCACCGGGATCGCCATTGTAGCAATTCTTCAGCCCGCGCGGCTTCGTAGCGATCAATCACGCGGTGGCGGCCAAGGTACGAGTCAGCCGCCATGGGGCGGGGTGATCCCTCCCGATCCACGGAAGCGACGTCGACCTGCACCCAAGTCTCCCCGGTACGGTCCAGCTTGCGGTACTCCTGGAGAACCCACATGGCGTCCGAAATCTCATCGTCGGTGGCCGCGAAGCCACGGATTTGCGGTTCGACAACGGCCGGATGCAGGCCACCGCCGATGCGGAAGCCACATTTTCGCGCCGCGTCGGCTTCGGCGAAAGCGCGGTCAGGATCGCTGACGCTGCCGGTTATGTTAGGCGTGAACGGGACCGCATGGGGCTCGCGGCCCGCAGCGCGAGCCGCGAGTTCGACCTCGCCCTTACCGTAAACGAACTGGTCGAAGCCCACGAACATCTCGACGCCGAGGTCACGGGACATGTCGTAGCCGGAGGCGCCGCCGAAGTCCATCACCCGGGAACTCGCGGTGACGATCTCGTAGGCGTTGGCGACGCCGACTGCGGTCTCGATGTTGGCGCCGATTTCCACGGTGCCGGGCCGGATGCCACGTTCGGCTTCCAGGCGAGTGATGATTCCGTCCATCCGCTGAATTTCGTGGGCGTACTCCGCCTTGGGATAGTTGACCATCATCAGCCCGGGCCAAACGACGGCGTTGAGGTCCGCCTCCATCAGGTCGTGGTTGATGCGACATACGGCGTCGGCGCCGCCCTTGTTGACGACGGAGATGGATTCACGGATCAGGTTGCGGGCAACGTCCTTGAGACGGGGAGGGACCGAGTCCTCCAAATCCATGTTGATGTAGTCGCAGCCGCGATGCCAGGCGTTGTTGATAAAGCGCGGGGTGACAACGGGCATGGTCAGGCCGGACCGCTTCAGTCGCCGTGGTGTGCTGGCCATGGGGAACTCCTATGGAACGGGCATGGGAATGCCTTCGACAGCGGCGGCCTTCGAACGGTCGCGGGTCGAACAGGCTTCGGCCAAAGCAATCGTATTGGCGGCCTGGCGAACGATGTCCGGTGTGAGGACGCGATCATCCACCAGGACCACGGCGCCAGTGCCGGAGGCGGTGGCCGACGCATAGGCCTCGCAAAGACCGTGCGCTGCCGCGACATCGGATTCGGGTGGGGTGAATCCCGCGTTCAAGGGAGGCACCTGATCGGGCTGCACGCAGAAAGAGCCGTGGAAGCCGATGGCGCGTCCACGCTGGGCAGCGGCGAGAGTGTTCGCGGGGGTAGCGAGCAGGCCGCGGTCGGGGAAACGCCACCACGCGCCTAGCGGAACGGTTCCGGTGGCCGATGCCAGAGTGACCAATCGCTGCATCAGGTACTGCATGAGATGGATCTCGCCCGAGGGTTCCGGCCGCAGGTCCATGACCAAGTCGGCGCGGCCCAGCGAAAGCCCCCAGGTGCGCGAACTGGCGGTGGCGACCTCATACCCGTTGTGGTTGCCCAGGGCAGTTTCCAGGCAGAGGACCAATTCAACGCTGCCGGGCAGCATACCGCGGCGACTTTCCAGGTCGGAGATGATGGCGTCGATGGCGGCAACCTGCTCCGGAGTTTCGGCGCGGCTCACCACGATGCCGTCAAGCCCGGGCCACACGGAGGCGCTGAGATCCGCGAGCATCAACTCGGGGTCGATCTGGACAAACACCTCGGCGCCGGTGGATTTGGCTGGAACCAGTAACTCCGACAACGACTCGCGAGCCGCGGGTTTGCCGGCTTCGGCCACGAACTCGGCCAGGTCCAGGACGATGACGTCCCCGCCAGCCGCTGGGGCATCCGAGACACGCTCGGAGTGTGAGACAGGGCAGAGTAACCAGGAGCGACGAACTTTGGGAGAGCCGGTCATGGAGGATACCCGTGCGTCAATGAGGAATGAACGGCGGCATTATGTTGTATAATGCCGCCGATTCGATAAGGGTCGGAAGGTTTGCCGGAAAAGTGCCGTGAATTATATGTGAGTCGGCCCGGTGTGGCAACATGACTGGACCGCGTTGTGAAGTTTACGGAGCCGCCAACGAATGACCAATCCGACGTGACTCTTCCAGCCTCCCGGGCCTTAACCAAGTTGCGCGGTTGCAAAAAGGTTCGCTAAAAGGCGACTCATCGCCGGCAGGATTAGAGTTGTCGCGGAACGCCGACTGCCACTGCCGACCCTGCGCCTGAAGGCGCACATCTCTACCACCCACGATGCGCCGGCTAATCCTGGCGGGCGCGCCCAGTCCACCCGATCCGAACGATCAGTCGTTCCCGGATCGACAGGAGCAATCTCCAAAATGGCCGCTAGTTTGGAAATCCACGATCTGTTCGATGAGGGACAGGTACAGGTGCGACTGGTAGAAGCGTCGGGCGAGGCGCGCGAAACGCCACCCGTGGGCTTCGGCATCGACCTCTCCGACGAGGAACGCGCAGCGCTGGACCGGTACCACACCGAATTTCGACGCGGGACGCAAGGGGGAATCGCTCAGATTGAAGCGGTCGAACTGGCCATGCGCAACCTGGGACGACTGCTGTTCGAGTCGGCCTTCGGCGCGGAAAGCGAAGGCCGCGCGTTGCTGGACGAAGTGATGGGCCGCGACGAACGTGGGGTCCTTACGATCGTGTCCACGCGGCCGGAGTTCATGTCGCTGCCCTGGGAGCTGATGAACGACCCGTCGCTGGGATATTTCATCAACGGGCTGGTGGGAGTGGTGCGTCAATCCTCCACCCGGGCGCCGGACGACGGTGCGGAGGTGGCTGAGGAAGACACGCTGCAAGTGCTGATGCTTTCCCCGAGCCCGTTGGCTCTCGGGGCGCCTGGTTCGGGGCCACTGATGGCGGAACCGGCGGCAGCGGGAGCCAGCCTGGCCGAAGCGACGGTGGCCGCGCTGGAGGGACTCAACGTCCAGGTGTCGCTGGACCATCCGAGGCCGGCCACGCTGAACGCGCTGGAGGGCCTGCTGGAACGCAGCCCAAATCATTACCACGTAGCCCACGTTGATGGAGCCACCCTGGGCGACGGCGGGACGATCATCCTCGAGCAGGAAGACGGCAGCCCTGATTCCATCCCCGCGGCTGACTTGGGGAGCGCTCTGGCTTCCGGAGGCGTCAACGTGGCGCTGATCACCGCTGGGGTCCAGGAAGAGTTTCCGGCGATGGCAGGATGGGCAGAGGCGGCGCTGGCGATCGCAGACGCCGGCGTGGCCCAGGTGGCGGTTCTGCCGGCTCCGATGCATCCTGATGCCGGTGAAGGGGCGATCGCGACGTTCTACCGCCGCATCGCGCAGGGAAACACGGTGGCAGAAGCCGTGTCCGCGATCAGGCGTGGGCTGATGGACACGCCGGAGCGGGTCACGATGTACGGCCGCCGCGTGTTCTGGGACTGGCACCTGCCCGGGGTCTACCAGTCGCGCAACCACCAGCCGCCCGTGATCACACAGCTTCAGCCGGACCCGCTGGCGGCGCCGGTGATCCATCCCGAGGAAGCGCCCACGGATGACCTGCAGATCCCGGTGGCCGGTCAGTTTGGATTGGTGGGCCGGCAAGCGGAACTGCGGCAACTGGAAAGGGCGTTGAAAGCGCACTCGGTGGTGCACCTGTCGGGCGACACCGGCGTGGGCAAGACGGAACTGGCGCTGGCGCTGTGCCGCTGGTTCCTGAAGCCGGCTCGGATCGCCTATCCGGGCGGCGTGTTCTACGCGGCGTTCGAGACGTCGCAGCCGGCCGGCCTGGAGCGGGTAATCCACGAGATCGGCACGGCGGTGTCGGGCCTGGATTTCGCCGACATGCCGGCGGAGCAACAACGGCGGTGGGTAACGGCGTACCTGCACGAAAACGCCTCGCTACTGGTTTGGGACAACGTCGAAAACGTGGCCGGCTTTCCCGACGGGGTTCCCGGCCTGTTGGGCGACGAAGAGTTGCCGGACTTGGCGGCGTTCCTCGGTGAGGTGACCAGCGGGCCGGTGGGGACGAATGCGCTGCTGTTGGGCAGAAGAGCCAACGAGGAATGGGTTTCGACGCCGCACGCCTCGCTGACGCTGGAGGGACTGGCCGGGGCCGACCGGTTGGCGTTGACCGCCCGGATCATGCACCAGGCGGAGGTGCCCGCCTCGCGCGTCGCCGCGGATTTCGTTGATCTGCTGGACCTCCTGGACGGGCACCCGTTGGCGATGCAGATCGCAATACCGCCGGTGAAGGACGTTCCGGCGGCGGCGGCAGTGAGCGAGATAGCGCGGCTGATAGATAGCGGGCCGGAAGGCGCGGAGGCGGGCCGGGGATCGACGCTGACCGCAGCGATGGAGTATTCGTTCTCGCGGATGTCGCGGCGCAACCGGACGCATCTGCCGTTCCTTTCGCTATTCCAACGCCGGGTCATGCTGGACGTGCTGTCACACATCACAGAGGAGAGGGCGTACGGGCAGATCATGGGCGACGATCTCACCGCCGGGGCGACGCGCAGCCTGCTCTCGCCGGAAGGCGGGATGCAATCCTCGGGTCGTTCGTACGCGGCGTGCCGAACCATGTTGCGGGCGGCGCAAGCCGCCGGGTTCCTGGAATCGATCTCGCCCAGCGTTTACCAGATCAACCCGTCCATGCCGTGGTTCCTGGGGCGGAAACTGGGACGGCAAGTATCCGGCAACGGAATACAGCAGCTGGAAATGGAGTTCGTCCGCGTGTACGCCGACACGGCGGACTACTTTATGGAAAGCCTCTACGAGAACCAGGACACCGGTGTCACGGCGGTGCTGGCGGAGGAAGGAAACCTGACGCAGGCGCTGGGTCTGGCGCTGGAATACCGGCAGTGGGATAACGCCCAGGTGCTGTTCCAACCGTTGGCGCAGGTCTACCGGATGCAGAAACGGTTCCCCGAATTGCGGCGGCTGCGTGGGCAGTTGCTGGACACCATCGGGCATACCGCCGGCGAAGCGGACGGCAACGGGGCCATCGAGTTCTGGCAGTATCTGCTGGGAACCGACGCTATGGAATCGGTGGAGCGGATGGACCTGGAACGGGCCGACCTGTTCAACCGCCAGCTTTTGGACTACCTGCTGGAACTGCCGGATGGCGAAACGGACCCGCGCACTGCGGCCGTCTACCACCAGAACGGCCTGATCGCCACGCGGAGGGGTCAATACGACACCGCTTCCGAGTGGCTGGAGCGGGGACTGGAAATCATCGACGGTGGTGAGGACCAGGAGTCCATCGCCGACGCGTGTTTTGCCATCGGACAGGTGCGACACCACCAACGCCAGTACGGCGCCGCCAAGGAGTGGTACACGCGGGCGTTGGACATTCACCAGCGGCTGCCCGATTACGAGGAGATGATCAACGACTTTCGCGCGCTGGGATCGGCTTGCCACCTGCGGTTCGAATACGACGAGGCGAGGAGCTGGTACCACCGGGCGCGGGAAATGGTTGAAGAGAACCGTGACGAGGAAACGGCGGTTTACATCTTCCACTCCCTGGGAACGGTGGACCACTCGGAGTACCTGTTCGAGGATGCCCAATCCTGGTACCAGCAGGCGTTGGGCCTGAGCGACCGCTTGGGCATGACCGAGCAGATGATCGTCGAGTTTCATCACCTGGGCACGCTGGCGCAGGCGCGTGGCATCCTGGACGAGGCCGACGAGTGGCTGCGGGTCGCGATGGAGTACCGCGAAGAGATGGGCGATCTGCGGGGCGTCGGCGTCGAGGCTCGGCAACTGGGAGTGGTTCACCACGAGCAGGGGGACTTGGAACAGGCGTATCACTGGTACGACCAGGCCCGGATCGCTTTTGAGAGCGTGCGCGACGTGCTGCGGGCGGCGCGAACCTACGGTCAGCTGGGCATGGTTGAAGAACAACGCGGAAATCTTCCCGACGCCCTGGAATGGGTGGCGCGCACCTATCAACTGGCGGCGGACCACCAACTGCCCATGATGGTGCAGGTCAAGGCGCACCTGACGCGGCTCAAGGAGCAGATGGGCGAAGAACCCTTCGCGCAATGGTGGCGGGACAACATCGGAGTGGAACCGCCGACGGATCTCGACGTGGACGCGAGCGCAGTCTTCTGACCGGTATGGGCAGGTATGGACACGATGAACGGGATGGTGCGCCGGATTCTGGGATTCACTGACATCGGCGAATTTGCCCGGTGCGCATTCACGGAGGCCATGACCCAAGAAGGGCGGGTTTCCCGCTGGCGCGAGGATGACAGTTGCCCGGGACAATAGAAATGGCATCGCGGGAATGCAAACAGACTCTCGGATGCAATGACCGGCATAAGGGGATCGAAATGCGCGGGTGGGTGTTGGGAAGTGACGTTGAGGATCTGCCGAGGCTGAAACGAGGTGCGAGGACATGGCGCTAGTCAGACTGGAAGTTACTACGAGGAAGCCGTTCGCTGGAGGCCAAACTTTCGGCGCCACGGGCGGTTACGAGCGAATCGACGGAGTCGCGCACTTCGCAGTGGATCCGTCGCATCCCGACAACACCGCAATCGCCGACATTGGGCTGGCGCCGCGAAACGGCGAAGGGCTCGTCGAGTTCTCTTCCGATTTTCGGATTATCAAGCCGGTTGACAACGATCACGGCAACGGCCGGCTGCTGCTGGACGTGCTGAACCGAGGCAAGGAACTGGCGCTGAAAAACCTGAACAGCGCGCCGGACGGGCCCCCCGATGCCGACCCGCATCCGGGCAACGGCTTCCTGATGCGGCAGGGCTACAGCATGGTGTGGTGCGGCTGGCAACACGACGTGCCGGACGCGCCGGGACTGTTCCGGTGCAACGTACCCAACGCGCACAATCCTGACGGTTCGCCAGTCTCGGGCAAGATCGTGGTCTCTTTCCAACCGCTGGCGCAGATCGACACGCAGTTCCTCTCCGACCGGGATCACAGGCCGTATCCCACCAATCACCTGGAAAGTTGGGATTCCGTCCTCACGGTGCAGGAGCACGAGGATGGGCCGGAGACGGTCATCCCTCGCGAAAAATGGGCGTTCGCGCGCCTGGTGGACGGTCGCAAGGCGCCGGATGCGGCCCACGTCACCCTGGAAGGGGGATTTGAGGCCGGCAAGGTGTATCGGGTGGTATACGAGACCTCCCACGCGCCGGTGATCGGACTGGGGCTGCTGGCGACGCGGGACATTGTAGGGTGGCTGAGGCATGGAAAGACGGACGGCGCGGGCACGGCCAACCCGTTGGCCGGCGCCCTGGGTCGGGCCTACGCCTACGGACGCAGTCAAAGCGGGCGTTTCCTGCGGCAGATGCTGCACCTTGGTCTGAACCGTGACGAAGAGGGCAGGATCGTCTTCGAGGGAATCCTGCCCAACGTGGCCGGCGGCAAAATGGGCGAGTTCAACGTCCGGTTCGGGCAGCCGTCGAGCCTGTCCAACCGGAGCGTGAACAACCTGCCGCCATTCCTGGACCTGGAACCCGGCGGCGCGGATGGCGTACTTGCGGAGGTGACGCGTCGGGGCGTGGCGCCCAAGGTGATCTACACCAACACGTCGTCAGAATACTGGGGCGGGCACGGAGCCCTGGCCCATGTCACCGCGAACTGCGAAAAGGACGCCGCGCTGCCCGAAAACGTGCGGTCCTGGCTTTTCTGCGGAACGCAGCACGCTCCGGCCAACCTGCCGATCTCGGACACCAACCCGGATTCGGGAGCAAGGGGCACCCATGCGCTGAACTACGTGGACTATCGCCCGCTGATGCGGGCGGCACTGGGGCAACTGGACAATTGGGTTACCCATAACGAACCCCCACCGGCTGATGGGTATCCCAAATATGCAGACGATACCATCGTTGAGGCCGGGAAGTTGGCGGAACTCTTCCGCGCCCTCCCGGGAGTGGAGTTCCCCGAGCACCATAAGGTCATGCGCCATCTGGACTTCGGGCCGGATCGGGCCGTCCCTACGGTGATTCCGCCGGCGGTTGGCGATGCGTACCCGTCGCTGGTGTCCGCAGTGGATGCTGACGGCAACGAGGTGGGCGGCATCCGGCTGCCGGCAATTGCGGTGCCACTGGCAACCTACACCGGATGGAACGTTCGCCACGCTGACATCGGCGGGCCGGGACAGGTCCTATCGCCGGGCGGCACTGTGGTGGGTGGAGCAATTCCCTTTGCGGTGAGCCGCGCAGAACGGATGGCGTCCGGCGATCCGCGCGCTTCGATTGAGGAACGCTACGGATCACGCGACGAATACCTGGCGCGGGTCCGCGAGTACGCCGAAACGCTGGTTAAGCAGGGCTACCTGCTGGAAGAGGACGTGGACGTGGTGGTGGGTCAGGGCGCTGAGGTGTACGACGCCATTGTGGGCGTGCGGGAAGCCGTGGCGGCCGACGATTGATGATCCATTAATCTGGGCGGTGAAGATGTACGCTGGACGGGCCCGAGGGCTGAGTTGCGGAAGAGGCATCTACCAATGGATGAGATCGTTTTTGAGATTACCGGGACACCTGATGGCGGCTACGATGCGCGGGCGGTCGGACACAGTATTTTCAGGCAGGGCAGTAATTGGACGGACCTCAAGGAAATGGTAAGAGACGCGGTGCATTGTCATTTCGACGATGACGAACTGGCAGCGTCAATCCGCCTGCGTTTGGTGCAAGATGAAGTCGTGGCGGTATGACACTGCCTCGCGACCTCTCGGGCGACGACTTGGTCGGGTTGTTGCGCCACCATTACGGGTACCGGGTGATCAGACAACGAGGCAGCCACATCCGGTCGGCGAGCGTCTTGCATGGGGATGAGCGTCGCGCAACGGTCCCGCGTCATAGAAAGTTGAGTGTTGGGACGCTGAGTGGGATCATATCCGATGTATCCGACTATTTGAGCATGACACCCACCCAAGTCCGCCGAGAGCTGTTCGGCGGCCTATAGATCTGCGCCAAAGGAGCACACGTTATGTCTGTTGGAACTTCCATACCCTTGCCGGCTTACACGCTGGATCCGGCGTTCATGGCCCGCACCGCCGAGTCGCTGGGCTTTGAATCGATCTGGTACGCCGAGCATCCCATCCTGCCGGTGCAGAGCGGGAGCCAGTTTCCTTCGGGAGGCGATATCCCGTGGACCTACGCGCATTTCGCCGATCCGTACATAGCGCTGGCTCGAGCGTCCGGCGCCACGAGCACGATCAAGCTGGGAACCGGCATCACGTTGGTGCCGGAACGAAACCCACTGATGCTGGCCAAGGAGATCGCCACGCTGGACCGGATCAGCGGTGGCAGGTTCCTGTTCGGCATCGGTGCCGGATGGAACCGGGAGGAGACGGAGATATTCGGCGGCGACTTCGACCATCGCTGGACGCAAACCCGGGAAGCCGTCGACGTTATGAAAGAGCTGTGGACCAAGGAAGAAGCCGAGTTCCACGGGACCTACTACGACTTTCCGCCGGTCATGTGCAACCCCAAGCCCATCCAGCAGCCTCACCCTCCGGTGATACTCGGGGGGCTGGCGCGCCGGGTGTTGCAGCGAGTTGCCACCTGGGGCGACGGGTGGCTGCCCAACCGGATTACGCCGGCTGAGGTGGAGGAAAGCCGGAACCGCCTGAATGAGTTGGCGGAAGCCAGGGGCCGTGATCCCAAGTCACTGACCATCTCCGTTTACGGTCAAGCGCCGGACGGCCAGCTCGTGCAGGACTTCCTGAACGCGGGCGCCGACCGCGTCGTGGTGCGTCCGGAGCACTGCGAGACCGAAGAGGAAATGTCCGCTCAAATGGAGCGCATCGCAGAAGCGGTGATTCGCTGATCGACGGTCAAGCGAGATCACGGGCCGGCGAACTGTAGAATGGTTCGCGTCGGGCTCACCGGGAAACGCGAAGAAGAGAGGTAACGGGGCATATGGACCGCACCACCGAGCTGTTGAGCTCCTACGCTTGCAATCTCACCTACGAGGACCTGCCGCCCGAGGTGGTGCATCAAGTGAAGCGCACCGTTGCCGACACCCTGGGTTGCGCCGTCGGCGGCTACCTGAGCGAGCCGGCCAAGGTGGCCCGCAAGCTGGCTGGAGACGTGACCAGCAAGACATCGGCCAGGATCCTGGGCACGTACGACCGGTCGTCGCTGGACATGGCCGGCTTTGCCAACGGGGTGATGGTGCGCTACCTGGACTGCAACGACTCGTATTTCTCGCCCGGCGGCGGCCATCCGAGCGACATGATTCCCGCCGCGCTGGCGGTGGGAGACAGCGTCGAGGCCGACGGGCGGACGCTGATAACGGCGATTGCCCTGGCCTACGAGGCGTTCTGCCGCATCGCGGACCACGTTCCGGACAACCAATGGGATCAGGGCGTGCTGAGCGTGATCGGCGCCGCCTGCGCCGCCGGAAAGATCCTGGGGCTCGACGAGGAGCAGATGGGCCACGCGATATCGCTGGCCGTGGTGCCGAACGTACCATTGCGCGTTACCCGCATGGGCGAGTTGTCGATGTGGAAGGGCTGCGCGGCTGCGGCGGCCACGCGAGCCGGCATCTTCGCTGCGCAGCTGGCAGCGGAAGGCATGACCGGGCCGTGTGAGCCCTTCGAGGGGCGCAAGGGGTTGTGGGAGCAGGCGATAGGGTATCCGATTGAGCTCTACGCCATGGGCGGCGACGACGCCCCATTCCGGATCACGGACACCATCTTCAAGTTCTACCCGTCACAGATTCACACACAGGCGCCCATCGACCTGGCGATCCAGTTGCACGACCGGGTGGACGTCACCAACATCGCATCGATCAAGATTCATTCGTACCGGTCAGCGGTGAGCAGCGCGTCCACCGAGCCGGAGAAATGGGACCCGCAGACCCGGGAGACGGCCGATCACAGCATCCCCTTCCTGGCGGCGGTGGGACTGCGAGACGGAGAAGTGACGCCGGCCACGTTTGCGCCGGATCGGATCGCTGACCCGAGCCTCCGCGAGATCATCAACAAGATGCGGATAGACGAAAACGCAGAGTTCACGGACAAGTATCCCGCCGAGTACAACTGCCGCATTGAGGTGATCAAGAACAACGGTCAAACCGAGGTGGCGGAAACCAGTTTCCCCAAGGGGCATGGCAAAAATCCGCTGAGCGACGCCGACGTCGACGCGAAGTTTCGCCGGTTGGCCTGCCCGACGATCACCGAGCAGCAATGCGAGCAGTCGCTGGAGCTGATATGGTCGCTGGAAAACCTTCCGAATATCCAGGGCATATTCGACAGCCTGGTGGTCTAACGCCGCAGGTTGCCTTATCGCGAGATTGCGGGGAGATAACTGACCGCAGCAATCCAGAATGGCGGACCGTTCGTAGATACTGATAACCAGGCATTGCGAAACCCCTGATAACTTTGGAGGGGTGGTGTCAGATAATCCACATAGCGAAGACGCTCAGCGCATAGCAGCAGTCGGTTCCGGGGACGAGAGAGCCCTGGAAGAGATTTACGACCGCTACGCCCAGAGGGTTTTCTCGCTGGCAGTCTCGATCCTGAAAGACGAAGCACTCGCAGAAGACGCCGTGCAAGAGGTGTTCACCAACGTCTGGCTGAAGGCCGGAAGTTACCGGCGGGAGATGGCCGCGCCGAGCACCTGGATCATGTCCGTGGCGCACCACAAGGTGGTGGACATGTACCGATCCCGGAGGCGCACCACGGATCACACGGTTTATCCCGAGATGGACGCGCTGCACCGCATTCCCGACGCCAAAATGAGCGTGGAGCGCCAGGTGGAGCGCGGTTTTGACGCCAGACTGGTACGTGAAGCATTGTTGACCCTTCCCGAGGAACAGAGCCAACCGCTGTACCTTTCGGCATGGCACGGATACAGTCAATCCGAGATATCCAAGATGCTGGGGATACCACTGGGCACCGTGAAGACACGAATGCGACTGGGCATGCAAAAACTCAAGGCAGCGCTGGAAGCTCATGTGGTCTGACGATGCGGGCGAAATTTACGCCGGGTCGGAGCATCCGGAAGGGGCGCTGGCAGCCTTCGCGCTGAATGCGCTGGACGATGCCGAGTTCCAGTCCGTGTTCCACCACGTGATCCGGTGCCTGCACTGCCAGGAGGTCCTGCTGGGGTTCCAGGAGACCGCGGCACGGCTCACGGCCTCGGCGCCGGAAGTCGAACTGCCGTCGGGCCTCAAGCAGCGCGTGCTGGCCAACTCGGTGGGCCGGCGGGGTCCCTCGGGCACAGCGAGACGCATCGATGCGGACCCGCGCTGGTCGGTGAAACGACTGCGCCGGTGGATAACGCCGTTGGCAGTGGGCGCATTGAGCCTGCTCCTGGCCGCCTCAGTGGGTTTCATGATCTCCCAGCACCGGGAAATCAGGAACCTGACGGCTGGGCAGCAGTCAGCCGTTATGGCATCTGCGGTTGAGTCCTCCGGACAGCCGGCCACAGGCGAGGCAAGCGCGCGGCAGGTGGTGGCCGAAGCCGACGCCGACGCCAGCATCGGGCAAGCCATACCGGTCAGCCGGACCAGAGACTCCCTGAACCTCTCACGGAACGTCGGCCAGTTTGCCGATGGCGAGGCGCGCGCGGCGGAAGCATCGGAATCGGTGGACCTGGTCAAGCAGGGAATGGCCGACATGGTCGAAGCCACCGTGCTCTCGGCGCAGCCGGAGACGGAGAAACTGTCGATGACCTCCCCGATGGGGACCGAAACCGAGGCTCGTGGCCTGTTGATGGTCGACCCGACGGGCACGCATGCAGTCCTGATGGTGACCGGAATGCCGGCCGATTCCTACCAGATTTGGCTGCTGCGCCACGACGCGCGACAATTGATCGATCGCATTGTGGTGAACGAGAACGACGGCAGCGGCGTCAAAGACCTGGAACTGGACCAATCGATGTTCGGGTTCCACGAGGTGGCGTTGCTGCCGGACGAGCGCCACGGACCGATGGCGCCCACGGGCGAGAAGTTCCTGAGCGCTCGCATCATCGGCGGGCCACCGGTGCCGCCTTCAATCTGGAGAGGGAGGTGATGGAACATGACCAATCAACGAACCCTACCTCAAACTCCACGCCCACCACAGCGTGACGACGGGTTGGACTGCGAGATCTGCGGCAACCGCATGCACGAACGCAGCTGCAAGATCATCTGCCGGAACTGCGGGTTCACCCGCGACTGTTCGGATCCCTAGCCGCAGGCCGGGCTAATCGCTGCTGAACGGCCACCAGTCCGGAGCGTTACGCAGGGGCAGATGCCGGAAAAGTTCCGGCTGCGCCTCCACGGCGAGGTGCATGGCTTCCAGGACCGGTTGGCGAATCGCCGGATGAGCCTGGCGGGAGGTCCGCAGCTTGAACAGGTGGTAGCACTCCCGCAGGTTCATCTTCGAGAGAACGCGCTGGCGGTGGGCGTGGGTCACCGCGTACTGAGCCAGAGGGGGATGCTCGGCTGCCAGCGCCCAATACAGCCGCTCGGACTGCGCAACGGCCTGATCGAATACAGCGGTCAGGCCGGATTCATTTACCAGGGGCGGCGTATCACAGCCCGTAGCAACGGTTAACGGCTGCCCGAGGTAGGTCTGCATGCGGTGGCGACGGAATTCCCGCATGGCGCCGTAGTCGAAGACGAACTCGAAGGTGTACCCGGCCAGTTCGAACTCGCGGGGCGGGGCATCGTGCGGGCCGATTTCCCGGATGGCGCCGTCGATCAACTCGATCCGCTGCGTTTCGGTCATCGCTTCGGACAAGGCAAGGGCGTGGCCATAGTCGCCGCCCCGCCGAAACAGCAAGGCCGCCGTCAGCTTGCGCGTGGCGTCGCGGTCGTAATCGAGCAACCTGACAGATACCGGCGCGGTGTCGGGGGCCGCTGCGTTCGTGACAGGAGATGCCAGCCGGTTGGCGGCGAGGTAGGGGTTATGGTCCGCGTACTTGACGAGGGTAGGGGTTATCGACCGGCCCTGTTCGCGCAACTCTGAGCCCACATCGCGCTCTTCGGCCAAGTCAGAGGACATCAACTTGCTGATGGCATGTTCGAGGGTGCGGGCGTTGGCGGTGACGCCCACGTTGGTGAGGGTGGACGCCGGCAGCAAGGCACGGCACGCGTCGGTGGCCTGTCGGCGCAGGCGGAGGGCGTAAGCGGATTCGCTTTCGTTGTCGCGCCGAGGTTGCCGGGAGAGCAGGTGGGAGGTGACGCCGGCGATGAGCTGGGCATAGGCCACGAACAGGGCACGACAAACGGATACGTACTCGGCGCGGAGACCGGGGTGAGCGTCCAGCTCCGACGGGATGTGGAAACTCTCGGGGTCGATCACCTGGTATCGCGAGGACTTTTCCGTGTACGACGCGAGGCGGTTGTCCTCGAGGGAGTCGCAGGCGAGGCGGGAGATGTTCTCAACGGCCAGGTGAACGATGGCGTGTTCGGCCACGGAGGCATGACCGTATCCCACGACCCATCGTTCGTTGAAGTCGGCGGCGCGTTCGGCGCTGACCTGCTGGGCGATTTCGTCGAAGGGTTCGGGCCGCCGGGAGGTCATGGCGAAGGTGACGGCGATCTGCTCCTCGGTCAGGTCACGGGGAGACAAAGGGTAGATGCGGCGCGAACGTGCCGTCACAGATTCGCTCATCGGGCTAACAATGTATCGTCGCACCATGTGGGCAAGCGCGGGATAACCCGATTCTAAAAAGCTGGCCCGGAAAAGGCTAGGGCCTGGATTCCGATTTTCGCCGGAATGACGAGGGTATTTCTATTGGCGGCAGAAGGCGGGGAAGCCGTCGGGCATCACGACTTCGATGAGGTGGATGCGGTCCGCGGCAACCGCGTCCTGCACGGCGCGGGACATTTGGGCGACGTTGTGCACCCGGGTGCCGCCGATGCCGTAGGAGTCGAACAGCTTGATGAAATCGGGATTCACGAGGTCGGTGGCCATCCGACGGCTGCCCCGATCCTGCTGGTAGCCCTTGAGGACGCCCCAAGCGGAGTCGTTGAACACCATGACTATGGGATTGATCCCGTACTGCACCGCAGTCCCCAGCTCCTGGGCATTGTACTGGAACCCGCCGTCGCCGGTGACGCAGATCACGGGGCATTCGGGGCGGCCGACCTTGGCCCCCATGGCGGCGGGGAAACCGAAACCGAGGCCAGCCCAGCCGTGGGGGTACATATAACTGCGAGGACGGTCCATCTGGAGGCAGCGCACGGCGCGGTTGGCCGGGACCGTGGCGTCGAGGGAGAAGATGGTGTCGTCAGGAATGACGGAGCGGACGGCCTCCCAAGCCTTGAGCTCCGGACCCCACTGCTCCTGCAAGCCGGAGTAGATACTGGACTTCAGCTCGGCAATCTCCTTACGGTAGTCATCTGAAGTCCCCAGGTCAGCGTCCCCGGCGGCGCTGAGGAACTGGCGGACAACGGCGCCGCTGTTAGCAGCGATGCCAACTTCGGTTTCGTAGTTTTTGCCGATGTAATCCTCATCCAGGAGGACGTGGACGATTTTCTCCGGCAAATTCACACCCACGCCCGATGTCGAGCGATAGGGGAGATTGCTCCCCAGAACCAGGGCGACGTCGCAATCGCCCATCCAGTCCAGGACCGGGTTCTGGCCCCAGATGCGATTGCCCAGGGCCATACCCAGGGACAGAGGGTGGCTCTCCGGGAAGGTGCCTTTGGCGCCGTCACCGGTGACCACTGGAGCGCCGATCCGTTCGGCCAGGCGGATTATGTCATCCGCGCCGCCGGTGGTATGGATCTCCTCACCGAGAAAGATCACGGGCCGCCTGGCGTTGCGGAGCAGGTTCCAGGCCCTTTCGACCTGAACCGGGTCACCCTGGGGCACGTCGGGTTGACGGGGCCGCAGCACCTCGACTTCGGCCTGCTGACCGAGGAGGTCGGTAGGCACCTCAAGTTCGATGGGCCGGGGACGACGCTCACCGAACCGCACGAAAGCCTCGACAAAGTGATCCGGAATGGATTCGATCTGGTCGATGCGGGCGTTCCAGTCGGTCACGGCGGCGAACATGCCCAACTGGTCCTTGGTCTCGTGGGTCGCCATCTTGCCGCTGCCGACAAACTCGGTCTCGACGTTGGTGGTGACCTGCAAAATGGAGGAAGCGGAGAAGTACGCCTCGCCCATTGCCCCCACGGAGTCGGCAGCGCCGGGGCCGGTGCTGGTCAGGATCACGCCGGGTTTGCCGGTGGCGCGGGAGTAGCCGTCGGCCATGTAGCCGCAACCCAGCTCGAGGCGTCCCCCGATGAACCGGACATCGTCCTGACGGTCAAACAATGCGTCGAACAGGTCGAGGGTGTGGACGGATATGATGCCGAACACGGTGTCGACACCCTGGGCGTGCAGGGACGCGACCACAGCCTGGCCGCCGGTCATCTGGGGCATGATGGGAACTCCGTGGGTTGACTTGGGACTTACAGCAGCAGGCTGACCGGGTTTTCGAGGACCCGCTTGATCTCCATGAGGAACTGCGCCGCTTCCGCGCCGTCGGCGACGCGATGGTCGGTGGAGAGGGTGGCCTTCATCATGGTGCCAACGGTGAGCTCGCCGTCTCGGACCACGGGCTGCTGCTTGACGCTGCCCACGGCCAGGATGGCGGCGTGGGGCGGGTAGATGATGGCGGTGAAGCTCTCGACGTCGAACATGCCCATGTTGCTGATGCTGAACGTCGTGCTGCTGTACTCCTCGTTGCGGAGGGTGCCGCTGTTGGCGCGGGCGATGAGGTCCTTGGTGGCGGACGCGATCTGCAGCAGGCTCTTGCTCTCGCAGTTGCTGACGCCGGGCAGGATCAGGCCGGACTCCAGGGCGATGGCGATGCCGATATTCATCGCGCCATGAACCTCAAGATGATCGCCGCGGAAGAACGAATTGAACTTGGGATGCTTGGCCAGGGCCAACGCGCAGGCTTTGACCATCAGGTCATTGACGCTGACCCGGTTCTCGGGGTCGGAAGCGTCGTTGACGTCGCGCCGCAGCGACATGGCGCTGCCCATGTCGACCTCGGCGGTGACGTAGAAATGCGGCGCGGTGGACTTGCTGTCAGAGGTCACCCGGGCGATTGTCTGTCGCATGCGGCTGAGCTCGATGCGGGAGTCTGAGGGCGCGGCCACGGGTTCGGGTGTTGAGGCCGGAGCGGGGGCCGTTTCGGGGGCAGCCGCCGGAGCCGCAGCCTGGTAGTTTTCCACATCCCGTTCGGTGATGCGGCCGTTGGGACCGGAACCGGCGACCAGCGCCAAATCGATGCCGCGTTCGCGAGCAAGGCGCCTGGCGATGGGAGATGCGCGGACGCCGCCGTCTGAGGCCGGAGGTGGCGCAGCAGCCGGTTCGGGTTCGGCAGCCACCGGCGCCGGCGCCGGCACAGCGGCCGGGCTGGGGGCTGGCGCAGCGGCTTCCGGCACTGATTCTCCGGGCTCGGTGATGATGGCGATCAACTCACCGACCGGAACGGCAACGCCCGCTTCGGCGACGATACGGCCCAGCACCCCGCCGGTGTAGGCCTCGAATTCGACCGTGGCCTTGTCGGTCTCGATGTCGGCGATAACCTCGCCGCGGTCGACGGTCTCGCCTTCCTGCTTGTACCAGCGGACGACGGTGCCTTCGCGCATATCGTATCCCATCTGGGGCATGACGACGTTGGTAGCCACGATGTTCTCCTGTGGGTTTGCGGGTTTGGGGGAATCGGCGGACGGACGCTGCCGGCCAGGTTCAGGCGCCGTTGACCAACTTTCGCGCGGCGGCCGCGACGGTTTCCGGGCTGGGAATGGCCTGCTGCTCGAGCGGGAAAGAATAGGGCATGGGCACTTCCGCGGCAGCGACGCGGCCCACCGGGGCATCCAGGTACTCGAATGCTTCTTCCTGCACCTGGGACACCAGCTCGCCGGCGAAACCGCCCATGCGGGTAGTCTCCTCCACCATGAGAGCCCGGTGTGTCTTCTTGACCGAGGTCACCACCGTGTCCATGTCCAGGGGACGCAGGCAGCGTAGGTCGATCACATCGGCTTCGATGCCTTCTTTGGCGAGGATATCAGCCGCCTGAGCAGCGACCAACGCCATGCGGGAGTAGCCGCAAAGGGTGATGTCGCTGCCGGTGCGCCGGAGGTCGGCCTGGCCAATGGGGATACGGAAATCGCCGCTGTCGGGGGCCTCTCCGCGAGTGCCGTAGAGCAGAATGTGCTCCACGAACATGACCGGGTCGTTCAACTCGCGGCAGGAGCGGAACAGGCCGATGACGTCGCGGGGGGTGGAGGGGGTGACGACCGTAAGGCCGGGCACCGAGGCGTACCAGCCTTCGAAAGACTGGGAGTGGGTCGCGCCGACCGACGCTCCGGCGCCGGTCACGGTGCGGATGATGAGCGGTATCGAGAACTGGCCGCCGGACATGTACCGGATCTTGGCGGCGTGGTTGACGATTTGGTCCATGGCCAGGAGGCTGAAGTTGATGGTCATCAACTCGACAACAGGGCGCAGGCCGGCCATAGCCGCTCCCACCCCGGCGCCGACGATGACCGATTCGGCCAGCGGGGAGTCCTTGATACGCCGCTTGCCATACTGTTCCCAGAAACCCTTGGTGACAGCGAAAGCGCCTCCGTAAGGGCCAATGTCCTCGCCCATCAGGAAGACGCGGTCATCCTGATCCAGGGCTTCTCTGAGAACCGACGAAACGGCGTCGCGATATGTGATGACCGACATGGTGGTTCCTCTCGCCTGGGGTGGTTGGTGTTACGCGGGGATACCTTCAGTCGGTCGGTCGGTGTACACGTCGTCATACAGGGCGGCGGTTTCGGGCCACGGGGATGACTCGCCAAACTCAGCGGCGACGACAACTTCCTCGTCAACGCTGGCGTCGATCTCCTCGAAATCCTCCACGGTGGCGATACCTTCGTCAGTGAGCCACTCACGGAAACGCGGGATCGGGTCCTGGCCGGCCCAGTAGTCGACCTCGTCTTCAGGGCGGTAGTTCGCCGGGTCGGCGACCGAGTGCCCACGCAGACGGTAGGTTCTGGCGACGACGAAAGCAGGGCCACTGCCGGAGCGGACCTCGGCGTTGATCTTTTGCATCAGCGTCCGCACTTCCAGCACGTCGTTGCCGTCCACCTCGTAGCGGGACATGCCGTAGGCGGCGGCCATTTCGTGCAGGGAGTCCCACATGACGAGGGTTTCCTTGGACGAGGCGCCCATGCCGTAGAGGTTGTGTTCACAGAAAAAGATGACGGGGAGGTTCCAGATGGCGGCGAGGTTCATCGCCTCGTGGAACTCGCCCTCGTTGACGGCGCCGTCACCGAAGAAGCACAGGACCACCTGGTCGTCGCCGCGGTATTGCACCGCGAGGGCCAGTCCCGCGGCGATACAGAGTTGGCCACCGACGATGGCGTAGCCGCCCATGAAGTTCAGGTCGGAGCTGAACAGGTGCATGGAACCGCCCTTGCCCTTGCTGCAACCGGTGGCTTTGCCCATGAGTTCGGCCATGACCTCGTTGCTGGTCATGCCGCGGGCAAGGGCCTGGCCGTGGTCCCGATAGTGGGTGACGATGTAGTCGTCGGGACGCAGGGTGTTGATGGCCCCGACTGCGATAGCCTCCTCGCCGTTGTAGACGTGGAGGAAACCCTTGATGTTGCCTCGGGTGTACTGCCGCTCCGACTCCCGCTCAAACTCTCGTATGAGCTTCATTTGCCGGTAGAAACCGAGCAGGTCGGACTTGTTAAGTTCGGGGACGTCCGCTTTCAGCATATCCCTTCCTCAATGGCAGATTTGAGGCGCCGCCGTAACGAAGGCGACGTCCATGAGCCGGACTACATATGCAGGGCGCGGCCCTCAGCGTCGAGGGCGGCTTCGTGCACCATTTCGGCGACGCTGGGGTGGGCATGAACCGCCCAGCCCAATTCCAAGGTGGTGCCTTCCAACAGGTGGGTCATCTGCAACTCCGCCAGGAGTTCGGTGACCTCGGGGCCGCACATGTGGCCTCCAAGGATCTCGCCATAGTTGGCGTCGATGACCAGTTTGACCATGCCGTCGTTTTCGCCCATGGCGACCGCTTTGCCGCTGGCCTGAACGTTGAACCGCCCGATCTTAACCTCGTAGCCCTGTTCAATGGCCTGGGCCTCGGTGAGCCCGAAAGAGGCCACCTGGGGATGGCAGTAAGTGGCGCGAGGCATGAAGGTGTAGTCCAGCGGCTGGGTCTCTTCGCCAGCGATTGATTCCACAGCCGTGACGCCCTGGGCGGACGCGACGTGGGCCAGGGCCAACTTGCCGGTGACGTCGCCCACGGCGTAGATGCCGGGAACGTTGGTGGCCATCTTATCGTCAATGACGACGTACCCCCGTTCGGTGGCAACCCCAACGGTTTCAAGTCCCAGGTCCTCGGTGTTGGGCAACACGCCGATGGCGACCAGCACCTTGTCAAACCGGGCGGTCTCGGCCACGCCGTCCTTGTCAATGGTCAGCGTCACGCCACTGGCGTCAGCCTGGGCATTGGTCACGCCGGCTCCGGTGATCATCTTGATGCCGTGGCGATTGAACGCCCGCTCCAGTTGCTGGCAGATTTCCTCGTCCTCGTTGGGCACGATATGGGGCAGCAGTTCGATGACCGTGACCTCGGCTCCATACATGCGGTAGATGTACGCAAACTCGACGCCGATCGCTCCGCCGCCGACGATGGCAATCGAACCGGGCACATCCTCGGCAACTATGCTCTCACGGCTGGTGATGATGCGCTCGCCGTCTACCGGAAGCGGAGGAATGCTTCGAGGGCGCGCGCCGGTGGCGATAATGATGTTGCGGGCGGAGATCCGCGAGGTCTGACCGTCCGGTCCGGTGATCTCGACCTGGTTGGGCGCAACGATGCGGGCGGTTCCCGAGATGCTGTCGACGCCGTTCTTGCGGAGCAGGAAATCGACACCGCGGGTCATGCGGTCGACGACCTGGCGGCTGCGCTTCATCGCGACGCTGTAGTCAGCGCGGAAGTTGTCGAACTGCAGCCCGAACTGGTCGGCGCGGTGGACGTAGGAGACGATCTCGGCGTTCTTGAGCAGGGCTTTTGAAGGGATGCAGCCCCAATTGAGGCAGACACCGCCCAGCGCTTCTTTCTCGATGAGGCAGCATTTGAGGCCCAATTGACCGGCTCGGATGCCGGCAACATAGCCGCCGGGCCCGCCGCCAATTACTGCTACGTCATACTCCGAGACGGTCGTCATTGATCTTTCCGGACAGGTGGATTATTCGAGCGTAACGCCCCCTGCATACGGCTGGCGCCGGTAGCGCGGGGCTGCGCGCGGACTTTGGCATTATAGCGGCGGCGGTTAGGTGCGGCAAGGCGACACGACGGAAACGCAGAGCTTGTACTAAGTCCCTCCTCCCGTTCGTGGTGAGTTCGTCGAACCACGACCCCGGCAACGGCGGCATCCATCGACAGGCTCCGGATGATTCGACAGCCTCAGGATGGGCGGAAACCAAAGAAGTCCATTACTTTGCACAGGCCCTAACCGAAACGAACTCCGCCCCCGGTCGGGACCGGGGGCGGAAGGTTCACAGCCGGATCGCACCGGCAAGGCCTGATGTTTGACGGGCTCAGGAAGGACGTTCCCTGCGCTCGATCTCGCGTTCCTCAGCCTTGTGGCGCAACGGGCGACCCTTGTCCGGTGTGGGATCCTTCACCTCGCCGTAAATGGCGCGGCCTTCGTGGTCTTCGGGGAGATGTTCGGTGATGGGCAGACCTGCCTCATTCACGAACAGCAGTCAATGGCAGTACTTGTAGATCTGCATATCGTCGCAGGCACAGATCCAAGTGCGGTGCTTGACCTCCTCCGTCTTGTCCGGATAGAAACGACAGGGGCAGAGCGGGCGGCCGATCTCGTCGACGTTCTGGGCCAAGCCCAGAATCACGGCTTCGGCCACACCCTCTTCCGGATGCGTGAATGTGCCTGATTTGTTGCAGTATCGCTCTACGAACAGGCGCATCCTTTCGATTGATTTTTCGCTGGGCTGATCAGCCAATTGGATCCTCCTCAATTATGCGTCGGTGCGGCGGCCAATCTCGGGATTGGCGGTATGGCTGTTGGGTCAATGGTATTCGCATCTACGAATTTCTGCAATGCAGGCCGCAGGCGCTCGGGCCCGGAGGGCGCAGCTTCGCCCGCACTAGACCACATTGGGGCGCTTCGGCCGGAACGCCAGTTTTTGGGAACTCACGCGTACCCAGTTTCGCTGGAACTTTCTTGCGAACCAAGCGCTGCAATCTCGTTGGGACGAGGGACGCAGCTGCGGGAAGGAGATCGGTACGTTGCTTCACGCCTCGCGATGACAAAATGGGTACGTGTGAGGTTTGACGAAATGGTGGGGTGTCCGGCGTTCTGTTAGAATGGTCGAACCTCCCTGGAGACTGAGCAACATGCGCATTGCGGGACTTGGCCTGACCGAACTACTGATCATCCTACTGGTGGTGCTGCTGATATTTGGCGCCTCCCGGTTGCCGGGCGTCGGTTCCGCGCTGGGCAAAGGAATACGATCCTTCAAGACCTCGGTGACCGGGGAGGACGACAAGCCGACGGCGGACCGTAGCCCCACGGAGGAGCCACGCCCGTAAGCGTCGCAAGAACACCAGCCGAACAAAACGGGCTCGCTTTAGGCGAGCCCATTTTGTTGTCCGTTACTCGCTGGCGGGTTCGGCGTTCAAAGCCGAGTGCGCCCGGTTGCGCCGTCCGGCCAGACGGGCGAGCAATACGCCAACCTCGTACAGCACGATCAGCGGACCGGCGACGATGGCCTGGTTCAACGGGTCGATGGTGGGCGTAATCGCCGCCGCGATCACAAAGGCGATGACCAGCCAAAACCGCCGGAAGCGAGCGAAGGTGCGGGCGTTGACCACCCCCAGGACGGCCAGCACGTACATGATCAGGGGCGTCTCAAAGGACAATCCGAGCCAGAAGAGCAGCCGGATCATGATGTTCACGAGGTTACTGATGCGGATGAGAGGATCCGCAACCTCGCTGCCGAACCCGATGAGGAAGCTGAGGGCCGGCGGTATCATCACGAAGTAGCCGAACGCCATGCCGGCGACAAAAGCCAGCAACGCGGCGGGCAGGAACGAAAAGAGGATTTTACGCTCCCGGGGCGTCAATCCCGGGGCAACGAAGCGAATCGCGTTGTACAGGATCACGGGCAGGGCCAGAACGAAGCCACCCACGAGCGAGAGCCGGACGGTGATGCTCAGAAACTCGGTGACCTCGGTGCGAACGGGTTTGAACCCAGCCGTCTGTTCAGCTGAGGCGGCGGACTTGAATACACCGAGGTTGAAGTCCTGGTAAAAGCGGAGCGGGTTGACGCTGTCGGTGGTCGCCGCATGCTGCGCGGGCCACAACAGAACTCCGTAAATTTCCTGGTAGAAGTAGAAGCAAACCGCCGTGCCGACGAGCAGGGCGATCACGCAGGCCAGCGCGCGGGAACGCAGTTCGCGGAAATGCTCCCGCAACGGCATCGACTGACTCATCGGGAGCGGGTCTAACGTTGGTCCGAAGGCTGGGAAGCGGTTGGGTTGTCAGCGTCGTCGTTTTGGGCCGCCAGGTGAGGCGGCGGAGGCACCGGATCAGTGGGCGGCGACGGTTGGGGCGATGGACTTGCGCTATCACCGGCGCGTCCACCGCGCTCATCAAGCGAGGCGGCATCCATGATGTCGGTGAAGGTTCGACGGGCCTCGCGGGTCATGCGTCCGATGGTGCGGGCCACTTCGACGGTTTTGCCGGGGCCGAGGGCGATGAGGGCCACGGTCAAAATGACCAAGAGCTCCAGGGTGCCGATACCAAAGAAGTTCACGGTAGCGTGTCCGCCGCGATCAAGAGCAGGCCGGGCGCAGGGAGCAAGGCACGGTGCATCCCGCGGGTACCACCATCGAGGCGCGATCAGGCATCACGCAGCCCATCTCGGCCAGGGTGTCCACCACTCGACAGGCGGGCAACCCCATCACGTTGGAGTAGCAGCCCGACAGCAGGGAGGCGGGCCGGAAGTCCGTATCCTGGATGGCGTATGCGCCCGCCTTGTCCATCGGGGTTCCGCTGGCGATGGACGCCTCCATCTCCGCGTCCGTGAAGTCCCGCATCTGAACGTCGGCGGCGTTGGAGTCGGTAATGCAGCGCCCGGTGGCCGCATCGTAAACGGTGAACCCGGTGATCACCTGATGCGTCGTTCCGCGCAGCCGGCGGAGCATGGAGCGAGCCTCGGCGGCGTCAGCGGGTTTGGCGATGGACTCGCCATCAAGTACCACCGTACTGTCGGCGGCTATGTAGTATCCGGACTGCGGGGATTCGGTGTCGGCCACCGCCAGCGCTTTCTCTCGCGACAGCCGGCGCACCATGTGCTGAGGGGTCTCGCCAGGCTCCGGGTCTTCAGGTATGTCAGAGGGCGCGACGCGGAATTCGATGCCCAGTCCAGACAGTAACTCTCGGCGCCGGGGAGACGCGGATGCAAGCACGATTTCCGCAGTAGCCAGTTTCGCCACCAGGGTCACGACGCATTCCACGTGATGGGTTTGCGGAAACATGTCCACGGGCTGAATCGCCTCAATTCGATAGCCCCGGCTCAGCGTGCGCAAATCCCGGGCCAAAGACTCGGGGTTGCAGGACACATACGCGATGCGGCGCGGTCGCTGGGTCAGCAGAGCGTTGAGAACCGCCGGCTGACATCCGGAACGGGACGGGTCGAGGATCACCGCATCGGGCGCGAGTTCCATGTCCGGAAGCACCTTTTCGACTTTGCCGGTGACCAATTGAATATTGGCGTGGCCGGACGCGTTCACCTCGGCATCGGAGATGGCCGCCGTAGATTCTTCAACGGCAATGACGAGACGAGCCCAGGGGGCCAGCAGGACCGCGAAGGTTCCGACGCCGGCGTAGGCATCGACAACAACCTCTTCACCGGTAAGTTGCAGCGCGTCCTTGACCAACTCGGCCAATTGCGCCGCCTGCCACACGTTTACCTGGAAAAACGACGGCGACGCCACCCGGAACTCCTGACCGGCGACGGATTCGCGGTAGGTTTTCTGTCCCGTGGGGATGGGGACCTCGGGACTCTTGAGCGTGGGCTGGACGAGGTAATCGCCGGTGTCGGGGGAACGCCGGATCGCCAGTTGCGATGTTTCGGCGCAACGTCCCTGCAATTGGGCGAGAATGTCGTTGATGCCGTCGTCCATCAGCATGCACCGATCGATGCGCACGAAGCGGCGGCGCTCCCGATGGGTGAACCCGAGGCTGCCGCTCTCGCGCCAGATGTTGAACCGGGCGTGGTTGCGGTAATTAAACCGGCGCGGCGACGCCAGGGTGGGCCGGACGTCCGGGGAGTGAAAATTCCCCACCCGCTCCAAGGCATCGCGCACGATGTCCGTTTTGACCTCCAGTTGCGCGTCATAGTCGACGTGCTGCCACTGACAGCCGGTGCATTGGCCAAAGTATTCGCAGGGCGGTTCGACCCGGAGTTGCGACGGAGTGATTACCCGAGTCACCTGGGCGGCAATATATTTCCGGCGAACGGCGACGATTTCGGCCTCGACCCGCTCGTCGGGAATGCCGCCGAAAACGAAAACGTCGTACCCGGCGTGGGAGGCCATGGCCTCGCCGAGCCGACCCCACGAGTGAAGGTCCAGCTCGACCACATCGCCGCGTTGAACTGGGACCGATTCGTTGACGGGAGCGTTCGAAGTCACGGGAAATATACTAACATTTATCGGGGTCGTGGGCCCGTCCAGGCCGCGCGTCGACGGTGGGGAGTGATCGTACCGCCGCGCGCCCCCGCCCAACCGCGGCTCCGTCGAAACGGAGATCTCCATCCCGCCGAACGGATTGGAATCAGAGCCAGGGCAGGCCTTGGGGCGAACCGAGTTCGGTTGACCGCCCCACAGGCGGGGTATAATATTGCCAACATCCCGGCCGGCTAACGTGACGGCGGATGCTGTTTGCGGTTACGGCTACATAGCGATTCAGTCTGGAGGAATTAGAATGCCCGAACCAATCGAAGTGAACGGAGAGAACTGGCAAAACATCGTGATGGACTCGGATCTGCCGGTGATGGTGGACTTCTGGGCAGAATGGTGCGGGCCCTGCAAGATGATCGCTCCCGCTGTGCACGACTTGGCGCTGGAGTATGAAGGCAAGCTCAATGTGGCCAAGCTGGACGTGGACAACGCGGGGGAAATCGCGGCGCAGTACGGCATCCGCAGCATTCCGGCCCTGATTTTCTTCAAGAACGGACAACCGGTCGACCAGGTGGTTGGCGCGCAGCCCAAGCCGGCGCTGAAGCGCAAGATCGACGCAGTGCTGGAGAGCTAGTCCGGTCAGCTTGGGAGTGGATGGGGCCCGGTGGCTCTTGCGGACTTCAAATCCGTTATGCCTCGTGACGAGCGGGGTAGGTGGGTTCGACTCCCTCGCACTCCCGCCAACTAAAACCTCGGCGACCTGAACCACCGCCGCGATTTATGAGCCCCGACGATCAAACGTCGGGGCTTTTCGATTGCCCATCTGCCGGACGCCGGGCCGCTGGAAATTTGATAATGCAAAGGGGTGAAGGATGACTAACCGCTTCAGTTTCATTGATAGTGTTATCGAAGCCTCCAAACCGCGGAACGTTTTGTTGAGCAGGTTGAGGAAGCGAGACTGGGTGCGTTCCGATGCCGCAGTGCGAATTGCCATGCTCGAATTGCTCCGGCAGCGGGTGAACGATCCAAGGTTCCTGTGGGAATACCACACGGATATGCCGTCTGAGGAATTTGCCGCCGGTGAACTGCTAAAAAATTCGGGCTATCTGAACGTCGAGGGAGGAATCACGCTGGCAGGAATAGACTACTACCGCAGGGAAACTGCCAGCCCGGTACTAACATGGCTAAAGGCAAATTGGTTTGCGGTTGTGGTAGCCGCCGCGACAGTGTCGGCAGCGGTATGCGGGCCGTTCTTTGATTTTCTTTGGCGAATCGTTTTACCGTAGCCTGCTCAAAATGAGCAGGCAAATTCGGCTCAAATCGGCCTGAAGTTGCCGGCAATGCCAGCACTCACACTCCCGCCAAATACTAACTAGCGCGCCTTGGAACTCGCCCCGTTTCCTGCTCCGTTCGAGCGAGAAACGGGGCTTTTTGTTGTGCTCATGCGCCAAGGCGCTCATGCTCAAAACGCAGGGAGACCATTCCGGCGGCGACGGTTTGGCCTTTGTGGACCAGCACGCCAGAAACAGCGTCCGGGCAAAACGATGGGTGGAAGTGAGATTCGTTCGGCGTATTGCGCAAGGTCGGCCCACGGGCAATCCGACCCACGAGGTTGCCACAGCCAGCGGGAAATACTTGGGCCGCACGTGTGCACGTGCGGCCCGAAATCTTCGCCTGGTGGGGAATCCTACCCAGCCGCCACTCCGTCGGTCAGTATGACTCCCGAATCGAGCAGGGTTTGGTAGCGGCTCCCCAAACCATGTTCGTCCAGAATTTCTTGGGCATGGATACCAGGCTTGGGAGCAGGAATGCCCGGGCGCACGGGCGTGCGCGACAGTCGCGGCGCCGGGCCGCAGGTCGTCACCATTCCCAAATCGTCGTGCTCCCGAGTGAGACTGAGTCCATGGGACTCGACCCAGGGGTCGGTCATCAGATCCCTGACATTGGTGATGACCCGCTGCGCGCCGACACCGGCGGCGGCCAGTCGCTCCACCCAGGAGGCCACGCTGTTCCCCTGGAACCGTTCTTCCAGCGACGAGGCCAGGGCATCCCCCCGCAGGGAGTCGATTCCGGAGAGACCCTCCAGGCCGGACAGCGCTGAAAGGGCGGACTCTGGGGCTCCGATAAAGAACCAGCCGTCGCTGGCCTGGTAGGCCCGATGCAACGGACCCGTGCCCAGAGCGTCCTGCCCGCTGGTCTCGTCCCACTGCTTGCCCTCGTAAAGCTGCATGAAGGGCGATTGCAGCGTCATTGCGGTGTAGGCAAGGGCCGAGTCGATGTGCTGCCCCTGGCCGGTGCGCTGCCGGTGCAGCAGGGCCAGGGCCACACCGTAGGCGCCCATGAACCCGGTGCCGTAGTCGTTCACCGGGTTGGGCTGCGACTCGGGCATACCGTCGCCGCCGAAGCGGCGGGTCATTCCGGCCGTGGCCTGGGCAAACCCCTCATGGCCGGGCCGCTCCGCCCAGGGGCCGATGTGCCCGTAGGCATTCAGGGAAGCGTAGATGATGTCGGGCTTGCGCTTTTTCACCTCTTCATAACCAACGCCCAGACGCTCCAGGCTGCCCGCCCGGTAGTTCTGGGCAACCACGTCGGCGTCCTCCAGCAATGTCCAGAACACATCGCGCCCCTCTTCAGACCTCAGGTCCAACAGGATGCTGCGCTTGCCGCGGTTGATGTCGTTATGCCGGGCAACGGTGGAGCCGCGCCTGGGGTTGTCTATCTTGATGACATTGGCTCCGTACTCGGCGAGGGTCCGGCCCATGGTCGGGCCGGCGAGGATGATGCACAGGTCCAGCACCTTCACCCCGTCGAGGGCGGCACGCATGGCGTCCTGGTTATCCGGCGCCTTCGCGGCGGGGCGCGGCTTCAACTCGGCCAGAATTTCCTCCCGATGCTGGTCGGGAGCGGGAGCGGGACCGCGCACCCGGCCCGGCGTCAAAGACATCCGGGCGTTGATCCCCGGCTGCAGCATTTTGCCGTAGGTGGGGTCGTCAACCTCCACCACCATCTGGGAGGCGCGGGCATGGGGATGGTCAAACCATTCGGCGCTGGTGCGGCAGACGGCGCCTTCGCTGCCCGCCTCGGCGATCAGGTCTTCCCATTCCTGAGCGGTACGAGTCCGGAAAAGATCCTCAATTCGCTGCTGGGCCTCGGCGCGGAATTGGGGGACTTCCAGGGGTCGATCGAAGTCAGTAAGACCCTCATCGTCCCAGGACGTGATCCCGGCGGCTTCGACGAACTGCCGGAAATTCTGGTTGCCGGGTCCGCCGAATCGCACGTACTCGCCGTCGCTGCATTGGAAGATGCCGCCCCACAATTCCTGTAGCGTCGGTACGGAAGGCGGGGCGTTGTGCACTCGCACGCCGAAACGCCCGATGGACTGGAACATGCTGTCAAACAGGGGGACTTCGATTCGTTGCCCCACGCCGTCGCGCTCCCGGGCATTCAGGGCGACGGTGATGGCTACCACCGACTGAAAGGCCCCGTAGACCGAAGCGATGGGAATGGCCGTGTAGACCGGACGCGCACTATCGGCGTTGGGCGGGCGGAAACTGGCGGATGCCGCTCCCACAATCCCTTCGTAGGCCGGCATGGCCGCCCGGGGATCGTCCGACGCAAATCCGGGGATGGAGCAGTAAACCAGGCTCGGGGTGTCCCGGGTCATCTCCTCGGGCCCCAATCCCAACCGGTCCATGGTTCCGGGACGGAAGTTCTCGACCACCACGTCGGCAGTCTGGATGAGGGAGCGGGCAGTGGCCGCGTCATCCGCATTTTTGAGGTCCAGGGTAATGCTCCGCTTGCCCCGGTTCCACGTTGAATTGGCCGGGGTGTTCCAGCGGGGCCCGCCGGGAGGATCAACCCGCACGACGTCAGCGCCCTGATCGGCCAGCAACATTCCCGCCAGTGGGCCGGCTATATATTGCCCGAAGTCGATTACCCGAATGTGTTCCAGTGCTCCAGCCATGTTCGAACCGTCCACCTTGTTGGCCTAAAGATTAGCCTGATCGATTGGGCGCACGCTAACATCGCGGGTATGCGCGGTCAACCGATGGCGTTCAAGCGTGCGGACGCAACGCCCGTGGCGTCAGGGCGTTTCGTTGTTCACCCCGCGTCCCAAGATTGACCCTCTCGATATGGGTTACTATAATCGCCAACACCCACAGCAGTACCGGGACTTTGCCCACGCAACGGAAACCGTGACTGCCACATTCACTGCTTACGTGAGGAGGACTTTCATGGTTGAACAGCAGGCAGCGGTACTGAGCCCCCAGGCTTTGATCGAAGAATTCGAGAAGAACGGTGTCACCCATGTGGTGACCATTCCCGACAGCGAGACCAACTACCTTTACGAGTTGATGAAGGAAGAGCCCTGGATGGACATCGTTCCCGCATCCCGGGAAGGCGAAACCTTCGGTGTGGCCCTGGGACTGTTGGTCGCCGGCAAGACTCCGGTGGTCCTGATCCAGAATACGGGCATGATGGAATCTGGCGACTCCATTCGGGGCATGGTCCTTGATGCCGGGTTCCCGCTGGTAATGGTGGTGGGCTATCGTGGCTGGAATCGCCACGGCGTCATAACTGACTCGGCAGCCACTTATACCGAGCCTTTCCTGAACGCCTTCCGCATCAACTACTACCTGGTGGAACATGATGCCGACAGTTCGCGCATCAGCACGGCCTTCGAGGAGGCCCGGGCCACCAAGCGGCCGGTTGCCATCCTCGTGGGCGACGAATACCACGGGTTCAACCGCTAGACGGATAACCATACGCCAAAAATTGCTTGCTCCGCTGGAGCCCCAACAACCGCAGTACATCGTCTCGGACTGAGGCGGGACACGGAGCAAGAAAGACCCACCCAACGGAGGCAAAGTATGATTCAATCCCAGGACGTATTCCGAGTGTTCCAGGAGCACCGGGGCGACGCCATCGTGATTCCCACTGGCACGTCCGGTCGCCACTGGCGGGAATTCAGCACCAACGAGAACCGGGACCTGAACATGGGAGGCGCGATGGGCCAGACCACTTCGGCTGCCCTGGGACTGGCCCTGGGTCTGCCTGATGAAAAGGTGGTGCTGTTCGATTCCGAAGGCGCGCTGCTGATGAACCTGGGGATACTGGCCACCATCGCGGGCAAGAAGCCCGAAAACTTCTGCCACATCCTACTGGACAACGAGTGCTACGCCACCACCGGCGGGCAGCCGGTTCCCAACGCGCAGGATATCAACTACGCCGGCATGGCCAAGGAATCCGGTTATACGACCGCCTACAGCTTTGACGACCTGGAAGAGTTCGCCACAAATGTGGAGCAGATCATGCGGGATACCGGCCCGGTATTCGTCGCGATCAAAGTTGTGCCCGAGGTCGAGAACGAGCCAATCGGCATGCGAGTGCGTGTTCCCACCCGCAACCGCGCCGAGACCATTCGGGACTTGCAGTCGGAGTTGGGCATCAGCAACGACTAACCTCGCTGCGTATCGCCGTTCGCCAGGAATGCGCGGCTGCAGGGTCGGCAAAAACACCGCTGGCCTGTACCGAGTCCGGACCGGACGGCGGTGAATACCAGGTGAACGCCGGCGAACGGACGTCACTCCGATGAACACGGCCCCGAGGCTAGCGCCTCGGGGCTGTTGCGTTGTCCGGGTCAGACCGACTGGTCGGCATCTTCGGGATCCGACGGCCCTGAGGCCATTTCCCGTTGCAGCTGTTCGCTCCAATTCTGGAACCAGCGACGGAACTCGTCCAGGGCGGGCGGGGCGATGTAGATCACCTCGATATCGACGGGGAACTGCACCTGATGCCTTTCGTTGATGAGGAGCAGGCCGGTCTCATCTTCGCCCAGGGTGGTGTCGATAGCTTCGGCGACAAACTCATACCGCCGGTGATTGGCTTCACCAAACCATTCCTGGAGCCGGGATGCCACGGCAGGGCTCATTAACGGCTGCATCAGGCAACGCTGCAGGTCCAGAGCCTCGGCCATAACCTCCATGGATTCGGTGGTTTCCAGGATAGCCCCGGCTTCGACCAGGCTGGATAACAATTTATGGCTACTCTGACCCGTGGCCTCCAGATAGCCCAGGCCCGCGTCACCACCCTCCGGGAGATTTTCGTGGTAGACGTGGGTGACGCTCCCCAATGCGTTCTGAACGGCCCGGACCTGGACATCCACCTGGTCCCAGTATCGCGCCAGGATATCGGCGCCTTCGGCCGGCGCCGTGTCAGTCGGAACGGCCAGATGAACCAGCGGAGCCAGCAACAACTTGCGTTTCCCCTGGTAGTTGGCGGTCGCCGGCCGCGTGATTCTGCCGAGTTCCTCCACCATGTTTTCACTCCTTGCCCCTAAGATGAAGGCCACCATATGATACCCAGAGGCGGGGCGAAGACCAAGACCAGCGTGAAGCCATCCTTGTCCGATGGATACCACTCTGCTAACCTTGCCAAGCCGCAAACGAGGATTTGATTTGACGTTACCACAGCCCACCAGGGCGTCTCTTTTCGTAACATGCATCGTCGACCAGCTTTATCCCGAGGTTGGGGTCAGCGTGGTGCGCGTGCTGAGGAGAGCCGGCGTTGCGGTCGACTTTCCGGACGGCCAAACTTGCTGCGGCCAGCCTCTCTACAACTCCGGATATGTCAGCGAGGCGCGAAAGCTGGCGGAGCGCACGCTGGATATCCTGAGTGACAAAGAGTATGTGGTCGTGCCGTCGGGCTCCTGCGGCGCGATGATGCGGGTGTTCTATCTCGATCTGTTCGCGAACGACCCGGAACTGCTGGCCCGCGCCAAAGATCTGAGCCAACGCGTGTACGAGTTCACGGAATTCCTGGTCGACGTCGTGGGGTACGAGTCGACGCCAGTCGAGCCGGCCACGGATGATCGACCCGAGCGCGGCTCTGCGGTTGCGTACCACCCGTCCTGTCACCTGCTGAGAGAGATGGAGGTAACGAATGCGCCGCAACGCCTGTTGGACGCGGCTCCCGGAGTTGATCGGGTCGAATTGCCGGACGCCGAGCAGTGCTGCGGCTTTGGCGGGACCTTCGCCGTGAAGTATCCCCACATCTCGGAAGAGATGCTGGCCGACAAGGTCGCTGCCGCGACCAGCAGCGGCGCGGATACCCTGACCGCGTGCGATATGGGCTGCCTGATGCACATCGGCGGGGCAGTCAGCCGTCAAAAATTGCCGTTCCAGGTGCGGCACATCGCGCAAGTCCTCGACGGGTCGGCCGGTTAGCCATGGCGGAAGTCGTTACTCGGCAGTTTGTGCCCGCTTCCCAGGCGGCGGTGAAGGATGCGCAACTCCGCCAGGCGCTGCGCCGCGCCGGCACCGGTTTTGACGGGACGCGGCGGGAGGCCATCGAAGAGGTCAGTCCCGAGGTCTGGGAAGAGTGGCGGGAGGAGGCACGGCGGATCAAGGAACACACCATCGGGCATCTGGACTACTACCTGGAGATGCTGGAACGGAACGTGACCGCGGCCGGCGGGACGGTCCATTTTGCGGTCGACGCGCAGCAGGCCAACGCAATCGTTTCGCAGATCGCCCGCGCCAACAACGTTCAGACGGTCACCAAGAGCAAGTCGATGGTGTCCGAGGAGCTTGGCCTGAACCACACCCTGGAGGCGCAAGAGATCGATGTTTTCGAGACCGACCTGGGTGAGTACATCATCCAACTGGCGGACGAGACGCCTTCCCACCTGGTAGCGCCGGCGCTGCACAAGACGCGGGGGCAGGTGGCCCAACTGTTCGCGGACCAACTCGGCGTGCCGTACACGGAGGACATCGAGGAGATGGCCCGCATCGCGCGTGTGGCGCTGCGCCAGAAGTTCCTGGACGCCGACATGGGCATCAGCGGGGCCAACTTCCTGGTAGCCGAAACCGGTTCGTTGGTGATCATCACCAACGAGGGCAACGGCCGCCTCTGCACCTCGGCGCCGCGGGTTCACGTGGGCCTGGCGGGCATGGAGAAAGTGATCCCGTCGCTACAGGACCTGGCAGTGTTCCTGAGGCTGTTGCCGCGCTCGGCCACCGGGCAGCGCATCACGTCGTACATGAGCATGGTCACCGGGCCCCGGCGGGACGAGGATGAGGACGGGCCGGAGGAATTTCACCTGGTGATCGTGGACAACGGGCGCAGCCGCTTGTTGGCGGATCCGGCGCTCCGCGAGTCGTTGTACTGCATCCGCTGCGGGGCATGCCTCAACGTGTGTCCGGTTTATCAGCGGGTGGGCGGCCACGCCTACGGCTGGGTGTATCCCGGCCCGATAGGGTCGATCGTGACGCCAGGCCTGGTCGGACTCGGACAGGCCAAGGACTTGCCCAACGCGTCGACGCTATGCGGCGCGTGTCGGGACGCCTGCCCGGTGCAGATCAACATTCCCCGGATGCTGCTGCACCTGCGGCACAATATCGCTGAAGGTCCGGAATCGTATCGTGACGCGGGGTCGGATACAGGGAGCTTGCTGGCCCGAGGATTCGCCGCCATTATGTCGAGTCCGCGTTTGCTGGGCGTGGGGCGCAAGATCGGCCGGCGGTTGCTGGCGCCCATGGCGAAAGGCGGTGTGTTGGGTCAGTCGCGAATTCCCCTGGTATCCCGCTGGACGCGTTCGCGAGACTTGCCCGTGCCGGCGCCCCGGTCGTTCTCCGAAATCTGGCGGGACGAGCTGTCGGGCAAAGGCCCCACCGGTCTTCAGGACTAGCGCATGGGTATCCCATTCAATCGTGACAGTGGGCGCGGTGTTGACTCGTTGGGTATCCCATCGGAACAGTTCCGTGAAACGGTCCGCGCGGCCCTGGGCCGGCAGGACGGGCCGCCCAGCGAGCCTTACAGCGCCCTCACGCACAACCTCACCGATATCGAAGCGCAGGCGCAAACCGTGCGGGAGCGCATCGCCCGGGAAACGCCGGAATTGCTGGACCGGTTGGCAGCGACGGCGGGGCTGCGAGGATGGAATGTGCACCGTTGTGACGGAGCGGAGGAAGCGCTGGGTTATGTAACGTCGCTGGTGCAGACGCTCGGAGCGTCGTCGGTGGCGAGGTCGGAACAGGCGGTGTTTGATTCCATGCCGGTGGACGCTGCCATCGCGGGAGCCGGCGGCCTGTGCTGGCCGGCGGTATACGAGGGTCCAGCCAGTCGGACGGGAGTGCGGCAGCGGTTGGCTGAATCGGGCATGGGGATCACCGGGGCCGACTACGCGATTGCGGAAACCGGGTCCGTCGTGGTGCTGCCCAGACGGGGCCTCAGTCGCCTGGTGTCGGTGGTCCCGCCGGTGCACGTGGCGATCGTGCGACCTTCGGACGTCGTTGGAACCCTGGACGACCTGTTTGCCCTGCGTCGGCTGGAATACGTCAGGAACGGGGGCGACATGGGCAGTTACCTGAATTTCATCACCGGGCCCAGTCGAACCGCCGATATTGAACAGACGATCGTGGTGGGTGTGCACGGCCCCCGTGAGGTCCACATGGTGCTTCTGAACGAGGAGTAGGACGATGCCGATGCGAGTAGGGTTCATCCAGTTCAGGCGCCAGATGATGGAGCAGCAGCTGGACGAGATCATGGGCGTGCTCCCCACGCTGGGGATCGAGAAGGCGATTTTGACCGGGGACATGGTCAGCGGCGATTATTCGCCAGCCAGCACCATTGACCTGGTGTTTGTGCACGATACCGACCGGCCATTCGGGCGGCGCGCCGACTTCTTCGCCTACCATATCGGTTCCCAGGTGGGCATGACGGCACAGGTGTACACACCGTCTGAATTCAAAGAGTTGCAAGACACGTTGCCGGCGCTGTACCAGGCCTGCAAGCGAGGAAGGGTGATTTTCGATGCCTGATTTCGTGGCGGAAGGCGCACGCTGGTTTCGACAGGCAGAGCAGGACCTTGAGGACGCGGGTTTCAACCGGGGCGGAGGCCGTTACAACGTCGCGTGCTTCCTCAGCCAGCAGGCCGCAGAGAAGGCGGTGAAGGCCTACCTGTACCGGCGCGGGGCTGAGGACGTTTGGGGCAACTCCCTGATCGATCTGTGCGAAGACGCCAAGATTTTCGAGATGTTTTTCGACACGATCAAGGCGGACGCTCGGCAGCTCGACAAGTACTACGACATCACCAGGTATCCGGAATACCTTCCCAGCGGGATACCGTCCGAAGCGTTCGACGACGTGGACGCGGAGCGGGCGATGGAGTTGGCGGGGATCGTCGTGCAGTTCGTGTCCACGCGCATCACCTGATCCGGGTCGCGGTCCTAACGGCGCACAACAGGGCTGAGCCCTAGCCGCCGAAGATTTCGGCGAGGCGTTGCTGGCGAAAGGCGAAGATGCGACTGAGGTCGCGGCGGACCAACAGGCGGTCGGCCAGCCAGCCCCCGAGCATTGCATATTCCACGTGGTCGCCAACCAGGGTGCCGCCTTCGTGTGACGTGAACGTGTGCTGGTGGATCCAGGTTCGATATGGCCCCCGGACCTGCTCGTCGACAAAGCGGTGCGGCGGATCCCATAGGGTGATTCGGCTGCGCCATTTCAGATTCAGACCGTGCAACCGCAGGCGGTAGTCGATTTCCACGCCCGTCCGCATGTTGATGGGAGCCGGCGTGACAACCTCGAACCGCAGCCAGGGCGGAGTCAGCTGCTCGAGGTTGAACGCATCGGCGTAGAAATCGAACACGTCCTCGGGTTGCCGGGGTAGCCAATGCTCGGTGGCCAGGTTGAAGGCCGGCATCAGCGATCGCGTCCCAATCCGTACAGACGGATGGCGCGTTCGGCGGCCCTTTCGAGCAGTTCGGCGCCCCGCTGCAGGCTGGTATCGAGATCCGATGGCTCCTCTCCAATGGGCAGGATGGCGTCGATCCCATGGTCGTAAAGGGTGTCGTAGCCCGGGCCCAGGCTGCCGGCAATCAGGACCGTGGGGACGCCGAATTGTCGGGCGCGACGGGCGATCCCCACCGGAGCCTTGTCGAACGCCGTGGAACGATCGGCCCGACCCTCGCCGGTGATCACGAAGTCGGTTCCCGGGGCGTGACGGTCGAAATCGAGCACGTCGCAGACCATGTCGATACCGGAGCGCAATTCCGCGCCGGTGAAGGCGATCAGGCCCGCGCCCAGGCCGCCGGCCGCGCCCGAGCCAGGGGTGTGCAGGACGTCGATGCCCAGGTCAGAAAGGACCACGCTGGCATACTTCGACAGGCAACCATCCAACTCGGCAACCGTTTCGGGAGTGGCCCCCTTCTGCGGGCCGAAGATCGCGGACGCACCCGTTTCGCCGCACAGGGGGTTGGTCACGTCCGTCGCACCGATTATGGTGGTTTCGGACAGCGCGGGGTCCAGGGCGGTAGTGTCGACGTGGGCCAGGTTGGCCAGAGCGGCCCCGCCGGGTGGCAAGGGATCGCCGGCGGCGTCCCGGAACCGCGCGCCCAGCGCTGACGCCATGCCGGTTCCGCCGTCGTTGGTGGCGCTGCCGCCCAGGCCGACGATGATGCGCCGGTAGCCATCTTCAAGGGCGGCGCGGATCAACTCTCCGGTGCCGTAGGTGGTAGCGCGGCGCGGGTCGCGACGGTCGTCGGGGATCAGGGCCAGACCCGAGGCGAGGGCCATCTCGATGACGGCGGTTTCACCGTCGCCCATGACACCCCAACGCGCCTGGATAGCGTCTCCGAGCGGGCCGGTCACGGTGGCCTCGCGATAGCTGCCGCCGGTGGTATCGATCAGCGCGGCCAGGGTCCCATCGCCGCCGTCGGCCACCGGTATCAGGACGGTCTCGGCGTCGGGCACGGCGCGAAGGACGCCGCGCTGAATGGCCAACGCAGCTTCACGCGCGCCGATGCTGTGCTTGAAGGCCTGGGGAGAGATGACGATTCGCAAAGACATGCTGGAATTATAACTTGGCGACGATCCGGACCGGGCGCAACCGGGCACTGTTTAACCGAACCGCGCAGGACTGGAATTCGCGCTGGCGACCGGCCCGAATAGGCACGGACGGCGGGTTATGTTACCATTCGCGGCGCGGTCGCAGAGCGTGGCCCAAGATTGCCCAGGAGGGCTTCGGATGCCAACCAAAGAAGAGTTGAAGGACCGGGCATTCGCCGAAATCGATTCCCGCGCTGAGGAATTGATCGGCGTGTCCAAGCAGATCCTGGCCAACCCCGAGCCGGGATTCCGGGAATTCAAAACGGCGGCGCTGGTCGGCGAGCAATTCGCAGCCATGGGAGTGCCGTTCCGGTCCGGTTTGGGCATGACCGGCCTGCGCGGGGAGATCATCGGTGGCAGCGAAGGGCCCAGCATGGCGATCATGGGCGAACTGGACAGCCTGATCGTCAACGAGCATCCGCACGCGAACGCGGAAACGGGCGCGGCCCACGCCTGCGGGCACCATTGCCAGATCGCCATGATGCTGGGAGTAACCCGGGCGCTGATGCGCGACGACGTCCTGCCCCACCTGAGCGGGCGCATCCTGTCCATGGCGGTCCCCGCCGAGGAATACATCGAGATCGAATACCGGGACCAGTTGCGCCGGGACGGCAAGATCGAATTCCTGGGCGGCAAGCCGGAGTTCATCCGGTTGGGTGAATTCGACGACGTGCACCTGGCGATGATGATGCACACCACCAGCACGCCGAGCGAAAAGCAACTGTGCCTCACCGGCACCAACAACGGCACCGTGGCCAAAAGGATCCAGTTCGTGGGCAAGGGCGCCCACGCCGGCGGTTCGCCACACCTGGGGATCAACGCGCTGAACGCGGCGACGCTGGCGATGACGGCGATACACTTCAACCGCGAGACCTTCGTGGACACCGACACGGTCCGCGTGCATCCCATCATCACCAAGGGCGGCGAAGCGGTGAGCGCGGTGCCGGCCGACGTTCGCATGGAAACGTTCGTGAGGGCCAAGACACTGGACGCCATCATGGACGCCAATCGCAAGGTTGACCGCGCGTTGCGGGCGGGTGCCATGGCGATGGGCGCGACGGTGAACATCCAGACCATCCCCGGGTACATGCCGATGCTGCAGAACGACCGGATGCAGGCGATTTTCCGCGCGAACGCCGAAAACCTGGTGGGCGCCGAGAACATCGGCCGGACTGAGCATCGGACCGGCAGCACCGACATGGGAGACGTGGGCACGATCATGCCCGTGCTGCACCCGTACGTGGGCGGGGCGACCGGCATCGGCCACGGCGACGACTACGTGATCCAGGACTACCATATGGCTGTGGTGACCGGAGCCAAGGCGATGGCTTCGACGGTGATCGACCTGATGGCGGACGGAGCAAAAGAAGCCAACCAGGTGGTGGCCAACCATCGGCCCGACATGACCTCACGAGAATACCTGAAATTCATGCGAAGCCTGGCGGTCGAAGAAACGTACACCGAGCGATAATCGCTGCCGATATACCGGCGGGACCCACGTCCGGAAGCCCCTGGATCCAGCACCCAAATCCCTCCTCCTGGAAACGGAAGGAATTGCATGGCCACGCGCGAAGAATTGAAGCAGGCGGCATGTGCCGCGATCGAACGGCACAGCGACGACCTGATCGCGGTGGCCAAAGACATCCTCGCAAACCCGGAACCCGGGTACAGCGAATACCGGACGGCCCGGGTCGTGGCCGAACAGTTTGCCAAGCTCGGGGTGCCATTCCGCGCCAATCTGGCGTTGACCGGACTCAAGGGCAGTATCAAGGGTGGGGCCGGCGCCGGTCCACGCGTGGCGATCATTGGCGAGCTCGACAGCCTGATCGTTGACGGCCATCCCTTTGCCGCCGATGCCACCAGGGCGGCGCATGCCTGCGGGCACCACTGCCAGATCGGCATGATGCTGGGGGCCGTGATAGGACTGTCCTCGTCGGAAGTGTTGCCCGAGCTTAGCGGGGAAATCGTGCCGTTCGCGGTGCCGGCCGAGGAGTTCATCGAGGTGGCGCGCCGCCTGGACCTGCGTGAGTCCGGCAAGATCGAATTCCTGGGCGGGAAGCAGGAACTGATCAAGCTGGGCGAATTCGACGATGTCGACATCGCGATGATGTGCCATACCGCCAGCGACATGGGATCTCACGCGTTCGCCATGGGCGGCACGAGCAACGGACACGTGGTGAAGTACGTGCGTTTCATCGGGCGGGCGGCTCATGCGGGGTCATCGCCGCATCTGGGCATCAACGCGCTGAACGCGGCCAACTTCGCGCTGCAGGCGGTCAACGCCAACCGGGAACTTTACCGGGAGCAGGACACGGTGCGGATACACGGGATCATGACGTACGGCGGGCAGGCGGTGAACTCGGTGCCTTCCGACGTACGTTTGGAATGGAGGGTCAGGTCAGGCACTCCGGAGGCGGTGGTGCGCTACTCGGATATCGTGGACCGCTGCTTCCGTTCGGGCGCTCTTGCCGTGGGGGCGTCGGTGTCGATCACCAACATACCGGGTTACCTGCCCATGCGGCACGACCAGAACCTCCTGGACGTGTTCCGGGTCAACGCGAAGGGCCTGCTGCAGGAAAACCGCGTCCTGATGATGCCGCCCACACGCAACCGGGGCGGGTCCACCGACATGGGCGACCTTAGCCACATCATCCCCTCGATTCACCCGTACACCGCCGGCGCCGAAGGCCCGGGCCACAGCTCGGAGTACCTGATCACGGATTACCACCAGGCCGTCGTGAACCCGGCCAAGATCATGGCGATGTCGGTTATCGACCTGTTGTCGGACAACGCCGAAGGCGCGCGGCGGGTCACCACCTCGTTCCGCCCGGCGATGTCGAAAGGGTCGTATCTCAACTTCCAGCGCCAACGCGCGGAAGTGATCGAGTTCGACGGCGCAGCAACCTAGGCCGGCGCGGTCACAAACCAACAGTTCGCGCCAGCGCCATAAAGCCGCCGGCGATCAGCGGCACCGTCAGGTTGTCGTCCAGCGGCAACGGCAGGAATTCAACGGCGGCGGCAAAGATCGCCGTGACCACCACGGCCCACGACCACGCTCCGTATCCCGCCGCCACGAGAAGGGCCCACACGGCCAGAGAGGCGGCGACGAACGCCAGGGTGCCCAAAGGCGACTTGCCCCAAACACGCGGCCCCGGACAGCGCGACCCAATGAGCGCGGCGGCAGGGTCACCCACGGCGACGAACATCAGCACCGGCAACGCCACCTCTATTCCGTAGAAGTAGAACGCGAAGAACGCCGCGATCAACAGGTAGGTGGCCCCGGTTATGTCGGTGGCTTCAGCAGGCTTCAAGATGGATCCGAAAACCCCCATATAGACGCGGTTGAAGATACCGGCGCGCTGGCGACCGACGTCCACTGCCAGCGAAAGCAGCGCGCCACCGCCGACCAGTGTCATATAGGCAGGCTCCGGAATTACGAGGGCCAACAGGGTCGTACAACTGGCGGCAACCAGATGGAATACGCGTCGACCCACGGGCACCGCGCCGGCGGGTTGGTTCATATCAGGGGCGCGGAGAGGCGCAATGGCGCTGCGGTTCGCGCCGGCCGGCTCATCCCCGAAATCCGCTCAGTGTCCCGTCGAAGGTAAACGCCAACAGCGATCAGAAATCAATGATGACGGTGTCGCCGGCACCCCAGCGGAAAGAACGGAACTCGGTGTCCCTGGGCACCTCGAACACCAGCCAACCGTCCAGGCCGGTCCCACGAGGCAGTTGCTGGGCACGCTGGACCAACTTGATCTGGCCGTCGGGCTGTTGCTCCTCATAGGTAGCATTCCAGAGGAACCGCACGCATTCCGTGGGGGTTTCGGGATTCACCGGGACGGTGCAGCGGTCCGATGGCTTTTCCGGCACCTCGGCATCCTCCGCCAGAGCGCCGACGTTGATGGGCGCGTATTTGCCCTGGAAGAAGTCCCGCAACTGCGCCGCATCTCGATCGATGTTGACAATGGCGCTGGTGGCCGAGTGATTTTCGACTTTCACGCGTAGCAGGACGAGCTCGTTTTCGTCCGTTTGCGGGGACAACTTGTAGAGGGGTTCGCCGCTTGCGCCCTGGCCGGGATAGCGGGCCGAAGTAGTCCAGCGCAACTCATCGGTGCGCTCCAGAGCCGCGACACTGACGTGGAGGATCCGGCCCTTGTAATACCTGCCGATGTTGGGCGACTGGGACGAACAGGCCAAACTGGCGGCCAGGACCAGCAACGCCAACAGGAGAACCGGCGCGATTCGCCGGACGCGGACACGACCGTACAGACTAGTCATCGCCGGTTCCGGTCAAAGTGGGCAGCTGGCGCAGGTCGCCAATGAGATCGATCAGCACGGTCAACATGCGATCAACCTCGGCGTCGGTGTTGTGCTTCCCGAGGGTGACGCGCAGGGAGCCCCGCGCGGTATCGGCGGTTTGGCCCAGGGCCAGGAGAACGTGGGAGGGTTCCAACGATCCGCTGCTGCAGGCGCTGCCGCTGCTGGCCGCGATGCCCTGGAGGTCCAACCCAAGCAGGATCGATTCGCCCTCGACGCCATCGAAGGAAAAGTTGACATTGTTAGGCAGCCGGTCGGTGGGATGGCCGTTGAGGATGGCGTCCGGAATGCGATGCCGGATCTCGGCGACGATGCGGTCGCGCAGGGCAGCGCACTGGGCGCCGACCTCTGCTTTCTGGTTGTCGGCCTGTTCCAGAGCCACGGACAGTCCGATGATGCCGGCCACGTTTTCGGTGCCGGACCGGCGCTCGCGCTCCTGGCCGCCTCCGGTGATCAATGGAAGATAGGGGACACCCCGGCGCAAGAAGAGCACGCCCACGCCCTTGGGCCCGTAGAATTTGTGCCCCGACAGGCTCATCATGTCCACGCCGAGGCGGCGAACATCCAGGTCCAGGAAGCCGGCGGCCTGCACCGCGTCCGTATGCATGACGATGGTGCGGCTGAGAGTCTGGGCGCGTTCCTTGACCGCGGCGGAAATCTCCGGGATGGGATTGATCGTGCCGATCTCGTTGTTGGCATACATTATGGAAACGAGGGCGGTCTCCGGCGTGATGGCGTTGGCGACCTGCTGCGGATCCACGCGGCCGTAGTCGTCGACGGGCAGGTAGGTCACCTCCCAGCCACGATTTTCCAGCATCTGGCAGGCGTGCAGCACGGCATGGTGTTCCGCGGCCGCGGTGATGACGTGGCGTCCGGTTTCTTCCAGCGCGTAGGCGCCGCCGCGAATGGCGGCGTTGTCGGATTCGGTGCCGCCGCTGGTAAAGACCACCTCACGGTTGCGACAGTTGAGCACGCGGGCGACGCGTTCGCGGGCGGCGTCCAGTGCGTACCGCGCCTCCTGTCCAACGGTATGAACGCTGGAGGCGTTGCCGTAGAGCCGTGTGAAGTAGGGCAGCATCGCCTCCAGGACGCTCTCGTCCATGGGCGTGGTGCCGGCGTGGTCGAAGTAAATGTGATTTTGGGTGGTCATACGATGGTGTACCAGATTGAATTTTAGCATAGGGACCGGCGGCCCCCGGCGATTGCCAGACGGCGCCAAACCATCGAGACGCGGTCAGCGAAGCCACTTGTACCACAACAACGCGCCGCACGCGATAGTAACCAGCAATCCGATTACGATTGAAGTGGTCTGCTCGAAACGGCGGTTCACGGCATCACGGGACGCGATACACAGAGGATGACCACCGGAACCCCGGAGACGCCTAGCCAGAACTCACAAAATCGGGCGCCCATCAGCCCGCCGATCCGGCCGGCCGGTGCGAACCAGTGCGCCACGAATTCAACGGCAGCCATACGGCGTTGCTATACCGGGCTCCGCACAGCCTGCCTTGCGACGCCCGAGGTCGGCGGCTATAGTGAGCCGCAACCGAGAGAGCTCCCGAGGGATGAAGATGGCTATTGCAGAGATCAACGGATACCGCATGAACTACCAGGTGTTCGGGGATGACACGGCGCCGGCGTTGGCGCTGATACACGGCGGACTGGGAGGCGGAGACGGAAGCAAGGATACGATCAACCGTCAGGCAGATGCGCTGTCAGCGGGGTATCGCTGCGTGTTCTACGACCGGCGGGCGTGCGGTGGGTCCGACACGCCGGCCGATGGGTACGGCATGGCCAACTGCGCGCGCGACCTGCGCGAATTGATGGGCCACCTGGGCATCAGCAAAGCCCACATCCTGGGATCGTCAGCGGGCGGGCCCATCGCGACGCAGTTCGCGCTGGACTATCCGGAACTGACGGACTCACTGATCCTCATCAATACGATGACCTATTCTGAGGAGGCGCAGCAGGAGATCCGACGTCAGGAACTGCGCCGACTCCAGGAGCGAGTCGCGGCGGTGGGCAGATCGGCAGCCGTGGAACACGCATTGTCAGACCGGTTCCCCCAGATGATATCCGACGATCCGGAACGGTTTGCGCGAATTGCCGCGGAGAATCTGGCCCGCATCGACGGAATCGCCGCCACTCAGCAGGCGTACCTGGACATCGGTGATTCGCTGGAATCGCGGTTGGCCGAACTCAAGATGCCGACGCTGGTGGTCCACGGGGACGCCGACAGCCGGATACCGGTGGAATGCGGCCGGAGCCTGGCCGCGGGGATCGCCGGGGCCGAACTGCACGTGATCTCCGGAGCGGAGCACGGCCTGATGACCAACGAGGCGGCCGGCGAGACGCAGCGAATCATCCTGGACTTTCTGCGGCGAGCCTCCGCCGGCCAGGCTCAAGCGGCCGCGAACTGACTGGCGCCATTGGCAAAATACGGACCAGCCTCCCGCCACATGAACGCGGGCATGGCCTGAGCGCAATCAACCGGAGGAACAACGTATGACAACGGTGAGCATTGACCACGTGGCGATGCCCACGGCGGACGCGGATCGACTGATCGGGTACTACAAGAACCTGGGCTTTGAGATCAACGACGAGGCGGAATGGCGGGCGGGGACGGCGAATATTTTCTCGATCCAGATCGGCGATTCGAAGATCAACGTGCACCCGGAGCGATACATGGCAGGCCTGCGAGGGCCAACCGCAGTGCCCGGCTGCATGGATATGTGCTTCGTGTGGGACGGAACGGTTGAAGAGTGCCAGCGAATGCTCGCCGGAGCTGGAGTGGAAGTCGTGCAGGGTCCGGTGCCCCGAAAGGGGGCGCGGCAACGAGGCGCGGCGCCATCGCTGAGCCTGTACGCCCGGGACCCGGACGGCAACCTGCTGGAATGGATGATTTACGAACAGGACTGACTGAGGAGGAATGCAACGTGGCTACGGTTGGGATAGATCACATAGCAATGCCCACGGCCGATGCGGAACAGCTGATGGCGTTCTACAAGAGTCTGGGATTTGCCATCAACGACGAGGCAGAATGGCGCGCCGGCACGGCGAACATCTTCTCCATTCAGATCGGCGACTCGAAGATCAACGTGCATCCCGAGGGGCATATTGCGGACTACCGGGGGCCCACGGCGGTGCCCGGGTGCACCGACATCTGCTTCGTTTGGGACGGCACCGTTGACGAGTGCCAGAAAATGCTGGCGGATGCCGGCGTCGATATCATACGGGGGCCCGGGCCGCGCAAAGGCGCACGGCAGCGTGGCGTGCTGCCGGCGGTGAGCCTCTACGCTCGCGACCCCGACAACAACCTGCTGGAGTGGATGATCTACCAGTAGATCACAATGCCATTGCACCGTGGCGAGTGTCGCATTCACCCTTACGTATGCCAACCCGGATCCCCGGCGGACCAGGGTTTACTCGGTGCGGAAGCCGGACTGAAGGAGATAGATTATGACGCGGATGCTTGGCAAGCACGCCCTGGCGCAGATGCTGGTGGCCGAAGGGGTGGAGTACATATTCGGCAACCCCGGCACCAGCGAGACTCCGTTCCTGGACGGTCTGCAGGATTTTCCACAACTGCGGTACATACAGGCGTTGCAGGAAGGGACCGCCGTGGGGATGGCCGACGGCTACGCACGGGCCACCGGCAAGCCGGCGTTCGCGAACATTCACATCGCCGGCGGTCTGGCGAACGGGATCAGCGGTTTGTACAACGCGTTTCGGGGCGGGACACCGCTGGTGCTGACCGCCGGTAACTCGGACACGCGCATGCTGATCAGCGAGCCGGTGCTGTCCGGCGACCTGGTGGAGATGACCCAGCAGTACACCAAATGGAGCATCGAGATCCGCCACGCCTCGGATATACCGGTGGCAATCCGGCGGGCGTTCAAGGAAGCCAAGACGCCACCGACCGGGCCCGTGTTCGTGTCGTTCCCATGGGACACGTTGGACGAAGAGGTTGATTTTGAGCCCGTGGCCTCGTCCGACGGTTACTTCCGGATTCGGCCCGATGCCGCGGCGGTAGACCGGGCGACGGAGTTGCTGGCCGGCGCGGAGAACCCCGTGATCGTGGTGGGCGACCGCGTGGCGCAGTCTAACGCCGTGGAGCAGGTGGTGCGGGTCGCCGAGCAGACTGGAGCCCGGGTGGTCGCCACCTCTTACTCGGAAGTGAACTTCCCGACGTCTCACCCGCAGTGGGGCGGGATGCTGAACACGAACAGTCCGGCAACCGCGCGCCAGTTCCAGAACGCCGACGTGGTGATGGCGGTGGGCACAGACGTGTTCGCGTCGTTCCTGTACGTTGATGTGCCCTTCCTGAACCCCGACACAAAACTCATCCACCTGGACAGCAACTACTGGGAAATCGAAAAGAGCTATCCCACCGAAGTGGGGATCATGGCGGACCCGGCGGCCGGAATGGCCGATCTGGCGGTATCGCTGGAGTCGAACCTGACCGGCGGGCAGCGGGAGGCCGCGGCTACCCGGGCGGCCACGCTGGCGGCGGCTCGGGAGCGGGACGCCCAGCGATACCAGGAGCGGATCGCGGCAACGTGGGACAACTCACCGATGCCGGTGGAGCGCATGATGCACGAACTGGCAGATGCGGTTCCTCCCAACACCATCATAGCGGACGAAGCGGTGACCTCGCGTCCTGCGGTGAACCGGGCCTTTGACTTCGAGAAGCCCGGCGACATCTACGGCATCAGGGGCGGCGCGTTGGGCTGGGCCATGCCGGGAGCGCTGGGAGTTAAGCTGGCGCATCCGGACCGACCGGTGCTGGCAGTGGTGGGCGATGGGGCGTCGATGTACACGGTGCAGGCGCTTTGGACGGCGAGCCGGTACAACATTCCGGTGGTCTATGCCATCTGCAACAACCAGGCGTACCGGATCCTGAAGGTCAACATGGAGGTCTACCTGCGTGACATGCTGGACGACCGTGAGCGAGACAGCGACTATGTGGGGATGGACTTCGCGAACCGGCTGGACCTGGCGATGATGGCGCAGGCCATGGGTGTCCATGGTGAGCGGGTGGACGATCCGGCGGAAATCGCACCGGCGATCCAGCGGGCGTTCGAGAGCGGCAAACCGGCGCTGCTGGACATCACCATCAGCGGAGCGCTGTAGCCGGCGCCGCGCATCACAAGAGAAGAGCAGGGCGGGTTCGCAAACCCGCCCTGCTCTTTTCGCTCTGTTAGCTTGGCCGGACTAGTTCAGGACTCGGGCAGCTCGGCCATCGCCAGCACCTCCGCCCACTCGTCGGCAGTTACGGGCTGGATGGAGAGGCGCTGACCACGCTTGATGACCTGCATGTCGGCCAGGGCCGGGTTGGCCTTGAGCTCGTTGAGACTCACAAAACGCGGGAGGCGCTGCTCGGCCTTGATGTCGACCATCAGCCAGGTGGGGTTGCCCGGATCGGACTTGGGGTCGTAGTAGCGGGAGTTGGGGTCCCAGGCGGTGTCGTCAGGGTAGGCTTCACCGACGATACGAGCGGTACCTATGACCCCAGGCGGCTTGGCGTTGCTGTGGTAGAAGAGGATGTAGTCGCCGACGCGCATGTCGTCACGCATGAAGTTGCGCGCCTGGTAATTGCGGACGCCGTCCCATTCGGCCGTCTGGTTGTCTTCGGCCACGAGGTCGTCGTAGGAGAAAGAAGAGGGCTCGGACTTGAACAGCCAGTAGCGGGGTTCAGGCATCGGGTCAACTCCGGGGATAGAGCCCCAGGAAGGGCGAACGGAATAGGCGGGAGGCGGATTCCTGCTTTCGCTGGAATGACGTTCTCCCGGGCCGTGGATTCTCGAGCGGACCTGGATCAGGCCGCCGACTGATTGAGCGCCGAGTGGCGCTAAACGGCGTCCGTTCCGTGCTCACCGGTTCGGATCCGGATAGCGTCGCCCACGGGGTAGATGAAAATCTTGCCGTCGCCGGGCGCGCCCGTGATGGCGTTAGTGCGAATGACGTCCACCGCCCGGTCGGTGTCCTCGTCGTTGACCACGACCTCCACCTTGACCTTGGGCAGCATGTCGATGCGGTAGGTCCCGAGGCCGCGGGCCGCAGTGACTTCCACACCACCCTGGTTACCCCGACCTGAAACCTGGCTCACGGTAAGGCCCACGACGCCGGCTTCGCTGAGAGCATCCTTGACAACATCGAGACGTTCGGGCCGGAAAATGGCTTCGATTTTATTCATTGGGTTTGCACCTCGCTGAACTCAATTGTAATCGTTATGTCGACTTGCGTGCATGTGGTTGACGATTTTACGGCCGGGCTCTCAAAAAAGTGCGCTGCTCTGCGAACAAACAAGCCTGATCCGCCGGCGGTTACACCGGAGCGCCGGCTACCGCCGGATCTGGATGCCGGCCGCCTCGCGATCAAAGCAACCTGAGATGAGGTCCTCGCGCTCCTGGCGCAACACGTCCTTTCGCACTCGAAGGCTGGGGGTCCGCGGCAGTTCGTCGCGGATTTCGATGTAGCGGGGCACCTTGAAGTAGGCCAGGCGGTCGGCGCACCAGTAGATGACGTCCTCGGGCTGCGGAGACGCGCCGGGCCGTGGGGTGATGTAGGCCTTTACCTCATCCTCGCCCAGTTCGGAGGGGACCGCAATGATGGCGCAGTCCAGGACGTGCTCGTGGCTCTTGATCACGTCCTCGACTTCTTGCGACGAAATGTTCTCGCCGCGCCGGCGGATGACGTCCTTCTTCCGGTCGACGAAGTACAGGTAGTCGTCGTCGTCAAGCCAGCCGAGGTCACCGGTGAAAAGCCAACCGCCGCGCAGGGACGCGCTGGTCTCCGTTTCGTTGCGCCAGTAGCCGGCCATGGTGGCGGGGTTGCGAATGGTGATCTCGCCCGGTTGGCCATTGGCTACCGGATTGCCACCGTCGTCAACAATGCGAACAGTGTTTTCGAACGCGGCGTCCGGGTGACGGCGGGGCTGACCTGACGAGTTCGGCCGCCGATCGCCCCGTATGGCCTCAATGGTGCCGTAGCAGGTCTCGGTCATGCCAAAGCCGACGATGATATCGGTGCCGAAGCGCTGCTCGAAGTCGGCGAGAAATTCGGGCGAAAAGGCCGGAGAGCCGTAGAAGAGCCGCACGGTGTTATCCGCATCGTCGGGCCGGGGGTCGTTCTTGGCCAGCACGGGCATCATCATGCCGATGAAGTTGACCACTGTGGCGCGCGCGTCCCGCACCTGGTCCCAGAAACGCGAGGCGCTGAAACGATCCTGCACGATCAGGGTTGCGCCGGCGGCCAGGGTGCCCATGGTGCTGTAGTACTGGGCATTGGCGTGGAAGTACGGAAGACAGGTGAAAAAGCGGTCGTCAGGCGTGGCCTGCGTCCAGAGGGCAAATCCCTGCCCGGCGGACACATACATCTGATGGGTCACCTGAACGCCCTTGGGGTTGCCGGTGGTTCCAGAGGTGTACTGGAGCATCGAGATGTCGGTGGGAGCCACGCGCGGGAGTTCAGCGATTTCAGGAGACGCCGCAAGGAGGTCGGAGTACGCGGCCCACCCAGGCGGCGGAGCATCGCCACCCACGTACAGGCGATGGCGGACACAGGGTGCGATGTCGGCTGCCTGGGTCGCGACGTCGAGCAGGTCTTCGTGGGCGACGAGAGCGGAGGCTTCCGAATTGTTGAGGATGAATGCCATTTCGTCGCGACGGTAGGCCGTGTTGATGGTGACGGTGATACCGCCGATGAGCGCGAGGCCAAACCAGGAGTACAGGACCTCGGGAACATTGGGGAGGAAGAGACAGACGCGATCGCCGTGACCGATACCCAAATTGCGGAACATCGTGGCTGCCGAACGGCAGCGGCGATAGAAGTCAGAGTAGGAGATCTGCTGCCCGGCGATCTCCACGAAGATCTTGTCCGGATTGGAGCTGGCCACAATCTCCAGAAATTCGCCGAGGGATTTTTCCCACGAATGGCGATTGGAGATGGGCTCCAGACCGAGGATGCTACTCATAAATAAGCTCGGGATCCAACGGACGCAAAACAGCGGCCGGCGACGGATTACGCAGGGCTCACGCTATCACGCGAGTTGGGGGTGGTCAAGAGACGGATGCGCCGCGGGCACGAGCACTCTTGCGGTATACCGGTACTCACGTGAACTGCAGACACGGCCGCGATTAGAGTTGGAGGCTTGGCGCCGCATCATTGCTTACCGATCAGCCGTCCAATGACCACCCGTGCTAGAATTGGCTCGCTTTCACCTGAGCAAGTTGTATCGAATCGTACGCGAAGGACGCGCGAAGTGCAGATAACCGGCAGAGGCATTTGGATCGCCTTGACCTCCGCAATATTGTGGGCGGCATCGATAGCCGCGATGCTTGGCGGCGGCTATGTAGTGGCGGTTGGTACGCCATGCCTGTGCGCCGATGTCAACGGCCTCATGCTGGGCGGAGGCCTGGTCATCATCCTGGTCAGCGCCGCAGCGTTGCTCTGGTCCAGAGAATTGGCGCGCCTGGTCGTTGACCGGGTGACCAGCCTGACCGCTCAACAGAAATAGTCACCAGCGGAAGCATTCGCGCCAGCCGCAATCCGGCGGAGTTGCTCAAGGTTCGTCGCTGTCCGACGAACCTCTCCGGCAAAAAGGAGCGCCTAAAGCTGGCGCAGTTTGGGATCCAGGCGGTCTCTGAGCCAGTCCCCGAACACGTTGAACGCGATCACAACCATGGTTATCGCGACGCCGGGGATAATGGAAATCCACCACGCGGTGGCGACCTTGGCCCGGCCGTCGGCGACCATCTGTCCCCACGATGGCGTGGGCGGCGGGATTCCGGCGCCGAGAAAGCTGAGCGATGCTTCAGTCAGGATGACGAGGCCGACGTGCAACGTCAACATGACCATGAAGGAATTGAAAACGTTGGGCATTATGTGGACGAACATGATCCGGGTGCCGGAGCAACCGTGGACGTGGGCCAGCGCGACAAAGTCGTTGTCTTTGAGCCCCAGCACCTCGCCTCGCGTGACCCGGGCGAACCTCGCCCACAGGATCAGGGTCACGGCAAGAACCACGGTCTGTAGCCCCTGCCCCATGGTCACCGCTAATAATAAGGCGAACAGAATTGTCGGGAAGGCAAGGGTGGCGTCCACCGCCCTCATGATGAACGTGTCCGTCTTGCCACCCGCGTAGCCCGACAGCAGGCCCAGGACACCGCCGATGGCGCCCCCGGCCAGGAGAGCGGTGAAGGCCACTATCAAGCTGACCCGGGCTCCGTAGATCAAACGGCTGAGGATGTCCCGGCCCAGAATATCGGTGCCCAACAGGTGTTTGGCTGACCCCTCTTCCTGCCAGGCCGGCGGCTGGAGCTTGTCTCGCAGTGACTGCTTGGTCGGAGAATGGGGGGCGATGAGCGGCGCGAATATGGCGGCGAACACCATCAAGAAAATGATGACCACGGGTATCCAGGGCAGCCGCTTGAGTTCGTACCTCAATCGCTCCTGCCGCTCGCCGGAAACCTCCAGCACCTGCACGCTGGTATCTACGCGGTCGCTGGCCATATCGCTCCTAGTCGTACCGGATCCTCGGATTTATGTAGGCGTACAGTATGTCAACCATCAAATTTACGGCCAGGATTATCACCGCGTCCAGCAGGATCACTGCCTGGAGCAGGGGAAAGTCGCGTTGCGCCACGGCATCGATGGTGAGGCGGCCGATACCCGGCCAGGCAAACACGGTCTCGGTAACGATGGCTCCGGTGACGAACCCGCCGACGAAGACACCGAAGAGCGTCAGCACCGGGATCAGCGCGTTGCGCAGGCAGTGCTTCCAGAAGACCTTCCATTCCTGCAGTCCCTTGATCCGGGCGAGCTTGACGTACTCGGTATCGAGCACCTCCAGCATGCTTGACCGGATCAGCCGCATGATACCGGCGATGGAGAATGTCCCCAGGGTGAACGCCGGCAAGATGTAGTGGAGGGGCCCGCCCATTCTCCCGGGCGGGAGCACGTCCAACCACACGCTGAATATGTAAATGCAGACGATGGCGATCCAGAAATTTGGAGTAGCCACCCCGAACACCGCGATAGCCCCGGCCACCTGGTCGATCCATGTGCCCCGCTTGACCGCTGCGACCACCCCCAACGGGATGGCGACTGAAATTGCGATGAACATCGACAGCGGCAGCAGCTTCAGGGTGTTGGGCAGCCGTTCGAAGAAAAGCTCCGCTGCCGGCTTTTTGTACACGATGGAGTCGCCAAAATCGCCGCGAACGATGCCGGTAAGAAACACGAAGAGCTGGACGTGATACGGGCGGTCGAGGCCAAGGTTCCGCTCGACGAATTGGCGCTCTTCCTCGGTGGCATCTTCGGGCACCATGAGGTCTGCCGGATTGCCGGTAGCCCTGGCCAGGGCAAACACGATCAGCGCGACGATGAAGAGCAGGACGATGCCCTGCAAAAGCCGGTTGAGGATATATTTCTGCAAATGCCCGACCTCAATGAATGGCACGCGCCGGGAGGTTCAGCAAGTTCCCGGCGCGGCCCGCGTGTGGTGTCAAGCGTTGGATTGTTGAATACGGGTTGGGTAAGGCCGCCGAGCGGGCTCACCCATCCGGATCTCAACCTTTATTGCTGCCAGGGGTTGCCCTCGGCGTGCGGTATGCGATGGAACACGTCACCGAGCTCACCACGGCCGTAGATGCCCTGCCAGCGGCCCACGGTTTCCGGATTGGAGGCGTACAGGCTAACGCCCTGGACAATCGGCACACCGATCCACTGATCGGCCACCAACTGGATGATGTCGTTGGTAGCCTCGGCCCGCTTGGCATCGTCGCGCTCCGAGATCGCGATCTCGTGGAGCCGGAGGTATTCCTCCGTCAGCGCGCTCATGTGATCCCGATCGCCAAACGCGTAGTGACCGCTGTCGGGATGGAACGTGGTCTGATAGCGGGGCACGGGAAGGGGACGGCCCGCGTTGCGGAAAATGCTCACGGCACCGTTGAACCCCTCACCCCACTCATCATGGCCGGGGGCGCGGGTCATCGGGCTGAATACACCGATCTCAATGACCTTGAGGTCGGATTTGATGCCTATCTCGTCCCAGAACCCGGTGACGGCCTGGCTGAGGTCGTTCATGTACGGGGTGCCCGAGAAGTTGGTGCTCCAGAAGGTGATCTCGAAACCGTCGGCATATCCGGCTTCAGCCAGCAGCGCCCGAGCGCGATCCGGATCGTAAACCAGTTCCGTCTCGCCCCACTCTTGCCACCGGGGAACGTCGACGTCGACGCTGGTGGGGAAGGTGGCAAAGGGCATGGAGGGTCGCCCGTAGCCGTTCAGGGTGAAGTCGATGATGTCCTGCCGGTTGATGGCCAGTGACATGGCTTGCCGAACGCGAATATCGCCGATGGGCAATGCCTGGGCCTCGTCGAAGTAGAGACCCCAGAACTGGTAGATGAACATGCCCACGCCCTCGATGACCGTGAGCTGCGCGCCGGCGGCTTCCACCTCGGGGGCGGACTCCGGCACCAGGTCGATGAGGTCGGCCTGGCCGGTGCGGACCATGGCCAGCTTGGTGCTCTCTTCAGGGACCAGCAGCAGGCTCATGTTGGCGAAGTGGGGGATACCGCGGTGCGACTTGTCGAAAGCCTCGTACCGGAAGTAGTCGCCCACCGAGTGCTCAGCGTACATCCAGGGACCGCTGCCCACTGGCTGGGCGCGGAAACCGTCATCGCCGACGGTCTCGATGTAGTCCTTGGGCATGATCTGGCCGCCCTGGAACACCGCCCGGGTCAGCAGGCTCCAGAAGTGAGGCTTGGTTCCTTCGGTGTGCATCCGCACGGTGAGATCATCAACGACCTCGATGGCTTCCTCGGACGGCTGCCTGAGCTGCCGGTTGAGGCGGTTGCCGTCGCCCACGACACTTTCGTCGTGGTACATGGTGCGCTCGAGGCTGAACTTCACGTCGTGCGCGTCCAGGACCTCACCGTTGTGGAACACCAGGCCCGGCGCGATGTTGAACGTCCAGCTGGTGCCATCGGGGTCAATTCCCCATTCCTGCGCCACTCCGGGCCCGACGCCGCCGTACTGGGACTCATGGTTAAAGCCCAGAAGAGCGTCGTAAATGGGCGCCTGGTACTGCGCGTGACCAGCGCGGGTTTGCAGAATCGGATCGGTATTCTGTGAACCGAGATTTTGCAGGCTCACGGTCAGCGTGCCGGTGGGATCTCCCTGCCGGACCACAGCTTCAACCGGGGGCACCGGGGTGGCCACCACCAGGACTTCCCGGGTGACCTCGACTTCTCTTTCTACCTCTTTCTCGACCTCGACCTGCTCGGTCACGACCTTTTCAACCTCAACTTGTTCAGTCACGACGCGCGTGACCTCGACGATTTGAGGTTCAGCAGGGGTAGCGGCTCCTCCGCAGGCGAGGACGAGTGCGAGGGACAAGGTTAATGATCCCAGGCAGACTGCCCTAAGCGACATTCGGCACCTCCGACGCTAAACGCGAATACTGTGTTGCGGTTATGTTCTCGCCGCACGATACACCGCATCACCGAAATCGGTCAAATTATTTCCGCTAAAAGCGGAGCAATCGCAATTCACGCGGAATATTTCACGATACCGTCAATGCACGAAAAACGGCATGCCTGGAGTGTGAGCTGGAACCTTTACGCGTTTCGCACCGTTCTGAGGATATGGCAACGATTGTCGTTAGCATCGCCGGCGCCTGGAGGTCTGGGGCCGGAGCCCTTGAAATGTTGCCGGCCAGTCCGGGGTAATCCGCGTGAATTGACAGCCAAATGGGGCGGATTTAGACTGCCTTTCACTCGATTGATGCGGGCGTTGGCCAATGGGACTGACGCCTGAAACAATGATGGTTGCATATGGTCGTTTCCGTCGATGAAAAATGCCTGCGCCTGACCGACGAGAGCGGTGAGCGTGGCGTGTTGCTGGGAATGCGGTGCCCGAATTGCGGAGTTTGCGTGTTCGGACCGGCCACGTTTTGCCAGTCGTGCACATCCGCCGACCTGGAAGAGGTCGAACTGTCCACCGAGGGAACTCTGTACAGTTTCACCATCGTCAGGGTGCCTCCGTCGGGCTGGCCGGGCCCGGTGCCGTACGTTTTGGGGGAAGCCGAATTGCCGGAGGGTCCGCACGTGCTGGCCGAAGTGATCGACTGCGCCCACGACGACCTGCGGGTGGGCATGGCGGTCACACTCGCGATTCAGACCGTGGCCATGGATGGCGTCGCAGGCTCGGAGCGGGCGGTGTACAAGTGGCGGCCCGCCTAAGAGTGACGAGATTGCCGCTCTTCGCTCGCAATGACAGGTTTGCCGGGACGGACACAGGTCCGTCGCCCTCCGCCCGCAATGACATGCTCACCGGGGCGGACGCAGGTTCATCGCCTTTCGCTCACAATGACAGGCTCACCGGGGCGAACGCAAGTTCGTCGCCCTTAGCTCGCAGACACGATCAGGTGGTAAACAAATGACGCAGTTTCGTCCCGGGCGAGAAGTGATGGTAGTGGGGGTCGGATTGCACGCCTTCGGCAGGTTCCCCGAGCAGGGCCTGTCGGACCTGGCGCGGGACGCCGTGGTTGACGCCCTGCGAGACTCCGGAGTGCCGTGGTCGGCGATACCGGTGGCGTACTTCGGGCACGTCTATTACCACGGCATGTCGATTGGCGAGACGACGCTGGCGCAGCTGGGTCTGACCGGCGTGCCGATCATCAACGTGGAGAACGCGTGCTCCAGCGGCTCCACGGCGTTCTGGCAGGCATACTGGGGGATCACGTCCGGGGTGTTCGACATGGCCCTGGCGTTCGGCGCGGAGAAGGTGCCCAGCGGGCCGGTGACGGTAACCGCAGAGAACAGTCCCGCCCGATACATCGGCGGCGACCACATGATGGCGGGCTACGCGCTGCGCATGAAGCGATACATGGAGGAGACGGGAGCACCTGCGTCGGCGCTGGCGCAGGTGTCGGTGAAGGCGCGACAGGCGGCCTCGATGAACCCCTACGCCCACCGCAAGGAAACCTACTCGGTGGAGGATGTGCTGAACTCACGCCTGATCGCCGACCCACTGACCCTGTACCAATGCTGCCCCACCAGCGAGGGCGGCGCGGCGGCGGTGCTGTGCGCGGCGGACGCGCTGGACACCTACGGTCTGGACCGGAGCCGGGCCATTCGCGTGGCGGCTGCCGCATTGACCTCGGGGAACTACAACGGGCGAGGCAGCGACCACTCCGCGTTCAGTCCGTACCGCACGGAGCCGGCCGCGCTGCAGGCCTACGAGATGGCGGGCATCGGCCCTGAGGATGTTGACATCGCGCAGGTCCACGACGCGGCGACCATCGGAGAGTTGCAGCAGATCGAGGCGTTGCACCTGACGCCGTTCGGTGAGGCCTGGCGAGCGACGGAAGAAGGGCGGACGGCGCTGGGTGGCGATATTCCGGTGAACACCGATGGAGGTCTGCTGGCGATGGGTCATCCGTTCGGAGCCAGCGGCATCCGCATGGTGCATGAGACGGTGACGCAACTACGGGGCGAGGCCGGTCCGCGGCAGGTGGAGAACGCGCGGGTCGGCGTGGCGCAGTGCTCCGGCGCCGGGGACGTCACCACGGTGCATATACTGACGCGCTAGCTTCGTGACCAGGACTGCCACGCTCCGCTCCCGGTAGCAGAATTGGATGCAGCGGCGGATTGCGTCGATAGCTTCTGGCCAACAGGTTGAATGGATCATGGCAAATTTCATGATCATGGCGGCGATGAAGGGCCGGTTCATGTCGGAGCAGGGCAACCTGTACGACAATTTTCAGATGCTGGGATATATGGAAGGCGCAACGACCTTCGACGCGGTGGCGGCGTTTTTCGACCAACCGAAATTTCCGATTGTGTGGGCGGACGTGGAGTACATGTGGGCGGAACGGCTGGCGGACGATCCGGCGAACGGGCACCACGGGGAATACGAAAAGGTCTACATTGCGTCTCTGCGAGAGCGGTGGGAAGGAAGTTCGCGGAATTAGCCATCGCATGGACGGACAGGATATTCGTGATCGGGGCCTTCACCGGCAAATGGGCTGGCTATCAGAGTCCGGCAATCCGCGACGCTAACGAAGTAGGGGCGAATGATCATTCGCCCCTACAATTTTTGCCCTCGCGCGTTGGACGCGCCCTTCGGTCGGCCGTTACACGGAGGCAGCTTTGTCCCGGAGGCGGGTGAACTCGGTTCGGAAACCCTCGGCGAGCGCACGGCGGTCAGTGCCATGGAGCACGAAACGGGCGCCCTGCTCAATCCAGTATTCAGAGAGTTCGGGGGTCTGGTGATGGACGAGAGTGGGCAGCCCCTTGGCCTCGCACTTGTCGATGATCCCCTTTACTGTGGTCTTGTAAACTTCCTGGGCGTAGTCATCGGGCACGCCGAGGGAGATGCTCATGTCGTTGGGGCCGACGAAGATGGCGTCGATGTGGGGTACGGCCAGCATGGCGTCGAGGTTGTCGACTGCCGCCTGGCTCTCGATGCCGATGATGCAGATGTTGTCGCGGTTGCGGTTGGCGAGGTAATCCTGGCTGGCATCGCTGGGGAAACTTCCGGATTCCAGGGCCTCTTCGGCGGCCGCGCCCTTCAGCGGGCGGAACTTGGCCGCCTTGACCACCTCGCGCACCTGGTCGACGGTCTCGCAGTAGGGAGCAAGGATGCCCTGGGCGCCGGCGTCGATGGCCATGGTGACATAGTGGGAGTCGGGGATGGGGATGCGGACGATGGGAACCACGCTGATGGTATTGAACATGGTCAGGTAGTCGCCCAACTCGCCACGGCCACGGGGGCTATGTTCAGTGTCGATGATGACGTAGTCGAGGCCCACGCCGTCGAGGACGGGGATCCAGCGAGGGCTGCGGTTGATGCTGATCATGGTGCCGAAGATACGGCCGCCCTGTTTCAGGGTATTCTTGAGGTCTGCGCCGCTCATGGGGTGGATTGCTCCTTGCGATGGGATGTTGTGCGAGTATAGCACGCAGGGAATCGGGTAGATTTGGTCTGCTCCGAGGAGGTTGCGCGCGGTTAGAATGATCCCGTCGGGCCACGTGCCGGGGAGTGGGACGAGCGCTGATGCAACGGATGCAAGGTTTCTACGTGCGCTGGAGGAACTGGAAGCGATCGATCAAAATGTGATTGCCTCGGCATGATGAAGCCGGCTCAGAGCCTCATGCGTACCCGCTTTCGTAAATCGTCAGAAGCAAGATTTGCGCGATTTTAAGATTTGGCAGGATTGGGATATCTCCATCACAGAACCGTACAAATCCTGCGAGTCCCTAAATCTTGAAAATTCTGATCCTCATGTTTCTCCGACGCCAAACCGGGTGCGCGTGAGGCACAGAGCGGGTGGCGGTCAGGTGTGCTAAACTGCCCCAAATGAAAGGGATCGAATCGATTGCGTAATCCGGGGTAGTTGTTGCGGAATCAGTATCGTTATATCGGCGAACAGGGTGATTGGGACGCGGTGGCGGAGGAGTTGCGGCAGGCGCCACGATTGGCGCTGGACACTGAGCGAAATGGCCGATTCGCGTACCGTGAGCGGATCTGCCTGATCCAGATTTCGGACGGGCGGGACACATACCTGCTGGACCCGTTGGCGGTGAAGCAGTTGGATACCCTGGGCGTCGTGCTGGCGGATGAGGCGGTGGCGATCGTGATGCACGGTTGCGAAGAGGACGTGCGCTACTTCGACCGCGACTTCGGGTTCACGGTAAACAACCTGTTCGACACCGGGCTGGCGGCTCGGTTCCTGGGGGTTTCGAGGCCAAACCTGGGCGCAGTACTCGAAGAATTCTGCGGAGTGGGGATCGCCAAGGATCCCAAGTTGCAGGTTTCGCACTGGGGGCTGCGGCCGCTATCGGGTCCGGCGCTGGACTACGCGGCCAGCGACGTGCACCACCTGCTGCCGCTGGCGGACGAGCTGGCGTACCGATTGGACAAACTGGGCCGCGAGGATTGGGTGAAGGAAGAGTGCGCGCGGCTAGAAGCGCTGCGGCATCCATCTGACGAACCATTGGAGACCGCGTTCCGGCGGGTGAAAGGTTGGGAAACGCTCAATCCCCGGGAGGCGGCGGTGCTCCAGGAACTGTATGCGTTTCGAGACGGCAAGGCGTGCGCCTGGGATGTTCCTCCGACACAGGCGGCGAGCAACGGCGACCTGCTGGAACTGGCGCAGTCCAGCGGCAGCCCCCCGCGAGGGATCGGCGGCATGTTGGCGTCCCGTTGTTTCGGTGAGCTGCTGGAGGCCCTCGAACGGGGGATGACCGGCCCGGAGACGCCGAAACCGCCCCGAACGGACCGGGGACCCGAGCCCTGGACACCGGAAAGCCGGGAGCGGCTGAAGGCGCTGAAACAATGGCGAACGGGATTGAGCCAAGAGCTGGGGCTGGCGGTGAGCCACATCTGGCCCACGCCCAGCCTGGAGAGGATCGCGTTGCGGCCAGATCGGCTTGACCATGAATTGGGCGGCGGGTACGGAGAAGTCCGGGGGTGGCAGCGGGATGAGTTCGGGGAAGGGTTGTCGAGAGTGGTGACCGGCGCGTAAACGGAAACCGGGCGTCCGCATGATGCGGACGCCCGGTTTTTGCTGGCCTGGCATCTGAAACGGAGGGCGTTTTCGATGCCGGGCGACCGCGGGATCAACACGGCCTCGGGTTGTGGCAGAGCCTTGGTCGCACCGGCGGGTTGGCCGCGCCGCGCTCCGTGATGCAGCTGACGGTTGGGACAGGCGCCTGGGGTCAGGCTCCGAAGGTCATCAGTTCTTCACAGAATCGGGCAGTGTTGACGAGGTCGGGGACCACGACGTACTCGTCGATGGTGTGCATCAGGTTGGTGGCCATGCCCACCACCACGCTCTCGATGCCGTGCAGGCGGAACACGTTGCCGTCGGTGCCGCCGCCGGAGGGGCGGATGTCGGGTTGGAGTCCCATGTCGCGCATGACTCTGGTGACCAGCTGAGCGGTGGCCTCGTTGGAATCCAGGCGGTACATCTGGAACATCATTTCCAGGTTCTCGTTGATTTCAGCGTCCGTATAGCGGCCGCGGATGGTGTTGACCGCCGTGACGAGCTGTATGCGCAGTATCTCCAGGGACTCCATACTCATGCTGCGGAACTCGCCGGACACGGTGGCCTCGGAGGGGACGGCGTTGCGCACGGTGCCGCCGGTGATGGTGCCCACGTTGAACGTCGTTTCGTGGTCAATGCGGCCCTGGGGAAGCTCGGCGATGATGTCGCTGGCGATCCGGATGGCGGACAGGCCCTTTTCGGGTTCGACGCCGGCGTGAGCGCCGCGGCCCTTGATATCGATGTCGAAGGCCATGTAGGTGGGGCTGCCACCGGTGATGGTGTTGACCGGACCATTGCCGTCGAAGACGACCGCCTCGGTGCTGCTGATCATCGAGAAGTCGAGGTTCGATGCGCCGACGAGTCCGATTTCCTCGCCCCGGGTGAACACGACCTGCACCGGGCGACGGGGACGGCCATCTTCACGCACCGCCTGGAGCGCTTCTAGAATCGCAGCGACGCCGGCCTTGCAATCGCCTCCAAGAATGGTGTTGCCATCCGAGGTGACGCGGTCGCCGACGACCTGGGGCCGAATGCTGCGGCCGGGGTCCACGGTGTCCATGTGGGCCGATAGCAGGAGCGGCTGATCTCCGTCCTCACGGGCGATGACGTTGCCATGTTCGTCGCGGCCCACCTGGAAACCCAGGTTGGCCAGCCGGTCTGAAACGTGAAGAGCGACGTCCCACTCCTCACCGGAGGGGCTGTCGATACGGACCAAGTCGCAGAAGTCGTTGATCAATCGTTCCTGGTTAGGCATGGGGGCTCCTCGTTGGTCGAACGATGCGATATGTGTGTATTCCGGCTGTCGTAACCGTAATTGCGAGAGAGGGCGCAAGTCCACCGAGACCACGGCAAAGGTCGCGAAGCGGGCCTGGACGCCGGTTCGGCGCTGGGGACGGTGAAACCCGGCGGGCGTGAGTATTGCTTTCCGGTTGCCTATTATATCGTGGGTAACTAGAATTATGAGACCATGCCAGGGGAGTTCAACATACGCCAAGGCGGGGTCGACGACGGCGAGACCATCGCCACGTTCAACGCGGCGATGGCGCTGGAATCGGAAGGGATATCACTGGACCGGGCGACGCTGCGGGCAGGGGTCGACGCCGCGTTGGCCGACGAATCCAAGGCGTTCTACCTGATTGCTGAAGCCGGCGGAGAACCGGTGGGCCAGCTGATGGTCACGACCGAATGGAGTGACTGGCGGAACGGTTGGATCTGGTGGATCCAGTCGGTTTATGTCAAGCCTGAAGCGCGGCGACAAGGCGTGTACCGGAGGCTGTACCAGCGGTTGACGGATATGGCAAACGCGCGGTCTGACATACGGGGCATGCGGTTGTACGTGATGCGGGAAAACTGGGGGGCCAAGCGGACCTACGAAGCCCTGGGCATGAGCCACTCCGAGTACGATTTGTACGAAACGGAGTTGTGAGCCTCCGGGAAAGAGGCGCCGCAGAGGTGCGCCCATTGACCCGGTCGGCGCGGGCCCGATACTCGGCCGGCAAGCTTGAGAGAAACGACGAAACAATGGCGGTCAACAGGCAAACAAGATGACCACGGGCGGCGACTTACCCACCGAATTTCACTATACAGCGCGGGGACAACTGGCTCTGAGGGCGGGTCAACTGCACGCTGCCATTGACGATTTCAACCACGCGTTGGAACTCAACGACGAATTCGCTCCGGCCTATTACTATCGCGGACTGGCATACCGCAATGTCGGTGACCTCAACCAGGCGATCGCGGACTACACGCGAGCGATAGTCTCTGATCCCGATTACCCGGTGCCCTACTACGCGCGGGGCGTGGTCAGGAGGCACCTGGGATTTTACGAGGACGCGATCAGCGACTACTCGGCGGCCATCGAGCTGGAACCGGACGATCCCGATTATTACTACGCGCGCGGTGTCGCGAGGATTTCGCTGGGGCGGTATCAGGACGCCATCGCAGACTTCCTGGTCTGCACGCGCATCAACCCCGAGCACGCCAATGCCCAGTACAACCTGGGGATCGCGTACCGGGACTCGGGGGACCGGGAAACAGCCCTGTCCTACTACAACCGCGCCATAGAGCTGAGGCCCGGGGAACCGGACTACCGATACGCACGGGGCAATCTGTACAGCGACCGCAGGGAGTACGATGCGGCGATCGCAGATTATGACGCAGCCATCGAGATGGTGCCGACGTTCGCGAACGCGCTGTACAACCGGGGCATTGCCAAGCGCAACCGCGGAGAACCGACTGACGCCATTGCCGATTTTGACCTGGCGCAGGGCTGCGGTATGGACACGGCCACGCTGCACCACAACCGGGGTGTGGCGCGGGCGGACCTGGGCGATCACGGCGCGGCGATTGCCGAGTATGAAATCGCCATCGAAAAGAACGCCGATCTGGCCGGCGTCTGGCTGTCGATGGGCAACTCCAAGGCAGCGCTGGGAGATTATGCGACGGCCGTGGAAGCTTTCGGCAAGGCGGTGGAGCTCAACTCCAGCCTGGCGGAGGCATACCGGGGCCGGGGTCTGGCCAACCGCGCGTTGGGCAACGAAGACGCGGCGGCGGCGGACCTGCTGGAGTTCGCGCGGCGGGCGAGCGATAGCGCATGACGGTTGCGGACTCCTGGCACGGACTGCGCGCCGGCGATCAGGTCGGCAATCTTGAATACATGGTTGACGCCGCGGCGCTGGCGCGGTACCGGCAGATCGTGGGCGCCAACGGGTCGTTCCCCGATCTCATGGCGGAAGACTGCAGGGCGATGCTGGCAACCCGCGCGGCCGGGGAAACGCTGACCACAGTTTGGCAACGACTGGAGTTCATGCGACCTCCCATCCGGGGCCGGCGCATCCAGGTGGGCGGATGGATACGGGAAGTGCGGCACGCGCGCGACCGGGTCTGGATAAGGGCGGCAGCGTTCGCCGTCGACGAAATCGGTACGGAGATTCTCCGTTCCGAAGGCGCATTTGTTGTGGGTTGCGCGACGGCTCGCTCAGAGCACATCGCGAGATTGGCCGAGGCGCAACCGGAGGCGCTCAATCTGCCGTCCAGTCATGTTGGCGACGCCGGCCGCCTGGGCCAGCTGCGCCTGCCGGGGCAGGAGCAGCTGGACGAGTATCGGCAGGTTGCGAACGCGATGGCCGCAACTGACCTGAGCCGGGATGGAAATGGCCCGACATCGATCATAGCCGGATGGCTGGAAGGCCTGATGGGCGCCAATTTCGGTGAAGATTTCCGGTGGGGCGGCGAACTATCGATTGTCCATCACCGAGCGCTGACACCGGCCATGACGCTGCACTGCGACGGCGTGGTACTTGGCCGTGACACGGACGTCCGTGGCGTGGAGAAGTGGCGGGTGGCCATGTTGGTTCGCGATGCCGCCGGCCACCAGGCAGCGACGGCGGAGGCGGTGGTAGAGTCGCCCAGTCCGAGACTCGTTTGATCCCGGCGGCGGTTCCAAGGACACAAGGGCCGGCGCCATCGTGCGGCCGAGCCGCGCCATTTTCATAGTTGAGGGGACTACGGAGGGATTCATGCAGCAACGCGAAGCGCCGAACGTGCCCATGCCGGAGAACTGGCAGCGGGGTCTGGCGATTGTCGCCCACCCGGACGACCTGGAATACGGAGGGGCGGCGGCGATCGCCAAGTGGACCGCGCAAGGGAAGCGCATCACGTACGTCATGGTGAGCCGGGGCGAGGCCGGGATCGACGGCATGCATCCGTCGGAAGTGGGGCCGCTGCGGGCCAAAGAAGAGGTCAACGCGGCGCAGGTTGTCGGCGTGGATACTGTGGAATTCCTGGACCACACCGATGGAGTGATAGAGTACGGTTTGCCGCTGCGGCGGGATCTGAGCCGAATGATCCGCAAGCACCAGCCGGACGTGGTTATCACCATCAACCACCATTTGCAATTTTTCAGTGGGCACCTGAACATGGCGGACCACCGGTGGGTGGGACTGGCGGTGTTCGACGCGGCGCGAGACGCGGGCAACCGCTGGATATTTCCGGAACTGTTGGAAGAAGGGCTCGAGCCGTGGAACGAGGTGCGCTTCGTTACCGTGTTCGGGTCGACCGCGCCGTCGCACGCGGTGGACGTGTCGGAACATTGGGAGACGGGACTGGCGTCGCTGCGGGAACACAAGGCATACTTGGAGAATCTGGGCGACGTGGGAAACAGCCCGTTCGAGTTTCTGACCGCGCATGCCCGGGAAGCGGGAGCGGGTTTTGGGTGCCGGTACGCCGCGCACGCGGAGTTGGTGATGATCAACGAGTCCTTCTAGCGCCGGTTGCGGCCGGGTCTCCGTCGGGGTACGGTCCCATTCAGACCAAGTTCACACAAAGGGGAAAACATGACCGGATTCAGCGAGCTATTGCGGGCGGAAGCGGAACCGATTTGGCGGGCCATATTCGGGCATCCTTTCCTGCGCGAGATCAAGGACGGAACGCTGCCCCTGGAAACATTCCAGTACTACCTGGGGCAGGACTACCACTACCTGGAAGGGTTCGGCCGGGCCGTGGCCATGACGCTGGCTAAAGCCCCGGACGCCGACCTGCTGCAGGATCTGGCGCACCGGGTGATGACGCCCGTGGAACGGCCCCTGCATCACCAGCTTATCGAAGCGGCGGGCCTGACGATGCCGGAGGTTGAGGGCGCGACCAGATCGCCGACGAACACGGCCTACGTAAACCATATGCTGGTGACCGCGGAGATGTACGGGTTGGGTCCGACGGCGGCGGCGCTGCTTCCCTGCCCATGGACGTATCACCTGCTGAAGGACGAAATAGGGCAGTCGGAACACCCGCTGTACGGGCAATGGACGCGGTTTTACGTGGAAGGGTTCCTGCAGTCCAGCGTGGACGCCTGGACGGGGTTCGTCGACGAGATGGCGGAACGGGTCGGCGAACAGGAGAGGGAGGCGATGCGCTACGCGTTCATGGCGAGCAGCCGGTACGAGTACATGTTCTGGGACGCCGCCTACCGGCGTGAGGCGTGGCCAGTTTAGATCTCGCCGGCGGCGCGGACACGGTGTCTCCCGGAGCAAACCGGTAAACATTCGGGGAGGAGTTACATGCCATACGCAGATATCAATGGGACGCAGATGTTTTATGAGAGCCACGGTGAGGGGCCGGCGCTGGTGTTTGCCCACGGCCGGGGAGGAAGCCACCTCAGCTGGTGGCAGCAGGTGAGCGCGTTCCAGCAGGAATACCGATGTGTGACATTTGACCACCGGGGGTGGGGACTAACGCCGGGCCAGGGTGGTCAACCGGAGCCTACGACGTTTGCGGCTGACCTGGAAGCGCTGCTGGATCACCTTGGAATCGACCGGGCGACGCTGGTCGCGCAGTCCATGGGCGGAGTGACGAGCCTGGGGTTTGCGCTGGCGCATCCCGAGCGGGTCACCGGGCTGGTGCTGGGAGACACAACCGGGGGCATCGGAGACCCGTCCGTAGTGTCACTGCTGGAAGACGTGCATCCGCCGGAGCACCCGCTGCGCCGCGCGCTGAGTGACGGGTTCATCGAGAGCCAGCCGGAGCTGACTTTTCTCTTCGGCTCGATCGGGAGGATGAACCCGCCCATGCCGTTGAGCGTCGTGTCCGGACTGTTCCGCAACCCCGCCGGACCACACGCGGGAGACCTGGCAGAGTTCACCGTGCCGACACTGTTGATCGTGGGCGAGGAAGACCGGATATTCCCGCCCAATGTCATTGAGGCGGCGCACCGACTGATTCCGGGGAGCCGGCTGGAGGTGGTCGCCGGGGCAGCGCACTCGACGCACTATGAGCAGGCGGCGATCTTCAACGCGCTGCTGGCTGGGTTCCTGGCGGAGATCGGCGTCGGGGCAGTGGGAGTTGCGGCGGACGATTAGTCAGCCAACAAGGCAGAAAAGAGTAGGGGCGTATGGTAATCCGCCCCTACACAATTTGGATCGTCCGGAGAAACGCAACTAGAAAGGCAGGTGCTCCGCGATGTCGTTCTCGGTGCGGAAGGGGCCCCACTCGCGCGGCACGTTGAGCAGACGGTCTTCCAGGTCGTCAACGCTGTTCTGGCCGCAATAGGCCATGGCTCGGTTGAACTCCTCGCGAAGAAGCTCCAGCATGTGGTGGACTCCCTCGGCGCCATTGACGGCGAGGCCCCAATAGAGGGGGCGACCGACGGCGACCGCGCGGGCGCCCAACGCCAGGGCCTTGAGCACATCGCTGCCGCGACGCACGCCGGAGTCGACGTACACCTCAGCGTGATTGCCACAGGCGGCGACGATTTCGGGCACCATCTCGATGCTGGACATCGTGCTGTCGAGTTGGCGGCCACCGTGGGTGGAGACCAGCACGCCGTTGACGCCGTGGTCGACGGCCATGCGGGCGTCCTCGGCCACGCGAACACCCTTGAGCACCAGGGGAAGATCGGTCAGGCTGCGGAGCCAATCGATTTCCGCCCAGGTCAGCGGAGGCGACTGGGGCATTTCCCAACGCGGTGACTCGTCGGTTCCGCTGACCGCAGCCAACTGATCCTGCTCGTCGCGGAAGTTGCCGAGTTCACCGGGTCGCTCGTAGCGATTGCGGACATCCCGTTCCTTGGGGCTGGGCGCCGGAGTATCGACGGTGAGGACGATGGCCCGGTAGCCGGCGGCCTCGGCGCGCTTGACCAGGTTTTCGGTGATGTCGTAGCCACGGTGGTAGAGCTGGAACCACAGGGGTCCGGTGGCGGCTTCGGAGATCTCTTCCAGGCTGCAGTTGGAAGAGGTGCTGCACATCATCAGCGTGTTGGACATGCCGGCGCCGCGAGCGGTTGCGCACTCGGCTTCGGGATGGGCGTTTCCGTGGCCGCCGGTGGGGGCGATCATTACGGGGAAACTGATGTCCTCGCCAAGCACAGTGGTGGACACTTTGCGCTCGGTGGTGTCGCGCATGAAACGCGGGCGCAGTGTGAGCGCTTCGAAAGCGGAACGATTGCGGGCAGTGGTGATTTCATCCATCGAACCGGCTTCGATGAATTCCCAGTTGTTGTGGGGTAACACCTGCTTCGCCCGAGCCTCATAATCGTAGAGGTTAATGGGGTCCATTCTCATAGGGATACTCCGGTGTTGACTAGTCCGAGAGGTCAACCGTTGGGATGCCGCAGAGTAGCATTACAGGTTTAGCCTGACAATAGCGTCGGCGACGTCCGGGAGCATTCTGTATTCGTCGGCCTGAGAGTCGAAAGACATCGGATGGGGAAGAGAGACGTTGTGAACGCGACGGATGCGACGCACCGCGTGTCCTTGAGAGGAGAGGCGACCCGAGAGTTGGCGCACGGTGAGATGCATTTCTTCCAGCAAGGCCTGACGAGAGAGCACGTAGCCTGCGCTCTGGGCAACTCTTTGGTAGATTTCCCTGGCATCATCTGCCAGGAAACCCCAGAAGGCACGGACATGTTCTATGGTCCACCGACCTTCAGGGACATCGGCCAATGCGATCGATGATGCTTCGTCGGACGCATTGGCGAGAGCAGTCGCCACGGATGTTTCGGTATTGTTGACAATAGGTGAAGCGGCAGAAGCATCCCCGGCTGCGAGTTGTCGCATCGCAAGGATCACATCATCGGCATCACCTTCAAATGTCAGGGCAACCTTTACCATTGTTTTACCTCGCGGAGTCAGTTCCGCGACAAGTCTAACACATTATTACGAGAGGTCAACGTACGCTTTAGGTGTTGAACGCATAGACGACATTACAAGTATCAAACCAAAAGGGCGGGTGTTGAACCCGCCCTTGAACAACGTTGGCTTGGGATGCCGCGTATGCGATTACTCGCCTTCGTCGTGGGGACCGAAGGGCACGATGCCCGGAATCCACCATTTCTCCCAAGTCTCGTCGATGCGATCCTGGAAGAACTGGAGGTCCTCTTCGGTCAGGTGGGCGAAGCGGCCCTGGCGCTGGAGGTAATCCGTGACGGGCTTGCGCCGCCGGATGCCCCGGGAGATGGCACGAGAGGGTCCGTTCAGGATCAACTCGCCGTCGACGATTTCGTACTGCACCCAGATACCGGTTTCCACGGCGAGCATGCCCAACTCGTGGGAGTACTTGGGATCGTAATCCCAACCCTTGGGGCACGGGTCGATGCTGTGGATGAAGGTCGGGCCGCCGATGGTGAGGGCGCGACGGATCTTGTTGGTGAAGTCCGGCCCGTAGGACCCGCAGGCCGTGGCGACGTAACGAACGTCGGGGTGCCCGGCGGCGAGCATGGGGACGGTGTTCTTCTTCCACCGGCGGTTCATGATGCGGTGAACCTTGCCCGGAGGGGAGAAGGTGGAGTTGGCGCCCCAAGGGCTGGAGCCAGACACCTGGATGTCGGTATTGGCGTAGGACTCGTTGTCGTAGCACAGAATGAGCAGGTTGTACTCATCGTGCTGCAGAGCCGCAGAGATGGCGGACAATCCCATGTCGACGCCACCGCCGTCGCCGCAGAATGCGATGACGTTGATGGGCTCTTCCTGCATCTTGCCCTTGCGCATGAGCGAGGCCAGTCCGGCGGCGGTGCCGGTGGCGGCGGAGCCGCTGGAGCCAAGCTGGGTGTGCATCCACGGCACAACCCAAGGGGTGCTGTAGTAGGTGGTGTTGGCGACGTACATGCAGCCGGTGCTACCGACCACAATAGTGCGCGGGCCGGCGGCCTTGATCATCAGGCGCATCACCAGGGCGGATTCGCAGCCCTGGCAAGTACGGTGCCCGGAGGTGAAACCTTCGAAAACTGGGATTTGTTTGACGCCCCTGACCTGGGGGAGCTCTTGGGTTACAGTAGTCATTGCGGCACTCCTATTCGCGGACACCAATCCAGGTGTTCTCTTCCTTGACCTGTCCGGAGTCGATTGAGTCCTGGACCATGGCGGTCATCTCTTCCACGTCACGGACCAAGACTTCACGGCCACCGAGGCCGGCGATGAAGCTCTGCATGAGCGGTCGATTGTCCAGGGTGTACAGGGCGGACCGGATCTCGTTGAACAGCACGCCGCCATAGGATGGCGAGCCGTAAGAATAGTCGCGGTCGATCACGCCGACGGCCTTGCAGTGGCTGAGGGCTTCACGGATCTCATCGGTGGCGAAGGGGCGGAAGAACTTGACGCGGACGAATCCGACCTTCTTGCCCTGTTCCCGCATGCGGCGGACGGCGACGCGGACGGGCATGGCCAGCGTGCCCATGCCGACCAGCACGATATCGGCGTCCTCGGTCATGTACTCTTCGATGAAGGGGCTATCGTCGCCACGGCCAAAGAGTTGCTTGAATTCTTCGTAGGCTTCACGGATCACGTCGCTGCTGCGACGCATGGCGTCGTCGGTCTGGCGGCGGATCTCCATGAGCCAGTCTTCGTTGACCTGTGGCGCGACGGTGATGGGGTTGTCGGGGTGCAGCTGGAGGCGGCCCCGATCATACTGCGGCAGGAACTGGTCGACCATCTCCTGTGTCGGCACATTTACGATGGCCTGGGAGTGGGTCAGGAAGGAGCCGTCGCAGGAGATGGCCATGGGCAGGAAGACCCGAGGGTCCTCAGCAATGCGCCAGGAAAGCAGCGCGATATCCAGGGCTTCCTGGGCGGTGCCGACCCAATAGAGCATCCAGCCGAGGTCGCGAACGGCCATGGCATCGTTGTGCTCGACGCCGAAGGCCCCCGGATCGTCAAGGGCGCGATTGCCCACCATGGCGACCACAGGCAGGCGCAGACCGGCGGTTACGGTGATTGCCTCAAAGGCGTAGAACCAGCCCACGCCGCTGGAGCCGCAGAACGTGCGGGCGCCGACGGCGGAGGCATGCTTGACGATTTCGAACTGGGAATGCTCGCTTTCGGCAACGATGAAGTCGCAGTCGAAAGCGCCATCGGCCTTGAGCTTCGACACGTACTGCATGACCGTGTCGTAAGGCCGAATGGGGTAGGCGGTAATCACGTCGACGTCGGCGAGGGAGCAGGCGATGGCAATGGCTTCGCTACCGCTGATGAGCTCCTCACGCTCGGTCTGGGGAAGGGTTTCGGTGGCCATCAGTCATCGTCTCCGGTCAGGGCAACTTCGGATTCGGATTCAGCTTCGTACTTGCCGGGGCTGTGGTAGCCGTGGCTGCGCTCGGAGTCGGCGTCGTGGGCCTTCTGGACCTCGATCAACTCGGTCATCCACTTCTGGTAGCCGTCCTTGTCGCGGGTCCAGTGTTCCCACTGGCTGTTGTTGTCGTTGAATTCGGCCTCGTTGACCATGGTGATGCAGTCGGGCACGGGGCAGACGGCTTCGCAGACGGCGCAGCCGCAACAAGCGTCCATGTTGGCGTCATACAGGCCGTCGGGGGTCACGTCGAAGCAGGTATCCGGACACTGGAGCCAGCACAGGGTGCACTTGATGCAGGTCTCGAAGTTGATCACTGGTCGCATCGAGCGGGTGCTGAACTTCTTGAAGACCGAGTTGCGCGTGGGCTCGTAGCCTTGCTCCCCCCCGTCAGCCGGAGAGTTGATGGGATCGTAGCTATCACCCAGGGCACTGCCACGGAAGCCGGTGGCCCCTTCGATCCCCCTGATGACCAGACCATCTTCCATGGCGCGCCAGCCGAGCAGTTCGAAGGTAAAGGGGGTGTCGTCGTTACCCTCACCGGGCTCGACCGGGCGCTGGGTGGTGCGATCAAAGGAATTGCGAGCGGATGTGAGTTTCAAACCACCCCAGTCCTGATCCTCCAGAGCGGCCAGCATGGAGTCGAGGCCGACCAACTCGGGGCAGACCTTGGCGAGAGCGCCGAGGATGCGGACGTCAGTGTGGTCGTCCTTGTACACCCAGAGGCCGGAGAAGCTGGTGGTGGCGGGGACGATGGACAGATTGTAAGCGCTGTCCTTCTGATGGATGTCCTCGATGAGGGCATCGGCTTCCTGGCGAGACGTCACGATCAGGGTTCCGCCCGGCTTGGTGAGGGCGTTGATCGGCTGCAAGCCATACCAGGCCCAGGACTCGATGCCCTTGCACATGGTGTCGTCAACGTTGATGGTGACGTCCACCTCGCCGGCCTCGTAGACGGCCAGGTTTTCCTCAAGTTCCTCGGGGCTGTCGGACACGATGGCAAACTGTTTGGCAGGGATGCCGTTCCGTTCGGGGGAGTCGCCGTAGCGACCAAATGCTGTGCCTATTTTGCCTTCTTTACGGGCGGCAAAAACGATGGTGCGGACGATGTTCCGGGCCAGGGTTTTCTGAAAAATCCCCCGGTACACCACCTCCACTGCCACTGTGCTCATGTTGGGGAGGCCTCCTCGGTGATTGATGCCGCATTATAGCATGGGAACCATCGCCACACGATCAGGACGCAGTAGTCAGTGAGTAGGGTGCCAAGCGGGCGAGCATTCTCTTGGAAGGGTTTGCTGAACTGTACCACCCTCTATCACGCCAACAATGGCTGTCGAGCCACGGAGTCGTTTCACCAGCGATGCCCACCAAACCGTCGTGCGGCACAAGATACCAACTGCCGTGAGCCGGGAAACAAACATAGAGATCCCTTTCCAAGAACTTGGCTTGAATGGCAACCCGTCCCGGGCATCGCACTTTTATCGACATGTTTTCGCCTGGAACCCGAGCCAAAATTTGAGCGTCTTGCGTGCCGTAAGAAGGTGTAATGCATGTGTAGCCGTATTGCGTGAGTGCGCGGCTGGCCTGAACAACGTTGTAGGCCGTACCAGACGGTGCATTGGTCTCGGTGACAACCAAGCGTTCACGTCGATTGCGAGCTTCATCAGCGGACTCAGAGGAGACTTGATCATTTAGTTTGCCACCTCCGTACCTGGCGACGCGATACTGTTCTTTGCTCCACTTCAACTGAGCGGCCTGCTCAGCGGCTCCGATCGCCTCCAACAGACGCTCCATCGAGTCCAGAGCCCGGTCGGTTTCGTCGTCGTCGAAATGCCTGCTGTTATGCGCCCAGCCGTTACGAATATCCCTGATTTCATAAAGCAGATTTTTGACCCGGTAGCCGAGAGGTCGGTGGAAGGCGTCCTCCCACCTTTCCAGCATCAACCTTATCAGAGCGGATGGGTCTGCATCGACTTTCTGGTTCGTTTTTTCTGCTACGAAGGGTCGTAAACCGATGGCGAATATATTGAGCGCCTCGTCAATTACGTGTCGGTTGTTCGAGTTCCTGGAAACCATTGCTGTTCGCCACCTACCCTAGCGCCGCGGTCCTTTTGCGGTTCACCCCTATGTTACACTTCCGGTCGATTTACGCACAAAAGGAGCGTTTGGCCATGGCCCAACGGATGAACGCAGGTGAGGCAGTCATTGAACTGCTGCGGCAGGAAGGGGTGAGCAAGATCTTCGGGATCGTGGGCTCGTCCTTCCTCGACGTGCTGGATCCGCTTTACGACCGCGACGACATCGAGTTCGTAGGGGTGCGGCACGAGCAGGGAGCAGCGTTGATGGCGGACGGCTACAGCCGCATTGCCGGCGCGCCGTCGGTGTGCCTGGTCACCAACGGTCCTGGTGTGCTGAACCTTACCTATGGCATCGGATCGGCGTACGTGGCCCACTCGCCGGTGGTGGTGCTGGCGCCGTCAGCGTCGCGGGACCATCAGCACCTGGACTCGACTCAGGAATTCGACCAGGTAGCGCTGTTCGAGCCAATCACCAAGGCGAGTTTCTCCATCAACAAGATCGAACGGCTGCCGGACGCGCTACGACAGGCGTTCCGGATCGCCACTTCGGGCAAGATGGGCCCGGTGCTGGTGGACATTCCGCGGGACCTGCTGCCGGGGGCCGAAGTGGACATCGACCTGATGGCGCCAACGGCGTACCGGACCGGGCAGGGTCATTCACGGGGAGACCGCGCGCAAGTCGAGGCGGCGGCACAGGAGATACTGGGAGCGAAGCGGCCGGTGATCGTGGCCGGCGGCGGCGTGGAATGGAGCCTGGCTGACGCGGCCGTCGCACGGCTCTCCGAGTTGACGGGCGCGCCCATCGTGACCTCCTACGGCCGCGCCGACGCGGTGCCCAACGACCATCCCAACTACCTGGGTCATCTGGGCCGGCTGGGAGCCCAGGAAGCCATCGACGCCGTGCGGAACGCTGACGTGGTCGTTGCAGCGGGAACCCGGCTGGGTCAGTCCACAACGTTCTTCGACCATAGGTTCCTACCTGCCGACGCCCGGATCGTGCATATCGAGATCGACCCCAAGGAGATTGGGCGGATCTACCCGATTGCGGTGGGCGTCGAAGGCGACGTGGGCGCGGTTGTGGACGAGATCAACGGCATCGTGGCGGCGGCCGAACTGCGGCCTGACCCCGAGTGGACCCGGCGGGTGGCCGGCTGGAACGCGGCGCGAGCGGCACGCCTCGCAGCAGAGGGCGAGTTGACCGGAGACTACATCAAACCCCAGCGGGTGTACGCCGAGTTGCGCAAGGTGATGCCTCGGGACGCCATCGTCGCGCTGGACGCTGGGCTGGCGCCGAACTTCGGTCAGGACCGGTTGAACTACTACCAGCCGCGCAGCCTGATTATGGCACTGGACCTGGGCGGGTTGGGGTTCAGCTTCCCTGCGTCGATAGGCGCGAACTTCGCGGCGCCGGAGCGGCCCGTGGTGAACTTCAACGGCGACGGCGGCTTCCTCTTTAACGCCCAAGAGTTCGAGACGGCGGTGCGATACGGGTTGAAGAACATATCGGTGGTGATGAACAACGACTGTTGGGGATCCGAGAAGGCCTACCAGAAGTACGCGTTCAACGAACGGTACGTGGGCGCGGACACGGTGAACCCGCGGTTCGACAAGTACGCGGAGTTGTTCGGCGGGACTGGATTTTATGTCGACCGGCCGGAGGACATCGCGGACGCCTTCGCGCAGGCGCTGGCGGTGGACGGGCCGAGCATCATCGAGATACCCACCGACCCGGACGAGATGCCCAGGCCGGCGCGGCTGGCGGAAGTCCAGTCGCCGAGCTCCGGCGGATAGCGGTTATGGCCACCAACGAAATCATCAAGCCGACGGACGTTGACATCACCGGCAGCTCGATCATCATCAACTGGGACGACGGGCACCGCGGGATCTACCCGCACCGCATGCTGCGGCTGCGGTGTCCGTGCGCCTCATGTGTGGAAGAGATGACGGGCCGGGCGCTGTTGAATCCGGACACGGTGCCCCAGGACGTGCGGGCGCTGGACCAAATGGCGGTGGGACAATATGCGCTCCAGTTTCTGTGGAGCGACGCCCACTACACCGGGATATACACCTACCGTTCCCTCAGGGCAGCCTGCACGTGCATTCCGTGCAACGAGGCCAGGGCCAGGCAACCCTAACCAGCCGGCTGCCCAGCGTCGGGTTGCTGCGTTTCCCCAACTGTTTCGGAGCGATTGCCGCGGAAGGTCTGTCCGGGACGGTTCTTCAGTTTGGGCGCGGTGAACGTGTCGGACTTGAACGAGAAATTTGAGATCTGCCGCGTAGCAGGCTTGCCACACACTTTGCAATTCATGGGGTCGTCGGCGCGGGAAACCGGGCGAATGGATTCGAACTCGGCGCCGCAGTCGGAGCACCGGTACTCGTAGATTGGCATAGACACCTCCCAACCAGGATTATATCCTAACGCAATTTTACGGCAGCAATTGAGGACGAAAGCATGAGCGACCAAACAGCGGACGTAGTCATCATCGGCGGAGGAGCGGCAGGATGCGCGGCCGCCTATTACCTGGCGTCCAACGGGGTGAAAGCCACCATCATTGAACGGGAGGGTGTAGCCAGCCACGCCTCGGGATACAACGCCGGTGGGCTCAATCCTTTGGAAGGACACGGTTGGCCGGATCCTCTAATGCCGATGGCGCTGCAATCCTTTGCTCTGCACAAGGAGTTGTGGGACGCGCTGCCGGCGGAGACGGGCATCGACTACAACGGCCGGATCATGTCGATCCTCAAGGTCGCCCTGGACCCCGAGGACCTGGACGACCTGCGCGCTACATTGGAAACCTTCAACAGCGCGCCGGAGCCGGGATTCTCCGCGGAATGGCTGGAGCGCGAGGACGTGCTCGCCCTGGAACCGCGCATCACTCCGGAGGTCATCGCCGGAATCCGGGCGGTGGGCAATGGGGCATTGGATGGGCTGGAATTCACGCAGGCGCTGGCCGCCGGGGCGGAGAAACTGGGCGCGACGGTGGTCGCCGGTAGCGCCGTTGGGTTCCGATTGGGCAACGGAAAGGTGGAGGCCGTGGTAACCAACGACGGCGAAATCGCCTGCGGTGCGGTGCTGATCGCGGCAGGACCGTGGTGCCGGACGGCCGAGCAATGGCTGGACATCGCGATACCGGTGGATCCGCTGAAAGGGCAGATCATCCGCGTACGGCCGGACGGCCCCGGCCTGGACTATGAGTTGATCGGTGGCGGCAGTTCGATGTACGCGAAGCCCGACGGACTGATCTGGTGCGGGGCGACCGAAGAGGAAGTGGGTTTCGATCTGTCACTGACCGACGAGGCGCGGAACGACATCATGCGCCGGGCGACGCGGTTGATGCCGGCGCTGAGCAGTGCGGAGCAGGTTCTGCACACGGCGTGCCTGCGGCCGGTTACGCCGGACTGGCTGCCCATCGTGGGACAGGCCCCGGGCTGGGACAACGTCTACATCTGCGCCGGCGGCCAGAAGAAGGGCATCCTGCTGGGTCCGGCCATGGGCAAGGGGATAGCGGAGATCATGGCGTCCGGCGGCACCGAGATCAGCCTACAGGGGTGTGACCCGGGGCGATTCGCCGGCTCCAGATAAGTGCCCGTGCGGCATCGACCAGTGCCATGAGGCGGGCCGAGATTGAATGGGACCAATGGGAAGAACGCACCGGCATTCTCAACATACCGACCAGGCTGATCCGGTGGTTTTCGGGTACCTTCACGACGGTTTGGCTTATACTGATTGGCATAAGCAGCTACAACAGTGTCACGACCCTGCGCGGCGAAAGTTGGGACGCACAGGCCGTTGGCATCATCACAGCCGGCGCTACCAACATCGGCTTCGCGCTTCCCGTGGCGTACGTGCTGACGGAGGTCATCGACATGGTATTCGGGACGTGGTACCGGCAACGGACCCGCGCAAGGGCCCGTGCGGAAGGCCTCGAAGAGGGGCGGAAAGCAGGGGTGGAACAGGGCAGGGAGGCGGGCCTGGAAGCAGGCAAGAAAGCGGGGATGCACGAGCAGCACGAACGCTGGATTCAATGGCTTGATCGGCGGCGGCAGGCGGAAGAAAACGGTCTGCCATTCGACGAGCCACCACCAGGACTGAATGGTGAACACCCAACCGAGGAGTAGATAGATGACTACCAACGGCACTGCAGGCGCTTTGCGAGACATCCACGTGGTGGAATTCGGGCAGTACGTGCCCGGGCCGATGCTGGGGATGCTGCTGGCCGATCAGGGCGCGCACGTGATCAAGATCGAGCGGCCGGGCGGAGATCCCGCGCGGTCGGAGCCGGCATTCGCCACGTGGAACCGTGGCAAGCGATCGGTAACGCTGGATCTGAAGACCGACACCGGGCGGCAAAACGCGCGACGGCTGGTCGCCAATGCCGACGTGGTCATCGAAAATTTCCGACCGGGAGTCGCCGACCGGTTGGGCGTCGGGTACGAAGAGCTGTCGGCAAACAACCAGCGGCTGATCTACTGTTCGCTGCCGGGATACGGCGAGGAACATCCCAGCCGCAACGAGCCGGGCTGGGATCCCGTCATCAGCGCGGAGACCGGCTTCTACCCCGAAACTACGGAAAGCGACGGGGAGCCGCTGTTCACGCCACTGCCCATTGCCAGCACCTTTTCCGCGTTGCTGGGGTCGGTGTCCGTCGCCATGGCAATCAACGCGCGGGACAAGTCGGGCAAGGGGCAGCGGATTGAGGTTCCGCTGCACTCCGCGATGTTTACGGCGATGGGCAGCCGGATCATCAAGTTCAACAGCTACGAGTACGTTGACCTGTTCGACTTTCCGCGCACGGTGATGTCCCATCCCTATCAGTGCGCCGACGGCCGGTGGGTGTACCACCACGGCATGTTCGAGCGGTTCGCGCGGCAGACGCTGACGGCGGCGGGCAAGACGGAATGGATCGAAGAGGCCACGTCGCTGTTCGGCCGGCCGGTGGACGCGGACACGCTGGCGTTCTGGCAGGACCGGTTCGCGGAAATGTTCAAGGAGCGGACGGCGTGGCAGTGGGAGGCCGACATCAACGCGCAAGGTGGGGCCTGCACAGTGTGCAAGACCGTGGACGAGTGGCTGGTTCACGAGCACGCCGTTGACGCGAAGATGGTGGCGGAGGTCGAGGATGCCGAGCAGGGCATGATGAAGCAGCCGGGCGTGCAGGTGCGGCTCCGCGGAACCCCTGGCGCGATACAGGGTCGCGCGCCCAAGCTGGGCGAGCATACCGACGAGGTTTTGGCGGAGTTGGAGAGCACGCCAGCACGGCCGGCCCCCAGCAACGGACACGGTGACGTGATGTCCGCGCTTCAGGGGGTACGGGTCCTGGACCTGTGCATCATCCTGGCGGGACCGACGTGCGGACGCACCCTGGGCGAATTCGGGGCGGACGTGATCAAGATCGACGACCCGACCCGCATCCTGGACCCGATTGGCTACATCGACGTCAACCGGGGCAAGCGCAGCATAATGCTGAACCTGAAGACCGACGAGGGTCGCGAGGTTTTCTGGAAATTGGTCGAATCGGCCGACGTGATCGTGGAGAACAACCGCAAGTCGGCGGTGCAGCGGCTGGGCCTCGGATACGAAGAGGTCAAGAAGGTGAAGCCGGACATCGTCTACGCTTCCCTGAACGCGTTCGGATACGATGGGCCCTGGTCGGAGCGGGCCGGATGGGAGCAGTTGGCGCAGGGCACCAGCGGGATGCAGGTGCGGCGCGGCGGACGGGACGGCAAGCCGATGCTGGCTCCCTACGCGGTGAACGACTACGGCACCGGCCTCATGGGAGCCTACGCAGTGGCCCTGGCCTTGCACGAAAGGAACCGGACCGGTAAGGGCCAGTCGGTAGACAGCGGGCTGGCGCTGACTGCCGGAATTTTGCAGTCGCCGTACTTCCTGGATTACGAGGGATACCAACGCGAGGAAATCGAGGGAGTCGAAGCTCGCGGTTACTCGGCCCGTTCGCAGTTGTACCAGGCCGCCGACGGGTGGCTGTATATCCATTGCCCCGACGGCGGGACGTACGGGTCGCTGTTGTCGGCGCTGAATTTCCGAGACATCCACTATGACAGCGACGCGATCGCGGACGTCATCAGGGGCAACACCATCGAGCACTGGATGCAGGAGTTACGTCCGCTGGGAGTGTCGGTTAGCCCGAACCTGACGATGGAAGACTACCGCCACGACCCGGTGGTGCGTAACGCGGGTTTCGTTGTGACGCGGGAACACACCGTATGGGGCAGCGTCGACCACTCGGGCACGACGGCGCGACTGTCCGCCACGCCACCGAGGCTGGGGCCGCCCGCTCCGTGGTTCGGGATGCATACGGATGAGATCCTGGCGGAAGCGGGCTACTCCGCAGCCGAGATTGAGGTGCTGAAAGCCTCGGGAGCGGCCGTGACACGCAGTCCATAAGGGCCGATTACATACGCCGAAGGACGATAGGGGCGAATGACTGTTCGCCCCTACGCATGATTTTGGCCAGGAGTACCTCCGGATGCCGTTCACACCGTTTCACATGGGACCCGGGCTGGCAGCCAAAGCGGTTTTGGGACGTCACTTCAGCATCCCAATATACGGTTTCACGCAGGTGGCGATAGATAGCGAAGTTCTGGCTGGATATCCGTTTCGCCGAGATTTGTCGTTTCACAAGATAATGCACACGTTTGCGGGGGCTACCGCGGTAGCCACTCTCACGCTGTTTCTTTCGCGTCCGGCAATCTTGCCGTTGATGAGATGGTGGAACCGGTCCGTGCGCGCCGCACCCGGCAGCAAATGGCACATGGAGCCGAGATTGTCTCCGGTGGCGGCAGTGCTGTCAGCCTTCGGCGGAGCGTGGGGTCACGTCCTGCTGGATGCCCCCACCCACTCGCACATGGAGCCGTTGGCTCCCGTCAGACGGGGAAATCCGCTGAACGGGATGGCCTCCCAACGCCAGGTGATGGTGTGGTGCGTTGGATTGGCGGCGATTGGGGGTGTGGCAATATTGGCGCGTTCCCATCGCAAAAGGATTGGCGCCACCAGCGCGGAAAGCCGGTGAGCATGTTCGGGCGGCGTGAGTGCAAACCGGGCGATGTGCGTGCTAAACTTGGGCCAACTGCGCCCGCCGGAGGTAGAGGTATGTTACGCATCTACAACACCCTGACGAAGAACGTCGAGGAGATCCGGCCAATGACGCCCGGCAAGGTGTCGATGTACACCTGCGGGCCCACAGTGTACCGGTATGCGCACATCGGCAATCTGCGCACCTACTTGATGGCGGACTGGATCCGCCGCATTCTGGTGGCCGACGGCAACGAGGTCTACCACATCAAGAACATCACCGATGTGGGACACATGCGCCAGGAACTGGCTGAGGCCGGCGGCGACAAGATGATCATGGCGGCCCTGGCCGAAGGCAAGTCCCTACAGGAAATTGGCGAATTCTACGCGGACGTTTTCTGGCAGGACGAGGAGCGGATCAACATCCTGCCGGCGCACGTGTTCCCCTGGGCGTCGCACCATATTCCCGAGATGCTGGAGATGGTGGGCACGCTGATGAACAACGGGGCGGCGTATGAAGCCGGTGGGAATATCTACTTTGACGTGAACAGCTACCCGGAGTACGGGAAGCTGTCGCGCAACTTCGGCGGCGACCTGCTCGAGGGTGTCCGGGCGGAAGCGGACCCGCTGAAGCATGATCCGAGGGACTTCACCCTGTGGAAGGCGGCAGAACCGGGACGGGACGTGAAGTGGGACAGCCCGTGGGGCGAAGGGTTCCCCGGCTGGCATATCGAATGCTCAGCAATGGCGCATAAGTACCTGGGCGAGAAGTTCGACATCCACACGGGCGGGGTCGACAACGTGTTCCCGCACCACGAGGACGAGATCGCACAGAGTGAGGGGGCCTTCGGAGAGCGGCACGTGAACTACTGGGTGCACGGACAGCACCTCCTGGCGGATGGGGCCAAGATGGCGAAGTCAGCCGGGAACGTGTTCCTGATCGAAGACCTGTCGTCGCGGGGATTTGACCCGCTGGCGTTCCGGTACCTGTGCATGACAGTGCGATACCGGCACCGGATGAACTTCACCTTCACGTCGCTGCGGGCGGCTGAAAAAGCCCTGACCGGATTGCGCAACCGCATCTGGGTATGGCGCAACATGGCGGGCAACGGCTCGGGCCAGCATGCCCTGAGCGCCGAAGGCCAGGAGTGGAGCGGCAGATTCTGGGACGCGGTTCACAACGACCTGGACCTGCCCACCGCGCTGGCGATTACGTGGGCGATGGTGCGGTCGGAACTTCCGGCGGCGGACAAGCTGGCACTGATTCTCGACTTTGACCGAGTATTCGGGCTGGACCTGGACGAGGTGCCGGAGCGGTACGAGATCGACAGTCAGAACAGCGATGTGCTGGAGCGCCGGTCCGAGCTGCGTCAGCAGGCAGCCTATCGCGACGCCGACGCGCTGCGGTCCCAGGTGGTGGAAGGCGGCATGGTGGTGCAGGACACGGGAGTGGCGACGCTGGTGCGTCCGCAAACGCCCCTGGAACTGCAGGAGGCGCGGTGGCCTTCGATATCCGCTTCGCGGGAAGTGCCTTCCTTGCTGGGAGAACCCGACCTGTACGACTTCACGTTCCTCGTCAACGCCTATGACTACGTAGACGACGTGCGGCGGTGCGTGGAGGCGGTCCTGCGACACACCGGCGGAGAGTCGGTGGAGATCATCGTGGTCGACAACGGGTCCACGGACGGCACGGCAGAGTACCTGGAAGAGGCCCAGGCCGAGCACTCCAACGTGTGTGTCATCCACTGCGACCATGTGTTAGGCGACGCCGCGGGCAAGAACATCGGACTCAAGCAGGCCCGGGGACGGTACATCGTGCTTCTGGACGCCTCGACGGAAGTGGTTGGAGACATCCTGTCCCCAGTGGCGGAACACCTGGCGGATAGCAGCATCGGCGTGTTCGGCCCATACGGGTTGACCACGGATGACATGCAGCATTTCCACGAGGAGGTGGACCGGGGCGACGCCGACGCGATGCAGGCCTACTGCATGGCGTTCCGGCGCGCGGACCTGCCGTCTGTGGGGTTGATGCACGAGTCCTTCCGGTTCTACCGAAACCTGGACATCGACTATTGCTTCCAGTTCAAGAACGCCGGCTACCGGGTGGTGTGCGACAGCAGCCTGCCGCTGGTGCGTCACGAGCACCGCCAATGGGAGGAACTCGAGGAGAACCAACGCGACGAGTTGAGCCGCAAGAACTTCGGGCGATTCCTGAAGCGGTGGGGCGGCCGGCCCGACCTCCTCATCAACCCCGACGCGCGCGGGTTCGATACGGGGTTCCGGCACTAACCGAAAAAGGCGCTGGATGGGCAACGCCGTCATCTCTCCAAACCAGCAAGATACCCTGACCCATCAGTGCGGCCTATACATGACCACCACTTCAATTCAGGACGGCGTAGACGAAATCTTCGCAGACGCCCGTCAGATTCACGCGCAGGCTATCGAACGCCTTGAATGCGGCGACATCCGAGACGCCGCGGAAAAGGCATGGTGCGCGACCAAGCGCGCCACCGACGCGCTTGTCCTTGCCCTTATGGGCGAAGAGCCGGGACCAACGGGTTTTACCAGCAATTGCCTCGACGACCTGGTCGAATCAGGCCGTGCAACCAATTCCCTGCAAAGACGCTACTATAGCCGTCTCAGCCAGTTGCACGGCGCGTGTTTCTACACTGGAGCCTGCAATCGGCACACCGAGCGGCGTATCAGAGAAACCGACGCCTACATTGCTGATGCCGTGGCTCTTTCCGCCGGATAGATCTCGCGGAGCCGAGCGGATCAGCAAAAACGGGGCGGGCTCGACACCCGCCCCGCCGTTTTGGCGGACTGGCGTCGTCGGTCAGCCGCGGCCAAACCAGTCCGGGTGGACGGCTTGGAGGCCAAGCTGTGGCCAGGCGGCGGGTGCGCCGCACTTTTCGAGCCTAGCTTCCAGAGGCAAGGACTCGTCCCAATGGTAGGCGATGATGCGGCGACCGTTCCATTCGCTGGCATCATCAGAGGCGATCCAGACCACCGGCGCCTGCATGACCTCGGGCTGGATGAGGGCGTCGGCTGTGGCGCCCTCCGGCGGGAGGACCATGTTGGTGGCGGTGGCGCCGCCGGGAGTGAGCACATTGGCGGTGACGCCGGTGCCCTCAAGGTCCTGGGCCATGATGGCAACCAGGGCTTCGTGTCCGGCCTTGGAGGGCCCGTAAGGCGCCCCGCCCTTGCGCCACATGGTGTCCATGCTGGTGGTGACGCCGATGATGCGGCCAAAGCCCTGTTCCATCATGTGGCTGGCCACGGCGTTGGCCATGAGGAACGGGCCGCTGAGGTTGACGGAAATTACGCGCAGCCAGGCGTCCGGGACAATATCGAAGAACCCGGTGCGACTGCCGGCAGTGCTGCCGCCAAAGCCGGCGGTGCGGGGATTGATGCCAGCGTTGTTGACCAGGATGTGGAGGCCGCCCATTTCGCCGATCGTGCGTTGCACGGCGTTCTGCACGGATTCGGGGTCGGTGACGTCGGCGATGATGGGCATGACGCAATCGTCTCCGCCCAGTTCGCGCATGTCGTTGGCGGTCTGGTCGAGCCAGTCCTCGTTGATGTCGAGCATGGCGACACGGGCGCCGGCGCGGACCAGGCCGGTAGTGATGGAACGGCCCATGCCGATGGGACTGGCGGCGCCGGTCACAATGGCAACTCGGCCCTGGAGGGTTTCGGAGCGGGTAGTCATGGAGATCACCTCTGGGTTTAGGTGTAGGTTCGGGAGCGCAAAGATGATAACCGCTGGGGCAGGACTTGTTAAGGGCGCGACATTCCACCATCCTTGACCCACGAACGGCCCGATGCTAAATTGGCCGTCGTGTTTCGTTACCAACATTACGATTTTCGTCGCCTGGATGTGGAATGAGCGAACTGGCCGAACGGGTGCTGAACGGCGAATTGCGGGCGCTATCGCGCGTGCTGACACTGCTGGAACGTGGCGATCCGGCGGCTGCCGAGGCGATGGCCGCGCTGGACCCGCATACGGGCGCGGGATACGCGGTGGGCATCACCGGCCCTCCGGGGGTCGGCAAGAGCACACTGGTGGACCGGCTGGCCGAGCATCTGCGCGGGATGGGCCTGACGGTGGGAATCCTGGCGGTGGACCCAACGAGTCCTTTCACCGGCGGAGCGCTGCTGGGAGATCGCATCCGAATGCAGCGGCACTACCTAGACGACGGGGTGTTCATCCGGAGCGTGGCGACGCGAGGTCAGTCCGGCGGGCTGCCGCGCATCGTCAAGAGCATGGTACGAGCGCTGGACGCGGCCGGGAAGGACGTGACCCTGGTGGAGACGGTCGGCGTCGGGCAAACCGAGTTGGGCATCATGGGCGTGGCGGACACCGTGGTGGTCGCAATGACGCCGGAGTCGGGGGATTCTATCCAGACTCTGAAGGCCGGCGTCATGGAGATCGCCGATCTTTATGTAATCAACAAGGCCGACCGCGACGGGGCCAATCGGCTATCGGCGGCGGTGACGGCGATGCTGCAATTGTCGGACCTGAGCGACGGCTGGAACCCGCCGGTTCTGCTGACCCAGGCGTACGCAAACGTCGGGATCGGCGAACTGTGGGACAGTGTGGCCCAGCATCGCGATTACCTGGCTGACACCGGCGGTCTCGAAAAACGGCGGGCCGAGCGGCGCCGGGCGGAGTTCCTGGAGACGGTGCAGGAGGAGTTGTACCGGCGCATCACGGAGCGGCTGCAAGACGACGCGGAGCTGGTTGAGCTGCTCAGGCAGATAGATGGGAAGGCGGCGGAACCATACGGCGCGGCGATGGGGTTGCTGGCCAATGGAGAGGGACTGGTCCATCTTGCGGGTGGCAGGGCCGTCGACTAGCTGGTCGCGAAACACACCCGCTCGAAATGGAAACGGGGCGGCCGAATTGGCCGCCCCGTTTGCGGTAACTAGCGTGTCGGTTATGTAGTTGAGTTGCGGTTTTCGCCGTCCGCGGAAGCGCCGTTGCCCGTGCCTCCACGGTTGTTATTGCCGTTGCCGTCCGGCTGGCTCATGCCGCCCATGCCGAGGAACGGGGAAAGCATGGAAGTGAATTCCATGGGGAAGATGAACTTGGTGGACGGGCTGGAGCCGAGGGACTTGAGCGTTTCGAAGTATTGGAGGCTCATGGTGCGCCCGTCGATGGTGCTGGCCACGCTGTAGATGCGCTCCAGGGCGGTGCTGAAACCCTCGGCGCGGAGGATGGCGGCCTGCTGGTCGCCCTCGGCCTGGAGAATTTCCGACTCACGCTCACCCTGCGCATTGAGGATGGCAGCCTGACGCTGGCCCTCGGCCAGGTTGATGGCAGCCTGACGCTGCCCTTCGGATTCGGTGATCTCTGCGGTGCGGATGGCATCGGCGGATTTCTGACGTTCCATGGCGGCCTTGACCCCGACAGGAGGGTCGACCTCGTTGATTTCCACCTGGGATACCTTAACCCCCCATCGGGTGGTGACCTCGTCCATGCGGACCTGGACATCGTCACGGATACGCTCGCGTTCGGAAAGGGTGGTGGACAAGTCGAGGGAACCGATCACGGAGCGGAGGGTCGCGAACGCGAGGTTGATGACCGCTGCCTCGAAGTTCTGGACCTCCAGCACGGCACGGTCAGCGAGGTCTTCCATCACGCGGTAGTAGATCACGAAGTCCATGTCCACCACGACGTTGTCGGCGGTAATGTACTTCTGGGTGGGAACGCGGGTGACGCGTTCGCGAAGGTCAACTTTGGTGCCGTGGTAGAGGATGGGGATAAGCAAGCGCAGTCCGGGCCCTCGGGTGCCCACATACGAACCGAAACGCTGAACTACCATGCGCTGGTATTGCTGGACGACTACAATCCCTGCGGCCATGTTGGTGCCTCCTTATGGGGCTCGGCGTGGGCGAAGTGTTGGTGCCATTCTAGCATCATTCCTGACCCTCAACGGCCGCGGGGCCCGCATCAGCCTCCACGGTGAGCAACAGGCCCTGCACGGCGACCACCCGCACGCGACGCCCTTCTGGGATCGTGAGGCCGTCGTTGCTGACGCCGGACCAAGTCTCGTCGGCGAGAGCCACGACGCCCCGAGGTTGGAGAGCAGATGTGACCACGCCGGTCTGCCCGACGAGACTTCCGGGCGAACTCCGCCCGTCACTGCCGCTGCCCCCGCCTCGGCCGGCGCCGCGCCGTCGGCCCGTACGGGACATGATGACCTCGTAGGCGAGATATCCGGCGATGGACAGCACCGCACCACCGACTCCGACCAGCACCCAGCGGTTCACCGAAACGGTGGGAAAGCTTGGGGGAGTAATCCGGCCGCCACCGAAATCACCGAACAGCAGGAAACCGCCAACCACGAGGCTCACCGCAGCGCCAATTCCTAAAGCGCCGAACCCTGACACGAAGATCTCCAGGGCGGCCAGGACGATTGCCAAAAGGATGAATGCCACGCCGGCCCAATTGAACGGCAGGTTGCCCAGGGCCAGAAATCCCAAACCCAGGCAGATGATGCCGGCGATGCCAGGACCTATCGCGCCGGGGGTGAGCATCTCGATGATCAGCCCGATGCTGCCCAGGGACAACAGCAGGAAGGCAATGTTGGGATTGGAGATGAAATCGACGAAGCGCTCGCGCCACTGCATCTTGAGTTCCCTGACCTCAACGCCGGCGAGGTCCAGCGTGTGCTCTCCGGATACGGTGACCACGGTGCGTCCGTCCAGGGCGACCAGAAGCGCGGGGATGTCATCGGCAATGAGGTCGATGATTTCCGCGTCCAGGGCTTCGGTGGCGCTGAAGGAGGCGGCGGTACGGACGGTTTCCTCCAGGGCGTCGGGGTTGCGACCGCGCTCCTCGGCGATGGCGCGGATGAGGGCGGCGGCGTCATTGGTGGCCTTGTCCGCCAGGGTCTCGCTGATCTCCTCGCCGGTGCTGGATACTGGCGTGGCGGCGCCGATGTTGGAACCCGGGGTCATTGCAGCGACATGGGCCGCGGCGGTGATGAAAGTTCCGGCGGAGCCGGCCTGGGCTCCGCGCGGCGACACGAACACGGCGACGGGCACTGGTGAGCCGAGGAGGATTTCGACGATGTCACGCGTGCTGTCGTAGAGGCCGCCGGGTGTATCCAGGCCGATGATCAGCAGCTGGGCGCCGTTCTCGCTGGCGCGGGTCACGGCCCGCTGAATGACACGGACCTTCACCGGGCTGATGGTCTTTTCGATGCGAAGATTGAAGACGGTATCCGCCTGGGCGCCGACGCGTGCGTCGGGGGCGGTCAGGCCGAACATGCCGAGGCTGATGAAAAGAGCGCAGGTTGCCACCACGGCCCACCGCCTCACGTGGGGGCGGACCGAGCGGCGATTGGTCACGGCGAAAAGCATCGGCAGGTACCTGAGTTCATAATCAGGGCGGCGGGGTGGTATGTCAATCGGCTGGTTTGACTACGGCCGGCGGCTGCCCATACAATGCGGCCACTTGAACCGTGCAACAGGAGCGACGATTTCCATGGCTTACCAGTACATTGTGTCCGACAAAGAACGTGTCTCCAAGTGGGAAGGCAGCGGCGACCGGCGTCGCGAAGTGGTGGGACACGTCGCGTTTCTAACCATGAACCGGCCGGAAGTGCTCAACGCCATGAACCGGCAGCTTACGGAAGAGCTGCACGATGCGGTGAGGTGCGCTAACGAAGATCCGGAGATCGGGTGCATCGTTGTCACGGGCGCGGACACTCACCCGCGAGTCCCGGCGTTTACCGCCGGCGGCGACATCCACGAACAGCGCGAGGACCAGGCGGCGCTCAATGCTGGCACGCTCACCAGGGACGGCATGGACGAGCGAGCCATCCGCCGGCAGCGGGGCGGGTACGAAGTCAGCGCGTCGGACAAGCCGGTGATCGGGATGATCAACGGCCTGGCCTACGGCGGCGGCGCGGTGCTGTCGTCGTCGCTGGACATCCGTATCGGGTCGGACGCCGCGCGGTTCCGGTTCCTGGCGGCGGCCTACGGGCGGATCAACTCGACGTGGACGCTGACCAACCAGGTGGGCTGGCCACAGGCCAAGGAGTTGCTGTTCACGGCGAGGATTGTGGAAGCGGAGGAGGCATACCGGATCGGTTTGCTCAACCACCTGGTGCCATCCTACCGTTTGCGGCAGAAGACCATGGAGATTGCCACCGAGATTGCCACCAACGACACGCCGTCGGTGATCGGCATCAAGCGTCTGCTGTTGCAGCACAAGGGGGAGAGCCTCGAGCAACAGTGGATGAATGAGAAGGACTTCACCACCAACGTGCTGCGGGGCACCTTGGCGGAAGAGGCGTTCCCGGATTTCCTCGCCCGGCGGGGGCGACCGGTGCGTGGCTCGTAACCGCGACCACATTGACAATACGAAGACCCTCCCCGGACCGGGGAGGGCTTTTGATTTCAGCCGGTTAGCCTCACGGCATCAGCGCGGGTTGCGATGGCGGTGCTCAGGATTTTCGTTGAGTTCAGCCGTGTCGCCGCTCCACCGGGTTTTGCCTTCGGAATCGATAATCGTGTAGGCGACCGGTGAAGAATCCGGAGGACAGTCACCGGGCATGGCGTAGTTGAGGTAGCGACTGGTCAGCGTGTTGGCGATCGGTTGGAACGGTGACAGTACGCGGGCCACAAAAGGCTTGTCCAGGACATTCACAAGGACCCGGTTGAACTGATTGACGCTGCTGTGAACGATGGTCATGGTGCCCTCCTGTCAAAGCTGGATCATCGGGCTCTGACAATCCTCATTATACGCGAACGGAGGGCCGCATAGCAGCCAATCGTCCCCTTGAGCGGTCGCGGAGGTCCGCATGCACCTTGCGGGGCGAAACCCCACAGACGTCGTCTGGACCGCGAGCAGGGGCCGGGGTCAGGCGTCCAGCGTCCCCTTGGTGCTGGGAACCTGGCCGGCGGCGCGAGGGTCGGGTTCCACTGCGTCGCGGAGGGCGCGGGCCAGGGCCTTGCAGAGGGCTTCGGCCTTGTGATGGGGACTGACGCCGGCCAGCACCCGGGCGTGCAGATTGATGCGCGCCTCGATGGCGAAGGACTCGAGAAAGTGGGCGACCAAATCGCCGGACAACGTCTCGACCATGGTTTCGTTGAGGGTGGTGTCGACGGCAACGTACGGCCGGCCGCTCCAGTCAACGGCCACCATCACCAGTGTCTCGTCCAGGGGGACGATTGCATGACCCATGCGGCGAATGCCGCGCGGCTCGCCCAGGGCCTGACCGAAGGCGCGGCCCAGCATGATGGCGGTGTCCTCAACGAGGTGGTGCCAGCCGACGTGGGTATCGCCCTCGGCTTTCAACTCAATGTCGAACAGGCCATGACGCGCGATCTGGCTGACCATGTGGTCGAGAAAACCGTTGCCGGTGTCAACGTCATATCGACCCTGGCCGTCCAGGTCCACGGATATCGCAATGCTGGTTTCGGCGGTGGCACGCTCCAAGCTCGCGGTCCGCGCGGTTGGATCCGGAATGGTCATGCTAGTCAACCCCGAGAGCAGCGCGGAAACCAGCGACCACCGCGTCGGTTTCCTCGGGTTTGCCGACGCTGGATCGGATGTAGTCGCGCAGGAGTTCGTTGTCGAAATAGCGCAGGAAGACGCCGCGTCGACACATGGCCTCGTACACTTCGAGGCCGCGCCCGTCGGGCATCTTGCAGAGGATGAAGTTCGCCTGGGAGGGCCAGACGGTTATTCCGGGAATCTCGCACAACAGCCGGTACATCCGGCCGCGCTCCTTGACGATGGCGTCGACGCGATCCAGGAGGTGGGCGGTGTCGGACAGGGAAGCCAGGAGGGCGATTTCGGCGGCCAGGTTGACGTTGTACGGGGGCTTCATGCCCATCATGGTGGCGGCCAGCTCGGAGTCCATGGCGCCGGCGCCAATACGAAGCCCCGCCAGGCCGGCCCACTTGCTGAAGGTGCGCAGAACCACCAGGTTGCGGTACTCGGACAGCAGCGGCATCAGGGTCTGGCCGCAGAAGTCGTAGTAGGCCTCATCGGAAACGACCAGGAGGCCGGTGTCGAGCAGGGCCCGGGCCTGGGCTTCGGTAACGACGTTGCCGGTGGGGTTGTTGGGCGTCGGGAAGAAGATCGCCTTGGTACGCGGGGTGATGGCCCCCTGTATGGCTTCGATGTCGATGTCGAAGTTCTCGTCGCGCGGGACGGAGACGGCTTCGGCGCCCGCCACATCGGCAGAGAAGGAATACATGCCGAAGGTCGGCACCGGGATGATGATCTCGTCGCCGGGCGCAAGGAACATGCGCATCAAAAGGTCGATTATCTCGTCGCTGCCGTTGCCGGCTACGATGTTGTCTTCCGGGACGCCAAGGTAATCGGACAGGGCTTCGCGCAGCCGGCGTTGGGCGGGATCGGGATAGTGGTTGTAGTCGCGGAAACTGCCCAGCGCCTCGGCGACCTGGGGCGAAGGGCCGTAGGGGTTTTCATTGCCGTTCAGGCGGATGACCTGTTCCAGCGGGATGCCTGCCTCCTCGGCGAGCGTTTCGCTGGGAGAGACGCCCTGGTAGGTTTTCAGGCGACTGATGTGGGGGAGCAACAGTTCTTCAATTTCAGACATGTGCGGACGTTCCAAATGCGTTAGCGGGTTTGCGTGGCAGCAATATGGTCGAGGCGGGCCTGCACTGCACCGGCGTGGCCGGGCAGCCCCTCGGCCTCGGCGATGCGGACGGCCGCGGCGCCGAGGTCAGTGAAACTCTGGGGGCTGAGGCCAACCACCGGCATGGTGCGCAGGAAGTGGTGGACGCTGAGAGCGGAGCTGAAGCGCGCGGTCCCGCCGGTGGGCATCACGTGGGATGGGCCGGCGATGTAGTCGCCCATGACCTCGGGCGAGAACTCGCCGAGGAAGAGGCCGCCGGCGTTTCGCACCTGGCCGGCCCAGGCCCACGGGTCGGCGACCATGAGGCAAAGGTGTTCGGGGGCAATGCGATTGGCGACGGCGATGGCTTCGTAGAAGTCATCCACAACTACGATGCAGCCCTGTCGTTCCAGGGAATGGCGGATGGTCTCGGCGCGGGGATTGCCGGCGATCTGTACATCCAGTTCGGCTTCGACGGTGTCGATCAGGGATTGGGAGTCGGTCACGAGGATGGCCGAGGCCATGGGATCGTGTTCGGCCTGGGCGATGAGATCGGCAGCGCAGAAAATAGGATTGGCGGTGTCGTCGGCGAGGAGGATGGTCTCGGTGGGGCCGAATACTCCGTCGATGTCCACCTGGCCCTGTACCATCCGTTTGGCGTAGGCAACGAAGACGTTGCCGGGGCCACAGATCTTGTCGACCTTGCGGATGGACTCGGTTCCGTAGGCAAGGGCGCCAATGGCGGGTACCCCGCCGACCTGGTAGACCGCGTCGACGCCGGCGATCCGGGCGGCGGCAAGGACGGTGGCATTTAGCGGCTCATTGCCGCGGCGCGGGGTGGCCAGGACCACCTCGTTGACGCCGGCGACGCGAGCCGGGATGGCGGTCATCAGGACGGTGGAAGGGTAGGCAGCGGTGCCGCCGGGGGCGTACAAACCGACACGTTCCAGGGGCCGAATCAGCTCGCCCAAACCTCCGCCGAGGTCGACCCAATCCCGGGGCATCGTGGCCTCGTGGAATTCGGTGATGCGGCGAGCGGCCAACTCCAGGGCACGTTTGAGGTCATCGGGGGTGGATTCCCAGGCGGCATCGAGCTCAGCCGCGGGCACTTGCAGGCTGTCCAGATTGGCGCCGTCGAGGAGACTGGCGTAACGGCGGACAGCATCATCACCACCGGCGCGAACGTCGCGAAGCATCTGCAGGACTGAGGACTCCGGCGTCGCGTCGGCGCCGAAGAGGTCGCGGGTGCGTTGGAGAACAGGCTCGGGCAACGACGAGAGGTCCAGGGGGTCGATGCGGGTCAGAACCGATTCGGCGGCGGACAGCCCGCGCACCATCTTAAGTCGCACTGAGATACTCCCGGGCCTGGGCCTTGGTTTCGTCGATGACCCGCTGGCGGTAGGTTTCGATATGTTCGCGGGGGATCCGTTCGTACACACGCTCCAGACTCTGAGGCATATGCTCCAGGAATCCGTCCACGACCTGCTGCACATCGTCGTTTTCGCGGTACATGCGGTTGAGGGCGCGCTTGAGTCGTTCCCAGGTGAAATCCCAGCCGAGAAGCCGGGCCACCCAACCACGCCACTCGTCGATCAGTTCGTCCTCGAGGAATTCCAGGGACGGCATCTGGTCCACCGCCGCAATGGCGTCGTTCTCAACCACGAGACGGGCATTTTCGTCGAGAACGACGCGGTCCATATCCAGTTGCAGCGCTCGGTCCCAGATGTGCGATTCAATTTCCGTGTCGGTGACACGGCTCTCGGGAGCAAAGTGCGGGCGGAACATGGTGGTGATCCACATCTCGTCCGCAACCAGATGGCTCACGTAACCGAGAAGGAACGACCGTGTCTCGGGCGACAAGCCGTTATCGGAGCCGGCCAACTGCGGGTGCAGTTCGAACATACGCTGGACGCTGGCGCCCACATGGGTCACCGACAGGTCGGAGAAGTGGGTGCGAGCGCGGTCCCACTTGGTCATGGCGCGAATGTCGGGCGTAGTTGACCCGAGGTACGCGGCGCCGGGGTGGTCGTGGGCGTAACCCCAATCCAGCTCGATGGCTACCTGCTGGCACAGGTAGATGTGCACGGGCAAGTTAGGCATGGTAGGCGTCCTGCCCTTTCAGCGCGTCGACACGGTCCATAAAGCCGGCGAAGGCCTGGGACTCGCCCTTGAACAGGTACGATAACTGGGCTGCGGCGATATCGACGCCACCGCACTCACGCAGGTGCGAAACGACGTCCAGCAGGCGGTTCTTGCGGATCAGCAGGGAGACGGCGTACCAGTCCTCCTCCTCGACGCTGAACACGCGGGCGACGGTGGGTCCCTGGATGCCGGCGATTTCGGGGCGCGCCAATATCATGGCGCTGACGTCCTCGGCGGTACGGCCCTGGACGTTGGCGGTGATGCGGTAGTACGGGTCGGCGCGGAGGTGGGCTTCCAGCATCTCTGTGAACGAGCGTGCCAGTTCGAGGTCGTCGGGACAACTGGCGAGGGCGGACGGATTGGCTATGAGACAGGCCTGGGAGGTGAGGATCGTGCCGCCGTCCAGGGTCTTGAGGCGGTTTTCCCTGAGGGTTGTGCCGGTAGCGGAAAGATCTGCGATCAGATCGGCGTAGCCGGCGATGGGCGCGGCTTCCAGGGTACCGCTGGCCGGCACGAGGGTGAAGTAGTTGATGCCCCGCTCGAACAGGTAGCGGCGCAGGAGACGCGGATACTTGGTGGCGATGCGAAGCTGGCGACCGCGCTCGTGGAACTCCAGGGCCAGGTCGGCGAGGTCGTCGACGGATGTTACGTCAAGCCAGGAGTCGGGCACGGCCAGCACGTAGTCGCAGCCGCCGAATCCGAGGTCCTCCATGACGGGTATTACCGCGTCATCGTCGTGGCGGTATTCCATCATCCGGTCCAGGCCGGTGATGCCCATCTCAGCGCTGCCCTCTTCCACCTTGGTGGTGATGTCGGCGGTGCGCTGGAAGAGCACGTCGATGCCGGGCAGGGACGGGATGGAACCGGTGTAGCGGCGGGAGTTGGGCCGATTCACCTTGACGCCACAGGAGGCCAGGAACCTCATGGTGGGTTCGCCCAGTTCGCCGTCGCTAGGTATGACCAGTCTCAAGGCGATGCTCCGTGTTTACACTGTTGCCGTCCGACGAAAATCGGAGCGCACGTCGTTTCCACCCACGTCCAAAACGGCTACACCTCCCTGCGCCCTGATGTCGGCGGCAGCGCGCAGAGCGGCGGCGTTGGACCCCTCGTCGTCTGGGGATATCAGGACGGAGTCGGGATCAGTTTCGGGCTCGTCGGCCGGCGGCATCGCGGACAGCAATGCTTCCACGGTGCAGGCGAAACCCAGGGCGGGCACGGGAGCCGGACCGCCGAGAGCGCGGGCCAGGGCATCGTACCGTCCGCCGCCGCCCAGAGAAGCGTCCGCGTCGCCCCGAACGATGTCGAAGATAATGCCGTTGTAGTACGCGATACCACGGGCCAGGGAGAAGTCTATCTCCAATCGTCGGGACACCGCGGGGTCTTCACCAATGAGGGAAGTCAATGCGATGAGCCGGTCGATGGATTGTGTGTCCGCGCCGGCAGCGGCAACGATGGACTGGGCCCGGGGCAGTGCGTGGGCTGGGTCGCCCTTGACGGAGGCGAGCTGACCGGCCAGGGCGAGGCCGCGTTTCACCGCGTCGGAGGCGTCGCCGCCGCGCAACTTGCGCAGCAGGCGGTCGACGATCTCATCGGGCGTGCGGCGGCCCAGGGGCATGTCTGCCGACGTGTTCCAGCGCATGAAACCGGCCAGGACGGAGCGTGCCGCGCCGTCGGGAAGACCCGTTACGGCTACGGCGAGGTGCTTCTCCTCGTCGGGGAGGCCGATACCGGAGACGACGTGGAGCTCAGCAGCCCGCTGCAAAGTCGCCGCGAGACTGTCGCCGCTTTCGCCGATACGGTTCATGTTGGCGACGATGAACTCGCGGGCGCGGTCGGACAGGCCAACGGTGTCCAGCACGCTGTCCAGCACATCGAGATCGGCCAAGCGGATGCGATAATCGGGGATGCCCAACTCCGCGGGGATTCCGGCAGCGAGGGTCAGTAGCTCGGCGTCGGCGAGGATGCTGTTGGAACCGACCAGCTCAGCGCCGACCTGGGTGAACTGGCCCGTGTCGGCGGCGCTGCCAGTGTCGTAGCGGAAGACCGGACCGCAGTATTGCCAACGAACCAACGGGGACTCGTCGCTGTGCCCGTGGATCTCCAGATAATGCCGCATTATCGCCGAAGTGAACTCCGGCCGCAGGCTGATGGCGTTGGAGCCGGGGTCAACGAAGGAGTACATCTGCGAAGCCAGGTCGCCGCCGGATTTGCGCAGGAAAAGCTCGGTGGTTTCCAGCACCGGGACTTCCAGCGCCGAATAGCCGAAGCGGCCGATGAAATCGGCGAGGCGGCGCTCGACATCCTGCTTGCGCTGACGCGCACCGGCGTCGAAATCACGCATGCCGGGCAAGCGGCGCACCGGATTGGGGCGAACGGACGAAACGGCAGAAATCATCGGAGGATATTGTAGCACCTGCGCAGGCAGAATTGGCCAGAGCAGGGTTGGACGGACTGATCATTACCGGGCCGACTACCGTACTACAGCGCGTTCCAATCGCGATAACCACTCTGCAAAATGCAAGCACTCTGTGCGGATCGCGTGCAATCCGATTTCGGTGACAGCCGCGGGGCCAATAAGCGGCTTTTGATAACCGGGCAGCAAGGCCTCGATTCTTTTGGACGGCGCGGTTGTGGGAAAATCATTGATGTCTTCTGGAGTATCAAATAAAGCCCTGACTTGCTGGAACGATCCGGCCAAGTCCGGGCGGTCAATCGCTTGAGCGAACGCGTCGCAATCGCTGAACAGCATGGCCTCGAACTCGTGCATCATTACGTACGGGAGGAATCGACAGGGGTTGAAACCGGGCTCCATTTATTTGACCACATCGGCGAGCATGGATTGCTGAACATAGTCGCCCTTAGCGGATCGCTGGAGGTGCCCAGCTGCTGAGCGTCCCGGCCAAGCTCCCGGCCCATCTGCAGGCAAGCCATAAAAATCTACCAACGTAGTAACTAAAACCTCGGAGTCCTGGCAAAGGTGGTTGACGATGTCGCGGCGGGCTTCAGGCCAAGACCGTATGCCTCCGCGGCGATGTCTCACTCGCTGTTTGCCGATCAGCCGGCTGCCGACCGCCAAATATCCCATCGAGTAAAGGTGAGGTCCGAGCAGACTGTTAACGAAATTCTCCTCGGTTTGTCCCTCAACGAGGATCAGGAGCCGCGTCATCGATCGCAATCTTCGTCATTCACGGGCCGGCCGGCCGCCGATTTCATTCTTTTCCCACAATTCGCCCATGCTGTAGTCCTCGAGCCATGCAGCCAATCTTTCGGCGTCTAATCGTTCGAAAATCGCCTCACCGTGCACTCGATTCGAGACGATCACATCATCCGGCTCGAAATGGTCCAGCAGAATAGGCGATTGGGTTGCCATGATCACCTGACTGTCTATCGAGGCCTGCTTGACCAACGACGCCAGCAGGGTAATGGCATAGGGGTGCAAGCCCAGTTCCGGCTCGTCCAACAGAAATACCGAAGGTTTAAGCCTTTGTGGCTGTAGCAGGACGGTTGCCAGAGCGATAAATCTTAACGTGCCATCAGACAGTGCTGCGGCGTTGAAATAAGAGTCTGAACCTTTATGTCGCCATTCAAGAATTATCTTTTCTGGGTTCAACGCCTGTGGTGCTAAGTCGAAATCATCGAAAAACGGCGCCACCATCTGAACTGTTCGCCTAATTGTCCGATACGATTCGGGATGAATGGACTGAAGCAAAAATAGGAATGCGGCCAAGTTGGAGCCATCGGTCCGTAGAGCGCGGTTGTCATACAAATCGCCCAACCTCTTCATTGGTGACGCCCGGCCAGTGTCGTGAAAATGATACGGAACCCAAGGGTCAGTAATGCGGACGTCGCCGCTGGTAGATTCGTCGTCATATGCGGGTCTCCCGGTCATGTTGGATAGCGCGGATCTGCCAGTAACGCTTCTCCTCGAGAACGAATCGCCCGTTGTACCGGTGAGGACTAACTCGTACGCTTCACCGTCGTCAAAGATGATGGTCACCTCTAGTTGGTCGGTGGTGCGGGATCCGAAGTGGAGAATTCGATCGGCGCCACCGGATCTGGCGACGAATTCATGGATGCGGTCCCTAGCCACATCCCGTAGCAACGAGAACACCTCGATGAAGTTGGACTTTCCGGAGCCGTTGGCCCCGACTAATACGTTGATAGGGTTGAGCTTGAGCCCTTCAAGTGCTTTGATGCTCTTGAACCCCCGGATTGTGATCTCGTCTACTGCAGGCATGACGGCACTGCCAATTATGGATGGGCGTTCAGGCCGCCGTCGATGTAGACGGGCTGGCCGGAGGGGTAGTCGCAATGGGGTGAGCAGAGATAGACGAGCATGGCGGCCAGGTCGCGGGGATGGCCCTTGCGACGCATGGGCGTGTAGCGGACGAGGAGTTCCTCACGCTGGGTCTCTAAGGGGATGTCCTCGGCCGTTGACCAGCCGGAGCCGACGGCGTTGACGCGGATCTCAGAACGGCCCCATTCAACTGCCAGCGAGCGCGTGAGGGACAGGACTCCGGCCTGAGTCGCGCTGTAGGCGGAGCAGTTGATGACCGCGCGCTCGGCCAGGTTGGAGATGACGTTCACGATCCTGCCATACTTCTGGTCCAGCATGCGCCGACCCACAGCCTGGCTGAGCATGAAGGTGGCGCGGACGTTGCGGGCGTGGAGTTCGTCCCACTCGTCAAGGGAAATTTCAGCGGCGGGTTTGGCGAAAAAGCTGCGAGTGTCGTTCACGAGGATGTCGACCCGGGGATGCGTGGGGGCGCAAGCGTCGACGATGGCGGCGGCGCCGGCTGGCGTGTCCCAGCGTCCCACGTGGCGAGCGGTCCGGCCCCCGGACACCGCAGACACGGCGTCGGCGATGACATCGGCAGTGGATTGGTGGCGAGCCACTGCGATCACCACAGCGCCGGCCTCGGCCAGAGCGGCGGCCAGGAAGGGCGCTTCGTCGCCGCCGGCCGACGCAACGATGGCGGTATGGCCGGAAAGGCTGAACTCGGACGGGAGGCGGGACTGGGACGGGATTGCCACGTCGCTATGCTCCTCGCAATGACGGATGGGTGACGGCTTTCAAGTGGAAACGAGGGGTTACGGTTCCAGGGCGGCAACGGGCGCATGGCCGGTGGGGGTGACGCCGGCTGCGAGGCCGGCGCCATCGAGAATGAACATCTCGCCGGTCATGTAGTCGGAGGCGCCGGAGGACAGGAAGACGGCGATAGGACCCAGATCCTCGGGCTTGCCCAGCTTGCCGGTGGGCAGAAAGTCGCCGGACTGGGGCAGGGTTCGATTGATCTCCGCGCCGGGGTCGATGGTCGGTATGAATCCGGGGACAATGCTGTTGGCCGTGATGCCATAGCGTGCGAGGCTGAAGGACAGCACGCGGGTCAGCTGGATGACGCCGCCCTTGGAGGTGCAGTACATGTAGATGTCGCGGCCACCGCGCAGCCCGAAGCCGGACGCTACGTTGATTATCTTGCCCTTGCCGGCGTCGGCCATGGGCTTGGCGGCGGCGCGCGCGCAGTAGAAGGCGCCGGAGAGGTTGACGGACATGGCCGCGTCCCAGTCGTCGTCGGTGATCTCCCAGATGGGTTTGAGGACGTTGTCCGCGACCATGGCTGCGTTGTTGATGAGCACGTCGACGCGGCCGAAGTGGGACATGGCGGCGTCGACCAGGGCATTGGCGTCGGACGATTTGGAGACATCGGTGGGCACGGCAATGGCGTCCTGGCCGGCGGCGATCACCTCGTCACGGGCAGCCTCAATGGGCCCGGCGCGCCGACCGGCAATGACCAGGTTGGCGCCCGAGCGGGTGAGGGCGCGCACCATTTCGAGGCCGAGACCGGTGCCGCCGCCGGTGATGACGACGACTTTGCCGTCGAGGTACAGGTTTTCAAGCATTGGCTGCGGGCGCTCCTTGGGCTGCACGGAGGGTAATGTCTCCGGCGGTGAGGGTCAACAATTCCCCGGCGTCGACACGGAGCAACAGGTTGCCGTGCTCGTCGATGTCCTCAGCGAGTCCGGTGTCGGTTGCGCCGTGGTGCGTCACTGTGACGCGCTGTCCGAGGGTGTCCAGCCAGCGGCGCCACTCGGCGATGGGAGAGCAGCCGCGGCGGAGGTCAAGATACAGGGCGTCCATGTGCTGGAGGATGCGGCGCAGCAGTTCCGAGCGGTCGATTTCGGATTCGGACGCGTGGTTCAGGCTGGTTGCGGTGGCGGAGATTTCGGGATCTGCGGCGACATCCAGGGCAATGTTCACGCCAATGCCGACTACCGCGTGCTGGACCCGGGAGCCGGACAGGGCGCTCTCGGCGAGGATACCGGCTACCTTGCGTCCGTCGATCATGATGTCGTTAGGCCACTTGATGGTGGGATACAGGCCCGCCACCTGGCGGACCGCTCGGGCGACGGCGACGCCGGCCAGCGGACTCAGCAAGGGCAGCGCGTCCGGTTCCGGTCGGAAGAGAACGGAGAAGTAGAGGTTGCCGTCGTCGGAGATCCACCGCCGGCCCATGCGCCCACGGCTGGCGGTCTGGGTTTCGGCGACGACCACGGCGCCCTCATCGGCGCCAGCGCGGGCCCACTCCGCAACGTCGTCCATGGTGGAGCCAGTGGACTGGTAATAGCGCACGCTCCGGCCGATTACGGCGGTGTACAGACCGGTGCGGAGCATTTGGGAGACGATGGAAGGGGGCATAGGGATCTAACCGGCTTTGGAGCCAACGTGACGCTTTGGATCTGGGGTAATGTGTGCTGTTTCTCGACGCTAAGCGTGATCATCACCACCAACTCAAACCGATCCCAGGCCGGTTGGCAGCGCGTTGTCCAATTTACGATGCAAAAACGATATCAACGCGAGGCAATCTGCCGCGTCCACTTCGTCATCCCATAGTATTTTGGGCTCATGCGCTAAAGGGTTACGTATTGCCACAAAGCAGCCTTGAATTAGCATCGACAAGCCTCTTTGTTCATCCTTTTCGGTTTGGGTGCGCAGCGGGTTGAACGCTAGTTTCGGAGATGAACCCAAAAAAGCGCGTTGAACCAGTTTTTCTCCTCCCAGTTCAACGCCTGAAAGATCCTGTATGCGTCGCGCCAGCCCTTTAGTGGCTTCAAACACGGCATGAAAGTAGTTATCGGTCATGAGTTCGGCGTCGCAATACTTCAAAACTTCGGGGTGAATGCGGCTGTCCCCAAGCTTCGCCCTGATGGTCTCGGCCCTCGTTTGAGCCTCGGTAATGGTCCGTGCGATGGGGCGAGTGTACGTCTTGCCGTCCGCCCGGAATTCGAGACCCGCAAAGGCCAATATGGTGTTGAGCGCTTCTCTATTACCTTGAAATACCTCATCGCGACCGGCAAACCTTGCCGGATCCAGAAACACTTCCATGAACTTGAGCACTTCGTTGATGCTGCGATCGCGTTGCTGGCTTTGAGTAAACGCCCAACGCAACCTACGCCACTTCGTGCTTTCTCCGGACAAGTCTCGGATGCCTAGGTAAGAGAAGGCATCACTTATTTCACTGCCAGTGCCGCAATCTCCAAGCACCCGTGCTAACTGCTCAATCTGGCCGGGAGAGAATTCAATGGGCATTTTCGACACAATTCACCAGCCGTGGTCGTAGCGGTCCTGGATGACGTCGAGGAGGCGGGCGACGGGGATGCGCTGTTGGGTCATGGTGTCGCGGTCGCGGATGGTGACGGCGTGGTCGTCCAGGGTGTCGAAGTCGACGGTGACGCAGTAGGGGGTGCCGATCTCGTCCTGGCGACGGTAGCGACGGCCGATGCTCTGGGCGTCGTCGAACTGGCAGCGGAAGCGGCGGCGGACCAGGTCGTAGACGCTGCGGGCGGTGGGCGCCAGGCGAGCGTTGCGGCTCAGCGGGAGCACCGCGACGGTGACCGGGGCCAGTGCCTGGTGGAAGTGGAGCACGGTGCGGGTGTCGTTGCCGTCGGGTTCCTCGTCGTAGCTGTCCAACCAGAACGCCAACGTCGCGCGGTCGACGCCGCCGGAGGGCTCGATGACGTAGGGCAAGTAGCGCTCGTGGATCGCGTCGTCGAAGTAGGTGAGGTCCTCGCCGCTGAATTCCTTGTGGCGGCCCAGGTCGAAGTCGGCGCGGTTGGCGATGCCTTCCAGCTCGCCCCAGCCCCACGGGAAGCGGTACTCGATGTCGTAGGTGGCCTTGGCGTAGTGGGCCAGTTCGTCGCCGGCGTGCTCCCGGAGGCGCAGGTTGCCCGGGCGGATGCCGTAGTTGACGTACCAGTCGAAACGCGACCGCACCCATTGCTGCAGCCATTCGTCGTCGGTGCCGGGCTTGACGAAGAACTCGATCTCCATCTGCTCGAACTCGCGGGTGCGGAAGGTGAAGTTGCCGGGGGTGATCTCGTTGCGGAAGGCCTTGCCAATCTGGGCGATGCCAAAGGGCAGCTTCTTGCGGGTGGCCGTCTGGACGTTCTGGAAGTTGACGAAGATGCCCTGGGCGGTCTCGGGCCGCAGGAACACCTCGTTGCTGGAATCCTCAACGGGGCCCATGAAGGTGCGGAACATCAGATTGAAACGGCGGGGCTCAGTGAAGACGCCGCCGCACTCGGGGCACACGTCGGATTCGAGCTGGTCTTGGCGGAAGCGGCGGTGGCACTGGCGACACTCCACCAGTGGGTCGCTGAAATTTTCCACGTGACCGCTGGCTTCCCAAACGCGCGGGTGCATCAGGATGGCGGCGTCCAGGCCGACCACGTCGTCGCGTTCGGAGACGACGGAACGCCACCAGGCCTCCTTGACGTTGCGCTTCAGCTCGACGCCCAACGGGCCATAGTCCCAAGTGGATCCGAGCCCACCGTACACCTCGCTGGACTGGAACACGAAACCCCGTCTCTTGGAGAGGGACAGGACTTTATCCATATCGGCGTAGGGCAGGGTGCGCGGCATACTGGGACCTCGTTGTCAGGATCAGGGTGGAATTATGTTATCACTGACCGGCCGGATACTGCGGAGGCCAACGATCTCCGAAGCGCTGGATTCCTGCTTCCGCAGGAATGGCGGTTCCTGGTCCCGTCGGGCATCTTCTTCCGCGCGGGGGCGAAAGTGCGAGGGAATCAGGCTGGGGCGAGATCTTCCACGGGCCGCTCGCCGGGCAGTTCGCGGCGGACCGCGTCGGCGAGGCTCTGGGCAGCCAGGTCGTCCAGCTTGATGTAGCGGGCCGACATGGCGTCGGCGATGTTTTTCGCCAGCTCCAGCTTGATGAAGTCCTGCTCGGTGTCCACGACTACGGCGGGGATTTTGGCGGCGGCGACCGTCTCGCCGAGTTGGCGCACCTCGTCGGGCAGTGTCAGGACGTTGGATGACTGGTCGCCGGCGAGGGTGATGTTGGCGCGGCCGTCAGACAGCAGCACCAGCAGGGGCAGGACATCCCGATCCTTCATGCGCTCAGTTTCGAGGGTCTCCATGGCGAGATAGATGGCACGGGCCAGCGGAGTGCGGCCGCCAGTGGGCATCTCCTGGAGGCGCCACTGGGCCATTTCGACGCTGCCCGTGGGCGGGAGCAAGACCTCCGCTCCGGTTCCCCGGAAGGCGATCAGGCCGACCCGGTCGCGACGCTGGTAGGCATCGAGCAACAGCGACATGACCGCGCCTTTGACGGCTACCATGCGACGCTGGGCACCCATGGAGCCGCTGGCGTCGACGACGAAAAGGATCAGGGAACCGGTGTGGGTCTCGCGGACCTTCTCGCGGACGTCCCACGGTTCGATGAGCAGGGCGGACGCATCGTCCTCGGACACCTGACGGCGGGTTTGTTGGTGGGGCGCGGCGGCGCGAAGGGTGGCGTCCAGCGCGAGATCGGATGCGGGGCCCTCCGGAACGCGGGCACCGACGTAGCGGCCCGCTGAGGTGCCGCTTATGGTGGTGGCACGGCGTCCGGAGGAGCGACGGGCCCGGCGGTCTGGGGGCTGGACCTGGAGGTTCTGAACGGCGTAGGGGTCGCCGATCTCAAACCATTCTTCGCCCAGGGCGGCGTCGGCAGGATCCTCGGGCCGGTCGTCAGGAGGGTCGGGTTCTCTATCGCTATCGGAGTCGCCGGGGTCATCGTTGCCGGGGTCGTTGTCGGCGGACGGCTCCCGGTCGCGCTGCTGGTTCTGGAAGTCCTCCAGCATGTTGTCCAGCTGCTCGGTGACCAGGTGCGGCTGCTGGAAGGGCTGGCGACGCTGGCGATGGAGCAGCGCCATGAGGGCCGCTTCGCGGACGTCTTCCACATCAACGACGGTGCGCCCCTCGTAGGCAGCGATGGTGCTGGCGGTCTTGTACATCACGATGTCGCCGCGTAGCCCATCCACCTCGTACTCGGCGCAAATGTCGGTGATGAGCTCGAGGATCTCGTCGGGGACAACTACGTCGGCAAGGAGCCGCTGGCTGCTCAACAAGCGCTGTCGTTCCGCCTGCTCGGCGTCGGCCCAGTTGTCCATGAACTCGAAGGGGTTGGACTCGAAGGCCATGCGGCGGCGAACCACTTCGCGGCGTGCGGCGGGCTCGAACACGCCGTCGACCTCCACGGCCAGACCGAAGCGGTCGAGAAGCTGGGGCCGGAGGTCGCCTTCCTCGGGGTTCATGGTGCCGACCAGCATGAACTCGGCTTCGTGGCTGACGGAAATACCCTCGCGTTCCACGTAGTTGCGCCCCATGGCCGCGGCGTCCAGCAGCACGTCCACCAAGTGGTCGTTCAGGAGATTAACCTCGTCAATGTAGAGGATGCCGCGGTGTGCGGCGGCGATCAGTCCCGGCTCGAAGTTCTTCTCGCCGGACTTGATGGCCTGTTCGATGTCAAGGGAACCCACGAGACGGTCTTCCGTTGCCCCGACCGGCAGGTCAACGATGCGGACCTGGCGGGCGGAGGGGCTGCTGGACCGTCCGACCTTCTGGCACGGCTGACACACTTCCTGCGGATCGCCCGGCTGGCAGCTGTAGGGACAGCCGGGAACCACCGGAACCTGGGGCAGCAGCGCAGCCAGGGAGCGCACGGCGGTGCTCTTGGCGGTTCCCTTCTTGCCCCGGACCAACACGCCGCCGATGCGCGGGTTGATGGCATTCAGCAGTAGCGCCCGCTTCATCGGCGTCTGGCCGACGATGGCGGTGAAGGGGAACCGGGGCTCGCGGCCGGCGGCGGGTTGTGTCACGGGATCACCAAAGAGTGGCCGAAATGATCAGCCAGCGGTCGCTCGAGCGGCGCCGCCCGCCTGGGGATAGGCGTGGACGTTCCGCTCGCGGTAGTAGCGGTAGCCGATGGTAGCGAAGGCAATACCCATCCAGAGAAGCAGGTGTCCGGCGGCGGTGAAGGTGCGGAACATGATGGTCAGTTCCGGCGGGAGCCAGGCCGGCGCGGCGTCGCGCACGCCGGGCACTGCGAAGGCGAGGATCAGCGCCACCACCGCGTAGGCGATGCCGATCCCAGCGTATCTGAGCCAGCGTCCAGACCCGGCCGAACTGCGGTTGATCAGTCCAATGCCGTACACGACCAGGCACACGGAAATGGTCGACACGGCGATGAAGAGGAACTGGAAGCCCTGGCGGGCCAGCAGCGTACCCTCGTCACCGATGCCGGGCGGATTGAGGGGGAATTTGATCTGGGTGTACATGGACACGCCCCAGAACCCCAACAGACCGGCCACGGCGGCCCAGGCCCACGGGTTCCAGCCCGGCGTGGCATTCCGCATCAGGTGGTACAGGGCAGTGAAGACGGCGGCGTAAAGGATACCGACAACGGCCAAGCCGACCGTCATGCCGATGCGCTGTCCGCCGAGGGAAGTCAAAAAGGACAGGGGTAGCGGCGCTTCGTCTTCGGCGGCGGCCATCTGTTCAGCGCAGCCGGCACGATCAATGTCGCAACCCTCGAGGGCAATGGCCCATTCCATCACGGGCACGTTGAGGATGTTCATGTAGGCTGCAACGAGCAGACCTGCAATTACGCCCATTACCAGGGCGGTGGGGAGAATGCGCGTCATCATGATCCTCCGATGACTATCTGACTGAACGGGCCTTGCGGCCGTGACGGCCAACCGCGATAGAAACGGACAAACCGGTCAGGCAGATTCACGGCGCACTCCTCCAGACGCTCCGCGGAGCGTTCGCGCGGCGAAACTTGCCGATCCGTTCCGGCTTCAGCCGGAAGAAAGAGGCGACCCGGCGTCAGGTCAACGCCGGGCCGGGGTAGAGCCTAGTGGCACATGAAGGCGACGTGGCGGGCGTGGTGGAAGAACTCGTGAACGGTGTTCAGGATGCCAGGGGCGCCCACGGAAGCGGCGTGCACTCCACCATCAACGTAACCGACGACATAGAGGGCCATCGCGCCGAGGACGAGCCACGGGGCCCATGCAGCGGTATCGGTGGCGGACAGGAACCGGTTGATCATACCCATGTTTTCACTCCTCTTGCTGGGATGGACGTTTTGAGTCTCATCACGGGTGGCATTTTAGTACCTTGCTGCTGGCAACACAATACCGGCAGTCGCATAATATTGGCGAATGCGCTGATTAGCGCTCCACGAAAATGAGGTCGTCCTCCTTTCCGACCCAACGATCGCGGGATTCCTCAAAAGCCCGGAGTTTGTCGGGCTGTAGCTCGGTGCGTTTTTCGTCGTCGTCCAGATACGGGTTGGGGAAATAGCAGCGCACCAGGGTTTCGTCCCATTCGTGAGAGAACCGGACGTAGTAGGACTTGAGGTCGCCGTGGCTGGTCGCCTCCACGAACTGGATGCCGTCGATCTTTTCCAGTTGAAGGTGGAAATGCCAGTTTTCAGCCTCGATGGTGGCCCAGCCGTTGTGCACCTCCGGTTGCTGGATGCCGTGGGCATGGTTCTCGCTGACTACGGAGCCACCGCCCACAACCCACATCATTTTGGGGTCGCTGGTGAGTTCGTTGAGCAATTCGAGCGTATTTTTCATCGGCCGCGTCCTCCTGCTCATGAAGTGGTTGCGGGATTGGTACGGGCGCCAGCTTCCTGCCGGGCCTCAATGTCGGTCTCAAGTTCGAGGTACATGCGTCGAAGCTCGTCCAGCATTTCCGGCGGTGGGTTTTCCCACATGCCGCGCTGGACCGCCTCCAGCAACCGTTCGACGATACCCCGGAGGGCCCAGGGGTTGCTCTGCCGGAAGAACTCCTGCATGTCAGGATTGAGAACGTACTCCTCGGTGACGTCCTCGTACATCCAGTCCTCGATCACCTGGGCGGTGGCGTCATAGCCGAACATGTAGTCCACGGTGGCGGCCAATTCAAAGGCGCCCTTGTACCCGTGGCGCTGCATGGACTGCATCCACTTGGGGTTGACGACGCGGCTGCGGAAGACGCGGCGGGCCTCGTCCTGCAGGTCCCGGACCCGGGCGCGCGACGGATCGCTGCTGTCCCCGAAGAACTGCCGGGGGTTGCGGCCGGTCAGCGAACGGACGGTGGCGATCATCCCGCCGTGGTACTGCATGTAGTCGTCGCTGTCGAACACGTCGTGCTCGCGGTTATCCTGGTTCTTGGCGGCGATGACGATCTGACCGAATCGGGTGCGGAACTCGTTGCGGGCGGTGACACCGAAGTCCTGCCGTGAGTACGCGTAGCCGCCCCAGGAGGTGTATACCTCCGCAAGGTCGTGGACCGTTTCCCAGTTGCGCTCGTCCAGCACGCCGAGGATGCCAGCGCCGTAGGCGCCCGGCTTGCTGCCAAAGATGCGGAAGAGTGTCGGATCTCCGGCGCTGTCGGTAGATTCCTGTTCCGGAGCGGCGGCGCGGCGTTCCGCATCCTCGCGGACGTGCTTGACGACGTAGTTGTCCTCGGGGGATTCATCCTGGGCGGCGGCCAGGGCCACGGCCTGGTCGATCAGGTAGATGAGGTTGGGGAAGGCGTCGCGGAAGAAGCCGCTGATGCGAACCGTGACGTCGATGCGGGGACGGCCCAACTCGGAGATGGGGATCACTTCCAGGCTGCTGACCCTCCGGCTCTCGGCCTGCCAGACGGGTTTCACGCCAAGGAGGTACAGGATCTGCGCGATGTCATCGCCGTGGGTGCGCATGGCTGAGGTGCCCCAGACAACCACGCCCACCATTTCGGGGTAACCGCCTTCCTCGTCGAGGTACTTCTGCAACAGCGCGTCGCCCAGGGACTTGCCGACGTCCCACGCGGTGGGCGATGGCAGGGCGCGCGGGTCCACCGAGTAGAAGTTGCGGCCGGTGGGCAGGACGTTGACCATGCCCCGGGTAGGCGCTCCGGAAGGACCCGGCGGGACGAACCGGCCCTCGAGGCCGCGCAGCAGGTTGTCGATCTCGTCAGTGGTGCGCAGGAGGGACGGGTAGATGTGCTGGCCCACGTAATCAAGCACGCCTTGAACTCGGGGGTCGTCCCGGCCCAACGCGTCCGCGACGACGCCTGGGATCAGATGGGCGGCGAAGCCATCGTCGCAGAGGCGTTGGTATGACTGCCGGCACAGGGATTCCAAGGCCTCGATGACATCACCGGCGTTGCGGATGGGCGAATCCTCGTCAACGCTCCGTAGAGCCGATGGCGTGCTGCCATTGACCGCCGCTGCCGGGTCCTCGAGCAGTGCGTAATATTCGTAGCCGAGGGCTTCGGCGAATGATCGGCGCAAACTGGGAACGGCCCCGTTATCGAGACGGGTCAAGGCGCAGAGCAGGCCCACCATCTGCTCGTCGGTGGGCGGCTGACCGAGCGTGTGGAGTCCGTCCTTGATTTGAGCGTCCTTGATCTCGCACAGATACCCGTCGATTTCCAGCATGAATTCCGGGAAATCGTCGGGCTGTTCTTCCACGCCCAGGTCTCGGTGGAGCTCAGCCTGCTGCACCATCTCCCAGATCTGGGCCTCCAGCGTGGGAAGCTTGGCCGGGTCCAGGGTCTGGCACTGGTAATGCTCGTCCATGAGCTGCTCCAGTTTGGCGATGTCGCCGTAGGAGTCAGCGGTGGTCATGGGCGGGATGAGGTGGTCGATGATGGTGGCGTGGGTACGGCGTTTGGCCTGGGTGCCCTCACCGGGGTTGTTGACGATGAACGGATAGAAGAGCGGTATGTCGTCCAGGGCCACCTCGGGATAGCAGGCCTGGGAGAGACCGACGCCCTTGCCCGGCAGCCATTCCAAGGTGCCGTGCTTGCCGATGTGTATCATGGCATCGGCCTTGAAGACGTCACGGATCCAGCGGTAGTAGGCGATGTAGTGGTGTGTCGGCGTGAGATCCGGGTTGTGATAGACCGAAATGGGGTTCTCGCCGAAACCGCGCGGGGGTTGCAGGCCCACGAAAACGTTGCCCATGGGCACGCCGGCGATGGCCAGGCGGTCGCCGGCGCGGTACACCTGGCCGGGCGGGTCGCCCCAGGCATCCAGCAATTCGGCGCGGACCGATTCGGGGAAACCCGCGTACCAACGAGCGTAGTCGCGGCGTTCGACATGGCCGGCTGCGAGGCGAAGCTGCTGTTCGGTCAGGCTGTCGGTGTCGTTGCTGCAACGCTCGATGATGCGCTGGACCAGCTCATCGCCGTCGGCAGGGATGTCTTCGACCATGTACCCGGCGCGTTTCAGGGCCTGGAGCAGGTTGATAGCCGACGCCGGGGTGTCGAGTCCGACGGCGTTGCCGATGCGAGCGTCCTTGGTGGGATAGTTGCTGAGGATGATGGCGATGCGCTTGTCGGCGTTGGCCTTGCGGCGGAGAGCCGCGTGACGCGAGGCGAGTCGGGCCAGGTAGTCCATGCGGTCCGGTTGGGCGACGTAGCGCTGCATGCGGCCGGCGGATAGAGTGTCGGGCGCGGCGGCGGTGTCCTCCTTGAACGACACCGGAACCGTGATGATCCGGCCGTCGAACTCGGGGAAGGCGACGTTCATGGCGGTGTCGATGGGACCCAGCCCGAGCGAACTTTCCTCCCATTCCGTGCGGGTTCCGGTGCTGACGATGCCCTGGAGAATTGGCACGTCGAGGTTGTCGAGCAACTCCTGGGACCAGCCGGTGGCGACGGTGGCGCCCGTGCCGCCCTGCTGGTGATCGAGGTCGCTCATCGCCAGACCCATGGTGTTCACGATGCAGTCCACGCGGGGGATGCCGTCGGGATCGACCATGTATTCTGTCAAGGTATGGCCGCCGTCAGCTTCGCCGTCTTCCGGTTGGTGCTTGAGGCTGTAGGAGAACACGGGGAGGACATTGACGTCCTGGGCCTCGAGGTTTGCGATGAGGTCGTCGATGAACGCCAGGTTCCCGCTCATCCAGTGCGCGCGATAGAACAGGACACCCACGGAAGGACGGTCCGGGGAGAATCGGGCGAGACGGTAGTCGCCGACGGAAATGCCTTCGGCCATCTCGGGATGATAGATGCCCTGCCACGGCATGGGCGCCGGCGCCTCGTGGCCGAAATCGCCGCCCAGGTAAGTATCGGCCAGGAAAAGGAACAGGTTGCGGAAATTGAGCACGCCGCCGCGCATCAGATAGGAGAAGACGGTCTCGACCTCTGCCACCGGAGCGGTGCAGGCTGCAACCAGGTCGTCATCCCATTCCTGGTGCCCGGGGCATGCGATCAGCGGCGTGCGGTTGCGCAGGCAGATCTCCCACAGGGGATCGAACACCTCGCCCAGGGCGCGCCGGCCTCCCAGCAGGCGGAGCACGACGGCAGAGGCGGCATCCACAGCTTCCAGCAAATCGCGACGGGCAGTCGCCGCGTCATCCGTGTCACCCTCCAGGGCCACCGGGTTGAAGGCGAGGACAGTCACAGCGTCGCCCCACGGCATCCCCACCAGCGCGCGCTCCGCCGTGAGGATATCGGTATCGGCGGTGGTAACCAGTACGATGGAACCGGCAGCGTTCTGCGTTTCGGTGGTCATGGATCAGTCCGGTTCCTGACTAGGTCGGGGAAACACCATGATGGAGAGATCGCTGAATTCTTCGGTGACGCGAGCGAGTTCGGCCAGGGTACCCTCCCAACGCTGTTCGTCGGGCAGAGTGAGACGCTGAAACACGATGACGGGGTGTTCAGTCTCGGCGCCGTCGGTGATGGCGTTAGCGGCGATGGCCGGCGGCATGAAGTCGAAGGGGCGGGGGAGCAGGATCACATTGCGGCGACCCTGGTTCAGCGTGTCGACCAATTCGCCCAACTCGGAGCCTCGATCCCAGCGCTGGTGCAGCGTCAGGAACAGCGACTCTTCCAGGGATATTCCGGAACGGGCACAAGCCAATTGGATGCTGCTGACGCCGGGCACCAGCTCGACGGTCTCAGCGCGACGGCGGACGCGGTTCAGCAACTCCTTGGCGGACACGTTCAGGTCTCCCCAAACGCAGACCACGCACTGCATACCCTGCCGGGCCTGCTCCTGCGCGTAGTCCAGAACGGATTCCTGGTCGCGGTACGCCATGGGGCGCACCTCGGCGTTGCCCGTGCAGCCGGCCACCACGTCGAGGACGGTCTTGAACCCGACCACGAGGTCGGCGCCCTGAATTGCATCACGCCCCTTGAGGGTGAGCATGTCAGGGTCGCCGGGGCCGACGCCCACGACGGTCATTTTGATTCCCGCATTTGAGGATGTCATCGCATTTTCGGCAAAAAAGAGAACCCTGGGAATTAGCTCCGCCAGGGTTCAGTGTTGTCGCGGATGTCGGTTGGCGCAATTGGATGATCGACCGACTCGCAGCGTGCACCAGAACGACCCTGTTGAGCGCAGAGCAGAGTTCCGAGGCAACACCGGGCAGGTCTCCTGGCTTGCGGCTCGCAGCCGTGGCGACGCCTTCCCGCGATCCGCATGGTGCAGACCGCAGTGGCAAATCGTCGGACGGCTCCCCGCTTACAGTGGCGCAACCGCGGCGGATTCTCACCGCCTTCCCAATTAAGCCGTTGGTATCGAATGGCGCCCGGGTGTCCAGATTTCGAATTTTAATCAGCGGACGAACCGCGTAGTCAATTTAGCCCGGATGCCGGGGGTTGTCAACGGCGGAAGCGTTACCACGCACACCCGCCGTGCCGTGACGGGGCGCATCGCCACATGGCGATGTAGTCACCGAAACAGCCATCACTCAAGAACGTGACTGCCCCGTTGCGTTCGTGATGACATTTCCAGTGTGGCCGAGCGCACGCGACGGGCGGCGTTTTACCGGATCCGGCATTGAGATCCACGCTGCGCCGCTAGCCCGGCGCGGTGTCATCCGGGCACGCCCCAGGTGTGCGCCGACACACCCCGACGAAATGGCGAAGTCATGATCCGATGCCGCACTAAGCACGTAAATATATACAAAGGCATATAGCCGGGAAGATTGTCGTCACTCAGATGACTGTTCATGTGGCGCGATGGAGACGAGAGCCAGGTTCGATAACGCGAGGAGAAATACTAATGGGGATAAGAATATTTGTCGTGGCCGCGATCCTGACCATATTGGCCGCGATGGGGATTGCGTTGGGAATCTATTTCAGGGTTATTCCCGTGCCGATGTCGCTGCTCAGCATGTTTACGCGAACAAATCAACCAGAGTTTTCAGCACATTATTACCCTCCGGACACTGTGGCCTACACCTGGGTCACACTGGCGCCGCGCGGGAGACAGATGAGGCACATGGGAGAGATCTGGGGAAGATTCAACGAGTATCCCGGATTCGTCAGCAAAGTCGATGATTGGAAGTCAGAGTTGGCGGAGGAAACAGGTATCAGTTTCGACGAGGAAGTTGCGACCTGGATAGGCCCGACCGTGTCGTCCGGGTTGCTGGGCCTGGACCCGGATACTAGCCGTCCCACAGTCGCGGCGGTGGTTGGCGTTCGCGACCAAGATGCGGCGTCGGATTTTCTCGACAAGTGGATCGACTACCTTTCTGCTCAGGCGTCGCTGGAATTCGACACGGGAATTTACGAGGAGCATCCGACCTGGATCTCCGCCGCCGGCAACCAGGCCTACGCCCTGACCGGTGACTGGTTGATTTACGCTACGGATGAGGAAACGCTGCACGCGACCATCGATGGCATCAATGGCAACGTCGACGAAACTCTGTCCGGGTCGGCCAGGTTCCGAGCCGCACGAGAGGCGCTACCGGAAACGCGATTCGCATCAGCATACCTGGACTACGAGCGTGGGGAGACGATCCTGACCGAATGGGGCGAGGGGTTCGGCCCCATCGCGCCACTCCTGCCCGTCTCGTTCACCGGACGCGGCGGGATCACTGAATGGCTGGCGGTCGCGGCGAAGTGGGTTGACCGAGGGCTGGTCACCGAATGGGTGACGCCGTCAGTTGCGACGCCGGGGCTGGAAGTCGTCAACTTGGGCGATCCGGCGACGTTGCTGCCGGAGGATACGTTGGCGTTTGCCGCGGTCGGCTTTGACCCAAGCCTGGACCATTGGCGCGCGGCGTTGGAAAACCTGAACTTGTCGGACGTGTTCCCCGGAGGCGATAGCGTAGAAGCCATCCCCGGTTTGGTGCCCGGGATCGGCAGAGAAGAGAATTCGCAATTGGGACCGGACGCCAGCCTGGCGGAGGCGCTGGACCTCGGCCTGGCAGTGGCCCATGAGATGACGGGGATTGACCTGGAAGAAGAGTTCGTCGATCACCTGGCGGGTACCGTCGTGCTGGCGATCCGAGATTTCGATTTCGCGGCAGTTCGGGACGACCCCGCCGGGCATCCCGTTGACGCGGTGGCCATGCTGTCCTACAACGAAGGCGGCCGGGACGATCTGCGCGAGACCATGAACAGTTTGGCCGAGTTGGCGCAAACCCGCGCCGCGATGAACGTTGAAACAGTTGACGTCGGCGGAGATGCCCTGGCGACGGTACTTGACCTGGGCCCGCTGGGGATGTTGACAGGCGGCGCGACCGGGTACCGACCCGGGTACGTGCTGCACGACCAATACCTGACAGTGGGCACAACCCAACACGCTCTGGCCGGCACGGTGGCGCTGCAGAATGGCCAGGGCGAAAACCTGTCTGCGGACGCGGAGTACCGCCGGGCGATGCAATATCTCCCGACTGCCCGGCAAGTCCTGGCGTATGTGGACACGCACCGGGTAGCCGACCAACTGGACGGGGAAGATCTGCATCTGGAGGAGGACGAATACGAAGCGGTGCGCGACGCGCTGGGTGTCTTCACCCTGGGGTCGGGCCGCGGGGGAGAATACAGCCGCAGCATCGCGGTGCTGACGCTGTTCCCCGAATAGGCAATAGCGCCGGGCGTCAATCCGTGAGCGATCTCACGCGTACGCAGTTTCTGCAAACCTGTCATTGCGAGCGAAGCGCAGCAATCTCGTTGGGGCAAGACGCTACTGCGGTAACGCGATCGCCACGTCGCTCCGCTCCTCGCGATGACCAAAATGGGTACACGTGAGGTGAGCGATTGAGAGGAATCATCCACAACTGCGAAGCGAGAAGGGGTTGCCGTGTTGGCAACCCCTCCTGCAATCTTGAATGTCGCTGCGCCTATCCGCCGCCGATGGCGGGCAGGAAATGCATCTCGCTGTCGTCGGTGACACGCTCCATCAAACCGAGTTGGCTGACGTCGCCATCGACGATGACGGCCAGGCCCGGCGTTATGTCGTCCAACTCTTCGTCGTAGAGGAGTTCCTTGATGCCGGGATGAAGTTGCTCAAGGTTGTTTATGACCTGCCGCACCGTGGCGCCGGCCACCTGAACACGGTCGGGAGCGCCGGTGATACGCTGCATCGGCGCGGGTATCCATACGTCAGGCATTCCGACCTCCTGTTAGTTGGCAGCAGTCTCGGCGAAATGAGGCAGGGGAGAATGAGCATTCGCCCCTGCCCGGTCCGGACGTGAACTACGAGCCGTTCTTTTCCCAAAGCGCTTCCAGGACGTTGCCCGGGTTCATGGGAAGGACGGTCAAGCGTACGCCGATGGCGTCGTAGATGGCATTGGCGATTGCAGCCATGGGAGGAACGATGGGCACCTCGCCCACGCCGCGCACGCCGTAGGGATGGTTGGGATTGGTGATCTCCACGATGCAGGTGTCGATCATCGGCAGGTCGAGGCTGGTGGGCATGCGGTAGTCCAGAAAGCTGGAGTTGACCATGTGCCCCTGGTCGTTGGTGTAGTACTCCTCGTTGAGGGCCCAGCCGATGCCCTGGACGGCGCCGCCCTGGATCTGGCCTTCCACGTAGGAGGGGTGGATCGCCTTACCGGCGTCCTGTAGGGCGGTGTAGCGGACAATCTCCACCTTGCCGGTGTCCTCGTCAACCTCCACGTCGACGATGTGGACGCCGATGCACGGGCCGGCGCCGCCGGGGTTAACGCCGCCGCGTCCCACGATGGGGCCGCCGGTGGGAACCTGGCGCGCGGCGAGTTGCTGGAAGGTCATCTGCAACTGGTCGTCGGCGCGGTGCTTGAGGACGCCGTCCTCGTAGAGCACGTCGTCGGTCTCCACTTCCCAGATACGGGCGGCGCGGGCGATCATCTGCTGCCGGACATCCTGCGCGGCGGTGTACGCGGCGAAACCGGTCTTGAAGGTGACGCTGCTGCCGCCGGTGTTGGACGTAAAGCCAATGCTGTCAGTGTCGCCGATCTGTGGATTGACGTCCTCCGCGGCGATACCGAGCACCTCGGCCAACTGCTGGGCCACGGAGGCGCGGGTGCCGCCGATGTCGGGCGAGCCCTCGGTCAGCGTGACGGTTCCGTCGGGGTTGACCAGCGCAACCGCGGCGGACGGGCCGGTGTTGTTGCCCCAGAAACCGGAGGCCACGCCACGGCCACGCTTTTTCCCACCTTTGGGCGCAGCGTAGTGGGGGTGAGCCTTGGTGGCTTCCAGGGTTTCGATGTAGCCGACTGTCGGGGTCAACGGACCAGTGGGGCGGCGGGTTCCCTCCTTGGCGCTGTTGATGAGGCGGAGGTCGATGGGGTCAACGCCGAGTTTCTCGGCGAGTTCGTCCAGGGCGACTTCGACGCAGTAGGCAGCGGCCGGCGAGCCGGGGGCGCGATAGGCCGCGGTCTTGGGCCGGTTGACCACGATGTCGTAGCCCTCGATCCAGGTGTTGGGGATGTCGTATGCGGCGAGCACGCAGTTGGCTGCGCCGGCGACCGGCGAACCGGGGAACGCGCCAGCCTCAAAGATGAGGTGGACCTCGGCGGCGGTGATCTTCCCGTCGTTGGTCGCGCCAATGCGGCAGGAGATCTCGGTGCCGGAGGTTGGGCCCGTGGCCTCGAAGACCTCGGTGCGGTTCATGGATACCTTGACGGGAGCATGGGCCTTGCGGGCCAGCAGAGCGGCCAGCGGTTCCATGTAGACCGCGAGCTTGGCGCCGAAACCGCCGCCGATTTCCATGGGCACGGCCTTGACCTTGGATACGGGAATACCCACCAGCCGGGCCGTGTGGTCACGGACGGTGAAGTGGCCCTGACTGCTGGAGTAGATGGTCAGGCTGCCGTCGTCGTGCCACATGGCGGTGCCGCTATGGGGTTCGATGTACCCCTGGTGAACGGCGGAGGTGGAGACGCTGCGTTCCGCGACAATGTCCGCATCGGCGAAACCGGCGTCGAGGTCGCCCATGCGGAACTCGAAGTGGTTGGCGGTGTTCGTGCCGCGCGCGCTATCGTCGTCATCCAGTACGCCGCCGGCGCGGGTGCCGGCAGTCTGGAACGCCGCGAGACGCTCGTGAACCAGGGTGGCGTCATCGGCCATGGCCTCGCGGGCGTACATGACCGGGGGCAGTACTTCGTACTCGATGTCTATGGCGTCCAACGCTTCTTCCGCCAAATGCGCGTTGACCGCGGCGACGGCAGCGATGGCGTGGCCCTTGTACAGGGCTTTGTCCTGGGCCATGATGTTGTTGCTCAGGAACTTGAAGTTGACCATCGCCCCCTCGGCCAGGTCGGAGGCGCGGCCCGTGGGCTCAACGATATCGGCGCCGGTGATCACCGCGCGGACGCCAGGCATGGCCTCGGCACGGCTGGTGTCGATGGACTTGATGCGCGCATGGGCATGGGGGCTGCGCAGGACCCTGCCATAGAGCATGCCGGGCAGGTTCAGGTCAGCGCTGTAGCGAGCCATGCCAGTGACTTTGTCGGCGCCGTCGTGGCGGACCGGGCGAGTCCCGACAACCTTGTATTCCTTGTCGCTAGTCAGGACCATGTTGGGCGTGTAGTCCGGCATTACTTCATCCTCCGGCGGGTACGAAAATTACGGGCTGGACACGGGCGGAGCGGAGCCCGAAATCCCGTGCCGGCAGTATGATAGCATAGCGAACAAACCGATGGGACGGGCCGATTCCCGTCCCGTGTTCATGTGCAGTGAAAAGTGGCGCGAGGGCAAGATTTCCGCGCTGCACTACCAATGACCAACACGAAACAGGCGGGAAACATGGACACCATCATCATCAAAGGATGCATCAACGGCAGTCGCGGTCGCGAGCACAACCCCAACGTACCGTTCACGCCGGAGGAAGTGGCGCAGGAGGCCATCCGGTGCTACGAAGCCGGGGCGTCGATTGTGCATATCCACGCCAGGACGCCGGACGGAGGCATCAGCTACGATCCGGCCTGGTATGCGCAGACGGACGCGATGATACGGGCGCAATGCGATCTCGTGCTAAACCACACCACGGCGCGGCAGGCTCACGTGCCGGTGGAGGCGGTGACGCGGTACCTGTTGGAGACGCCGCAGCCGGTGGAGATGGTGTCGCTGAACCTGGGTTCCGGCACCCGCTGGGTCCCCGATCCGGAAACCGGCCAACGGCGCACGGTGACCAGCCCGAACTCTTTTGAGGACATCGTGGCCACCCTGGACGCGTGCTACCAGCGCGGCACTTTCCCGGAGCCAGCGGTACACGACGTGGGCAACGTGAACGCCGCCATCACGCTGATGCGGGAGGGCTACATCAGGGATTCCCGCTACTTCCTGGTGGAGCCGGGGGCCCACTGGGGCGACGGACGGGTGAACATGGTTGGCTCGCCGCGCAACTACATGCTCATCGCCGACACCATCCGGGAACACTACCCGGAGGCCACCTGGCTGGCACACAGCAGCCTGGAGCAAACCTTCCCGCTGTGCGCGATCGCAGTTGCCACCGGGGCGCACATCCGTGTCGGCATGGAAGACAGCCCGTTCCTGCCCAATAACCCTGAGCCCAGGTCGAACGCTGAGTACATCGAGTGGGCGGTCACCATGGCGCGGCTGCACGGTCGCGAGCCGGCGACGCCACAGCAGGCGCGGGATATGCTGGGATTGAACCCGTATCCGGAGGCGTAGCGCAGCGCACACCACCGGATCAGGCGGAGAGCCAACCAGCGGAAATCAGTCAATTCGTCGGCCGCGCCAGTACTGGGGCGGCCGTTGGTAGTCCTGGCCGCGACGACCGCCGTCGGATCGGGATATGCCGCCGGGTCCGCGCCGGAACGGCCGGACAGCCAGGCCCACGATGGCGCCCACGACGAATCCACCGATGTGAGCAAAGAACGCGGTGGAGACCTCGTGGCTCACGCCGATCGACATGAGCCCCTGGATGGCTTGCAGAGCGAACCAGATCGCCAGGAGCCACACCGCGCGCAGTTCGATGACCGTGATGAGGAAGTAGATCAGCAGGGTGCGGATGCGGTTGCGGGGGTACAGGAGAAGGTAGGCGCCCATTACGCCGGAGATGGCGCCGCTGGCCCCGACCAGAGGGGTCTGGGAAGACGGATCGATGGCGTAGTGGGACAGGGTCGCCAGGATGCCGGCCACGATGTAGAACAGCAGGTACTTGACGTGACCGAAGGTATCTTCGATGTTGTCGCCGAACACCCACAGGAACAGCATGTTGCCGATGAAGTGCATCAGGCTGCCATGGATGAACATGGACGTGAGCATCGTGCCCCAGGTCGGGATCGGGGAAGTGATGTCGACTCCCCCGGAGCCTATCGGGAGCAATTCGAAGCCCCGGCCCGACGAGAGTTCGGCGGGTATGAAGCCGAACTCCAGGAAGAACACGAAGATCGGCAGACCGCCGCCGCCAAAGAGGAACCCGAACCCTCCCAGGGTGATCTCGTAGAGGAATACGAGACAGTTGAGCCCGATCAGGACGAGGTTGACAACCGGGACCGAGCCGTGACGCCGCCCGGCGTCGGAGATGGGGAGCACGGCTAGGCGGGGACTGCGGCCGCGATATCTTCGGTGGCGTGGGCGATGATTTCAGCGGCCGTGCTCTGGGAGATGCGGCCGATGTTAAGCATCAGGTGGAACTTGGTGGGATCGTTCGCTTCGGCCCGGAAGAACTTGCGATAGAAGGTTACCCGAGCGTTCTCCAGCTCTTCTGAATAGGAGCGAGCCTCCTCTGGGGAGAACAACTCGCGCTTGGCCATGGTGTCGATACGAACATCCATCGGGGCGAGGAGGCCGACGTGGATCACGCCGGGCGCGTCGGCCAGGATCATGTTGCTGCCGCGGCCGATAATGACGACGTCGCCCCCGGCTGCCAGTTCCTTAATCACGGAAGTCGTGGCCTCGATGAACGCCCGGTCGTGAACGTTGGATGAGGAAGCGGCGTCCGAAACCAGCTCGGTGTATGCCTCGGCAGGCAGCATCTCGATGCCGCGGCCGAAGTAGGGTTCGGCGCCGGCGCCGGCGACGGCCGAGCGCTCGAGAACGGTCTGCATGAAGCGGGCGACTTTTTCGCGGAACGGGACCACCCGCTGTTCTTTCTCGATCAAACGGCTGATCGGCGAGCCGACCAGGCGGGCCGCCTCGGAGAATATGTACCGGTCGACGTAATTCAGGCCCATGTTCTGGGCCACCAGATGGCCGATTTCCAGCGTGCCGCTGCCGATTACGCCGTTGATGGTTATGACCGGCATGATGTTTCCTCCATCACGGACGCTGACTACGCCGTGTATTGGGCCAGGACCCGTTCGCGGCGCCGGTGGTACTCGTCGGAGAGCAAGCCCATCGCGAAGGAGTCGTACCAATTCCCGTCTTTGCGGTGAGTACGGCGCAGGTGACCTTCGAGCACGAATCCCAGATGTCGGAACATCTGCAACGCGTGCTCGTTGTACTCCGGAACGTCGACCCAGACGCGGTGGAGTTCGAGGTTGTCGAAAGCCTCGTCAAGGAGGGTAACCAGAGCCGCAGTCCCGTAGTGGTGGTGCCAAAGATCCTTGCGGCCGATCAGGATGAAGAGCTGCGCTTCTTCAAGGGGCCATTCGACGAGCAACTGGCCTTCGCCGATGTGGGCTTCGTCGGTGGCGTAAATGGAGTAAATGCGCCGCTCGTCCTGGTTGAACGTGTGCTGCCACGTGTCTTCATCGGCGTCCTGGATGGACTCGGGGGCGTAACCGATGTGGAGAGCGTGGCCGTCGGCGTCATCGGTGCCGTACCACAGCGAGCTTACTTCGGGATCACGCAGCCAGTCGCGGATGCGGGAAATATCGTCTCGGGAAACGTCTGAGTTAAGGTTAACTGCTGGGAACATATACCGGCCTCCTAGAACTTGCAATGGTAATGATTGTCCGACTTTCCGGGGGCCAAATTGAGTACAAGGGATTACCCGGATTATAACACGGCGGTGCGTGCGAAACGGGTCCGACACCATCAAGGAATCGATGAGGGGCGAACCGGAATTCGCCCCTCATCAGATCGTGCGGACATGCAGGTTGGGAGCTAATCTGCGGGTACGGCGACCTCGCTGCCTATGGCCTCGTAGGCCCATTCGAGCAGGTCGACGGTCTCATCCCAACCGATGCAGGAATCGGTAATGGAGATGCCGTATTCCAGGTCCGACGGATCTACGCCAAGCTTCTGTGCGCCGGGATGGATATTGCTCTCGAGCATGACGCCGATGAGATCGGAGTTGCCGGCGATTCGCTGCTGCAGGACATCGCGGAGAGCGATGTGCTGGCGGGTGTGGTCCTTGTTGGAATTGCCGTGGCTGCAATCCACCACTATTGGCGAAGGCGCGCCCGATTTGCGGAGAGCGTCAGCGGCGGCGGAGATGGAACGGGCATCGAAGTTGGTTCCGCTGCGCCCGCCGCGCATGACCAGGTGGCAGTTGGGATTGCCCCGGGTCTCGACAATGGAGGCCTGGCCATCGTGGTCGATGCCCAGGAAAGCCTGAGGGGTGCCGGCAGCGACGAGGGCGTCCACTGCCGTCTGAGGATCGCCGTCGGTGCCATTCTTGAAACCGACGGGCATGGACAGGCCGGAAGCCATCTGGCGGTGGATCTGGCTCTCGGTGGTACGCGCGCCGATGGCTGCCCAGGTGACGAGGTCGGCGACGTACTGGGGCACGATTGGGTCGAGGAATTCGGTGGCGGAACTCAGTCCGGTTTCAGCGATCTCCATGAGGAGTTTGCGAGCGCGGTGTAGGCCGTCTTCAATCTGGTAGGTGTCGTTGAGGTTGGGATCGTAAATGAGGCCCTTCCAGCCGACGGTGGTGCGCGGCTTCTCGAAGTACACGCGCATGACGATCATGATGCGGTCGCTGAGCCGGTCGGCTAACGGCTTGAGACGCGCCGCGTAGTCCAGCGCGCCCGAATGGTCGTGAATGGAGCAGGGGCCAACGATGACGGCAAAGCGCTCGTCGTCGCCGTTGAGCACGTTTTCGAGTTGGCGCCGGCTGTCCAGCACCACCTCTTCCGCTTTAGCGGTGAGGGGAATGCGGGCCTCCAGTTCGGAAGGCCGGATCAGCGCGTTGTTACTCATCACGTTCACGTCTTTTGCCGGTGAGATTGCCATCTTTTTGTCCTCCTGACCGTACCGGATGCGAGGGGCTGAGGTTACCAACAAAAAGGACTTCAGCCTCCGTCCGGCTGAAGTCCTGCCAAAGTGGTTGTCACCAAGTTTTTATCGGGCTTCCCATGCCGGGTTTACGCTGGCCGTGTTGCGGTAAGCGTAAAAGTAGAATGGGCGATAATACCCGGGGACGATTTGGCGGCAGGCGGTATTCATATCGACGAAAATGCTACTCCGGTCATATTGCGTTGTCAACGGCGGGAAGGCCCTATTTCGGAAATTGCTGGTAAAACGGTACCCGTGCGCCACGATTCGAATTATTGCGACCGTCCCGCGAGTTCGGCCACGACGGCGGCCCCGCGATCAGCGGCTTGCTCATCTGGGCCATCGGACAGGGCGCGCACCAACAAACTGCCGACCACCGCCGCATCTGCCCTCTCGCCAACGTTCAGCACGTGCTCGCGGCTGGAGATGCCGAAGCCGACCGCGATCGGGAGGTCTGTACGCTGGCGGACCCGGTCGACCAGGTCCAGGCCGCGGCCGGACACTTCGGAACGAGCGCCGGTGATCCCCACCACGCTGGTGCAGTAGACGAAACCGCCGCCCAGCGCGACCGACCGCTCGATGCTCTCATCGGTGCTGGTGGGAGCGAGCAACGGGATCAGACGGACGCCGCAGGGGTCGAGTTCGGACACAAACGCCTCAGCCTCCGAGCTCGGCAGGTCAACGATGATCAGGCCGTCGACGGTGGCCTCGGAACAGGCCACGGCAAATTCCTTTAGTCCGAAGGACATGACCGGGTTGTAGTACCCCATCAGGATGAGCGGGGTGTCGCCGACCCGAGGGCGGAGCGCAGCCGCAGTGTCCAGGCAGTCCCGAGCGGTGACGCCGTTTTGCAAGGCCAGGTAGCTGGAAGCCTGGATCACGGGCCCCTCGCCGATTGGATCGCTGAACGGTATACCCAGTTCGATGGCATCCGCGCCGGCTTCCACCAGTCGCGGAACTACGTCCAGGGCCGCATCCTTGTACGGATGACCGACGGTTACGAAGACCACGAGGCCAGGCCGGTCTTCAGCCTTGATGGCGGCGAACTTGGCGGCGATACGGTCAGGACGGGTTGCGGTCGAGATTGACATGGGCGGCACTCTGGGCAAGTTCGGATTACAACTAGACTATCCTACGGGCCGGCGGGTGTCCAGACAGCGCGGACGAACGTAGTGTCGCAGCGATACCGGATCAATCGCCTGGGGACGGTTGACACTCACCGATCTACAGGCCGAACCATGTGCTGAGCACGGCCACCAGGTTCTGGGCGGCGTGCACGGCGATGCACGGCCACAGCGATCCGGTACGTTGGTACAGGAAGCCCAACAGCAGGCCGGTGACAAAAACGGGCAGCAGCAAGGCGGGTGCGAGGTGGAGCGCGGAGAACACGGCCGCAGACACGATGAGGGCCGGCGCGAATCCCCAACGGTTGGCGAGCCCGCGCAGGATGAATCCACGGAAGAACACCTCCTCGGCAACTGGTGTCCAGACCGCCAGGGCCACGGCGCTGAATACGACCCAACCTCCGGGCAGCAGCAGTCCATCCGGAAGCTCGGGCGGCGTGAGGAAGTCCCAGCCCGAGGCCATCACAGCCATGGTGTACACCTGGGCAAACCCGAGGCTGCCAATCAACGCGGCCACGGCAAACCCTGTGGTGATGAAGCGCGAAGTTCGGGGTCCGTTGAAACCCACGAGGTACAACGGAGGCGGCCAGGCGCGGATGGCGAGGAGCCACACGAGAGCCACCTGAAGGATGCCCAGCACGGTGGCGGAAATCACGGCGGCGAGCGCCAGGGGGATCAACAGAGCCAGGGATGCGACCAGCGCTGCGGAGGGCACGAGCACCATCAACCCAAGAGCGGGCTGCCAGATATCCCAGGGGCGCGCCTCGGATTGCACGGGAGCAGCCGCAACGACTGCGTGGCACCCCGGACATTCTGGCGCGCCGGGCGAAAGGGCGGCGCCGCAATGGGTGCAGAACGATTGCATTATGACAACGTCCTCGTGGATGGACCCCAAAAGTTCGACGATGCAGTATAGAGTACAGGCGCGACCGCGGGCCGGTTTGGCGCGGGCCGGCATGCCCGCAGGGGCGCCGGTCCCATTTGCCAACTTGGGCGCATTGGGCCATAATTGCGAACGCCGCCTGGACAGCAGATCACGGCGATGTTGCGGGGAGAGCGAATGTCCACAGATTCCGATTCACCAGGGGTTGGAGAAGGGTTTCTGCGCATGGCCCAGGCGTTGGGCCTGGACGTGTCCGACGAAGAACGCGCGCAAGACCTGGCCCGCCGAGTTGGACTGATGCGAGAGGGTTTGGCCCGTCTGTACGAGATCGACGTCTCGGGCGCCGAATCCCCGTCGGCCTTCGTCCCATCGTTGCATCAAGAACCCAGCGCAGGAACCGGGAGAGGCTGAACCATGGCCGGCAACGAACTTCATTACATGTCAGCCTGGGAACTGTCCGGCCTCATCCGAACCCGAGAGGTATCTCCCGTCGAAGTCGTGGAAGCGTGCCTGGCACGGATCGAGGAAACTGAACCGACTCTCAATTCCTTCATCACCCTGATGCCGGAGCAGGCACGGGACGCGGCGCGGCGCGCGGAGACTGAGATTGGGCGGGGGAATTATCGTGGGCCGCTGCACGGCATCCCCGTGGGATTGAAGGACCTGTTCAACACGGCAGGGGTCAAGACGACCTCGGGGACCCGGATCTACGACAACTTCGTGCCCGAAGAGGACTGCACGGTGGCGTCAAAATTCAGCCAGGCCGGCGCGATCCTGCTGGGCAAGCTCAACATGCACCCCTTCGCGTTCGGTCCCACCGGGGAGAACGGCGACTATGGCCACATGCACAACCCGTGGAATCCGGAACGAATCACCGGCGGTTCCAGCGGGGGCAGCGGATCCGCCGCCGCCGCCGGCCAGTGCACCATCACCATGGGCAGCGACACCGGCGGCAGCGTCCGGATACCCGCGGCGTTATGCGGGATCGTCGGCCTGAAGCCGACCTACGGGAGGGTGAGCCGCGCCGGGTTGACGCCGTTGTCGTGGTGCCTGGACCATCCCGGGCCAATGGTCAGAACCGTTGAAGACGCAGCGTTGGCCATGAACGTAATCGCCGGATACGATCCTCGCGACCACGCGACGTCGGACGCGCCGGTCCCAGACTACACAACGGCGCTGACCGGAGATATCCGCGGCCTGCGCATCGGCGTTGTGAAGGAATATTTCGAAACGGAAATCGATCCGGCGGTGGCGACTGCGACGCAACAGGCGATCGCCATGCTCGGCGAGCTGGGTGCGGAGATCGTGGACGTTTCCCTGCCCCTGTACGAGTACGCCCAACCCATCAGCAACGCCATTCTCAGCGCCGAGGCGACCGCGGCGCACCGGGACGTTCTGCTCAGCGACGGCGACAAGATGTACCCGCAGGTGCGCGAGCGTTTGGAGGAAGGCCTCTTCATCTCCGCAGCGGAATACCTGCGGGCCCAGCAGGCGAGGCAGGTTTTCTGCCAGCAGGTGGCCGGCCTGCTGGAATCCGTGGACCTCCTGGCCGGGCCGGTTGAGCCGGTGACGGCTCCGAAAATCCTGGAAAGGCGCATCGAGATTGGCGGGCAAGCGTTGCCGGCGGTGCCCATGCTGACGAAATACACGCGGGTGTACAACATCACCGGGTCACCCGCAATCTCCGTGCCCTGCGGATTTGGACCGGACGGGCTGCCCGTGGGGCTGCACCTGGCGGGCCGAAACTTCGACGAACTGACCGTGCTGCGCGCCGCATACGCCTACCAGCAGGCGACGAACTGGCACGCCCAGCGACCCCCGCTGTAGACCGGTTTCCCAGAGCCGCAACGACCCTCGCACCATCGCCAGGAACCGCGAAAACAGTGGCTACAATAAACGCCGTAACCTTCGATCTGTGGCAGACGCTGATCCTGGACAACCGGGAACTGGGCCTCCAGCGAGCCCAGGTTCGCCTGGATGGCGCGCGGGATCTGCTGGCCGAGCAGGGCATCCACCACGACCCGGACCACATCCGAGAGGCCTACCGGGGATGCTACCGAGCGTGCCGAGCCGTCCGCAACAACAACGCGGACGTGAGCTTCCGCGAGCAGGTGGAGATCTTCATCAACCTGATCGACGAAGGCCTGGTCGGGCGTTTGCCGGAGCCAACGGTCGCGGAGATCGAGCGGATATACGCCGAGTCCTTCTTCGACTTTCCGCCGCGATTCCACGAAGCGACAAAAGAAACGCTGGAATCGGTGCACCAAATGGGGCTGCGGATCGGCCTGATATCCAATACTGGAATGACCCCCGGGTATACCTTCCGGCAATTCCTGGAGCAGCATGGCCTTGCGGCATACTTCCAAACGATGACCTTTTCCGACGAAGTGCTGTTGGCCAAGCCTTCGGATGAAATATTTCTGATGACCATCGGCGCTTTGGATTCGACCCCGGCAGACGCTATCCACGTGGGCGATCACGTCAGTAACGACGTGGTCGGCGCCAACCGGGTGGGCATGAAATCCGTTTGGATACGCGGTTTCTACGAACCTGAGGATCCGGACGACCCCGACAGCAAAGCCGATGCCGAGGTCGACGACCTCTCAGGCGTGGCGTCGGCGATACGGGAACTGATTTCGGGCTGACACCACTATCAATTGGCTGTTGGCAGGATGGCGCGGTCGAGTCTTATCGGGCGCAGGGAGCATAACCTTGTTCCAGGAACTCAGCGGGGGGCCGCTTCCCAACGGGCGGTATCCTGATATCATCCTGGCCATCTTTCCGCACCTGAAGGAATTCGTGGTGGTGGACACCCGTGGCCCAGCGGCAGAGGTGAAGCTGCTGTCCACCGAGGACGTGTTCAACGACGAATATTATCGTACGGTCGAGAGCGAGTTCGCCAGCGCTTTGCGTGAGGGGGGAGACCGGCCGTTCCTCCACCTGATGCACCTGCCCGGTCAGGTGGACGATATCGTGCGTGGGGTGGCGATGCACTACATCCTGGAGCGGCTGGGCGTCGACTATCACGACGAAAACAACATGCCGGAAGTGGTGGTCTTCGTCATTTCGGGGCCAACGCTGGCGATCCCTACCGACCAGGTGGTCGCGGGGTTTTCGGAAATGCTGTCGGGCAAGCTGGACAGCGCTGACGTCGACCGGTGGTCCCGGGAACTGAACCGGCTGATCGAGCAGGAAAGCCAGGCGTTTCCGGCCGCAGGCGATGCGCTGGGCGAGACGATGACCGACGAATCCCTGGACCCGTACTACATCTGGCAAAACCGGAATTGAGGAAGAATCTTGACCACCCAACGCATCGCGCTGACCTTCAGCAGCCGTGACAACAACGATGACGACGACCTGATCGCCGTGGCGCAGGCCGCGGACCGGCTGGGTTACGAATCGTTCTGGACCGGAGAGTCGTGGGGCCGGGACGCTTTCACCGTGCTGACGATGCTGGCGTGCCACACCGAACGCATCGGGCTGGGAACCGGCATCGTCACGGTGTACAGCAGGACACCCGGATTGGTGGCGCAGAGCATCGCATCCCTCGACCGAATCAGCAACGGACGAGCTGTGCTGGGGCTGGGAAGCAGCGGGCGCATCGTAATCGAAGACTGGCACGGGGTAAAATTTGACCATCCCGTGGGACGAACCGCCGAGTACATCGATATCATCCGGCTGGCGCTGTCGGGGGAACGGGTCAACTACGAGGGCCGGTTCTACAGCCTGAAGCGTTTTCGCATGGGCGTCCTACCGGTGCAGGAGCGGGTGCCAATCTACGTGGCGTCGTTGGGCAAGCGCAACCTGGAGTTGACCGGTCGCGAGGCGGACGGCTGGCTCCCCATCTGGACCCACCGCGAGAAACTTCCCGTGATCAAGGAACCTCTGGCGCAGGCGGCAGCATCGGCGGGACGCCAGGTTACCGACGTAACCACCGCGCCCCAAATCCTCAGCTGCGCCAGTCAGGATGAGGCCACGGTGTCGGACGCGGTGGCACAGGCGCGATCTCACATGGCCTTCTACATCGGCGGGATGGGTCAGTATTACTACGACCTGTTCTGCAGGTATGGATACCAGGACGAGTGCGACCGGCTGCGCGCCGCTTGGGCAGAGGGAAACCGGGCCGGGGCAGCAACCTGCATAACCGATGAAATGGTGGACAGCATCACGGCGATCGGTACTCCGGAAGACTGCCGGGACAAGATGTCCCGTTTCCGAAGCAATGGGGTGGATATGCCGATAGTGGCGTTCCCACATGGGTCCGACCGCGACACGATGCTGGGCACCCTGGAAGCGCTGTCGCCAGCAACGGCATAAGTCAATCCAGTGAAGATCGGGCTGATCTCCGACACCCATTCCGCGGGCAGTGGCCGGGACCTGCCGACGGCGGTCTTCGATGCGCTACAGGGATGCGAGCTGTTGCTACACTGCGGCGACCTCGAGTGCATCGGCGTGCTGGATTACCTCGAAGAACTGGCGCCGGTATTGGCGGTGCGGGGGTACGAGGATCCCGTCGAGCCCGGTGAGCGGCTGGCGAACGTTTCGCGCATTGTCGAGGCGGCGGGGGTACGGATCGGGATGGTGCACGACATTCAGTGGCCTACGCCGTCGATTGCGACCACGCCCGATGGAACGGGGCTGGTTTGGCCGGCAACCGGCCTGGGCGCGTTGCTGGAAAAGAAATTTGGCGGCGAGGTTGACGTGGTCGTCTTCGGAGACACGCATGAAGAAATGGTGGAATGGAAAGAAGGGGTATTGTTCGTGAACCCGGGCAGCCCCACGTATCCCGGTCGTCGCCACGCGCCGGGATCGCCGGGTACAGTCGCCATCGTCGATATCGACGATATCGACGACGGCGAAATCAGGGCACGCATAGTCGATTTAGCGCCGGAAACCGCCTAACCCTTTTGATTGACACCCAACAGGGCCTGTGCTAATTTCGCAACGTTTGTCGGGATTCATAGCCGAAAAACGGAGAGGAGAGAATGGTATCAATCATCGTAGCCTTGGCGGCTGGGGTAATCGCCCTGGCTTTTGCGGCCTTCACGGCCTTCCGAGTTATCGACTCGGACCAGGGGAATGAGCGCATGCGGGAGATCGGCGACGCGATCCGCACCGGCGCCTCCGCCTTCTTACGGCGCGAGTACATGTCGCTGCTGCCATTCGTTGTGGTGGTAGCCGTGATCCTGGCCATACTGGACTACACGGTCTTCACGCACAACCTGGGCGTTCCGGCCACGGCGATTTCATACCTGGTGGGAACGATTTGTTCCGGACTGGCCGGTTTCGTCGGTATGAACGTGGCGGTACGCGCCAACGTCCGAACTGCTGCCGCGGCCATGCGGGGGTTGAACCCGGCCCTGCGGGTGGCGTTCTCCAGCGGCACCGTGATGGGCGTGACCGTAGTGGGCATTGGCCTGCTGGGCGTCACCATCCTGTACCTGATTTTCCAGGACATCGGGGCCGTGGCCGGCTTCGGGTTCGGCGCCAGCTCCATCGCGCTGTTCGCCCGCGTGGGCGGCGGCATCTTCACCAAGGCGGCCGACGTTGGTTCCGACCTGGTGGGCAAGGTGGAAGCCGGCATCCCTGAGGATGACCCGCGCAACCCGGGCGTGATCGCCGACAACGTCGGTGACAACGTGGGTGACGTGGCCGGCATGGGCGCCGACCTGTTTGAATCCTACGTGGGCAGCATCATCTCTGCGATCGCTCTGGCTGCTGCCAGCACCACCGCGTTTGCGGTGTTCGGCAACGACGCGGTGTTCCCGATGCTGCTGGCCGGCGCGGGCATCGTGGCCGCAATCCTGGGCACTTTCGTGGTGCGCAGCGGGGAGCAGGCCGACTTCGAGCGGCTGCTCTGGGCCCTGCGCTACGGCATCTTCGCCGCGGGCGGGCTGCTGATAATCTTCGCCGCGATATTGACCATCACCCTGACCGGGAACTGGTGGTGGTTCGGCTGCGTGGTAGCCGGCCTGGTAGCAGGGACCATCATCGGACTGGCGACGGAGTACTACACGTCCTACAGCTACAAGCCGACGCAGCGCGTGTCGGAATCCTCGCAGACCGGCGCGGCCACCGTAATCATCAGTGGTATCGCCTCCGGCATGCTGAGCACGCTGATCCCGGTGATCTGCGTATCGGTAGCAATCCTGCTGGCGTACTGGTTTGCCGGCTTCTACGGCATCGCGCTGGCCGGCGTGGGGCTCCTGTCCACGTTGGGGATCACCCTGGCAACCGACGCCTACGGACCGGTCGCGGACAACGCTGGCGGCATCGCCGAGCAGGCCAACCTGGACCCGCAGGTGCGGGAGCGCACGGACGCTCTGGACGCCCTGGGCAACACCACGGCGGCCACGGGAAAGGGATTCGCCATCGGATCGGCGGCATTGACCTCGTTGGCGCTGCTGGCAGCCTATTCGGTGAGCGCCGGGTTAATCACCCTGGGGCCTGATGGAAGGCTGGCCGCCGGCGGGACCGGCATCAATATTCTGCAACCGCAGATCCTGGTGGGTCTGGTCATCGGCGCGATGCTGCCGTTCATCTTCTCGGCTCTGACCATGCAGGCGGTTGGCCGGGCGGCGCAGGGCATCGTGGACGAAGTGCGCCGTCAGTTCCGCGAAATACCGGGTCTGATGGAAGGCACCGCCACTCCCGATTCGGCACGGTGCGTCGATATCAGCACGCGCGGGGCGCTGCGGGAGATGATCCTGCCCGGCGTGATGGCGGTGCTGGCCCCGATTGCTGCCGGTTTCATATTGGGCGAGGCCGCCCTGGGCGGGATGCTGATCGGGTCCGTGTCGGCCGGTTTCATGCTGGCGATCATGATGGCATCGGCCGGCGGGTCCTGGGACAACGCGAAGAAGTATGTCGAGCTGGGCAACTTTGGCGGCAAGGGCTCAGACGCTCATAAAGCCGCGGTGGAAGGCGACGTGGTGGGTGACCCGTTCAAGGACACCTCCGGACCGAGCCTGAACATCCTGCTCAAGCTGATGGCGATCGTGTCGCTGGTGTTTGCTCCGGCATTCGTCGCGGCGCCGGCGTTGATCAACCTGTAATCGCAGCGCACCTTCAGGATATTCGGGGGCGGCCGACTGGTCGCCCCCATGTTTTGACAGACGACGGTGGCGGTCGACGCCAGCGGATGGCAGAATAGCGCATCGCTCTTTGGCGCCGATTAATCACGCAACGAACGGAGACTACGGCAATGACCAGCAGCAACGGCAACCTGTTTGACCTCACCGGGCGCGTGGCCCTGATCACCGGCGGGAACGGCGGCCTGGGCTTGGGCATGGCGTTGGGGCTGGCCAACGCAGGGGCGGACATCGCCATCGCCGCGCGCAACGCGGAGAAGAATGCTGCGGCCGTCGCGGCCATTGAAGCGTCCGGCCGTCGCGCGTTTGCGATCCCCACGGACGTCACCAGCGAATCGGACATCGATGACATGGCTTCCCGGGCGATAACGCATTTCGGTCACGTTGACATCCTGGTCAACAATGCCGGAGCCACCGTGCGCAAGGCCCCGGAGGACATCACCGCCGCCGAGTGGGACAACGTGCTGGACGTGAACCTGCGGGCGGCGTTCCTGTCGTGCAAGGCGATATACCCGCATTTCAAGGCGCACGGCGGGGGCAAGATCATCAGCATCGGCAGCATGTACAGCATCTTCGGCGGCGGGGGCAGCGGGGTGCCCTACTCGTCAAGCAAGGGCGGCATAGTGCAACTGGCGAAGAGCTTCGCCGTGGCTTGGGCCGGCGACAACATCCAATCCAACGCGATTCTGCCGGGCTGGTTTATGACCGAACTGACGCAGGCCATACCGGAAACCCAGCCGGAACGGTACGACCTGATCAACAAGCGCATACCCATGGGACGCTGGGGCGACGCCAGCGAGTTGCAGGGGGCAGCGGTTTTCCTGTCCAGCCGGGCGTCCGACTACGTGACAGGGGCGGTGATCACGGTGGACGGAGGGTTCTCGGTGGCGTAATCGGTCAGGGCAACAATACAACGGGAGTGAGCCATGAAAGCGCTAACCGTAACCGATAGCCTGTATTTTGCGCTTGAAGAGGCGGCTAATCGCAGCGGTAGACCGGTGTCGGATTTACTGTCCGACGCTATCGAGGCCTGGTTGATCAACGACGCGATGGACGATGCCGAGCGGCGAGAGATCGGTGCAGCCCGTGCTGAAGCGGCCGAACAGGGCGGGATCGCATTCGAGGCGTTGTTCGCTGCGGACCGGGGCACTCAATAGCGTAAGCCATGGCAGACGTTCAGTTAATTGACTCGGTTACAATTGGGTGCCGCAGTGCTATATTCCGCTCATCATCCACTCATGAGCGAGGCGAGCCGTCATGGAACTGCACGAGCTTCTACTTCAAATCACTCGTTGCCCTGAGTTGATATTGGCTGGAATGGATGGAGGCCATCCTTGCGCTAAGGTAGCAGCAGCACAGCCGGCGCACACCTACCAAGTGGTCGAGCCATGGTTGGGGCATATCGACAAAGCGCCAATATTGTTCATCTCGCGCAGCCCGCGCGTGGGAGAGAACAGTTACAGTCCACGGCTTGATTGGAGCGAACATGACACCGTCAGTTTCTTCCAACGTCACTTTGACAAAGATGCGGATTGGTCGCGGGTAAGCTCGAATGGCGTGGTAAAGGGGTATGTGTTTGACAACGCCGGCAACAAAGTCCCGACGGGCGGCGTGCCATTTTTTGGCAGCCTTAGGCAACGCGCTAAGGAACTCCTGGGACGCAACGCATTCGCGGGACGTGATTTTGCATTGACTTGCGCGGTACATTGCAGGACTCCGAAGGGTGAAGGCGTACCGGAAGCTTTGACCAAATGTGCCGAGACATGGATGAATCTCGTTCTCGAACACGCGGCTGCGTCGATTGTGGTCCTGATGGGACCCGAAGCTCAAGACGCTGCCACCAAGCTATGGAAACTTGATGCTTCACGAAAGGTACAGTTCGATGTCCCTGTCTCAGGTCGAAATAGAGCCATCGCCCGCTTACCTTTGCCCGGAGCCGGAGTACCCGGCAAATTCGAGAACTGTGTCGATCCTGATGACTTGCGACGGCTCCGCGCTCGGTTGTCTGCGGTTTGAAATACAACCTACAATTGCTCCAGCGCCTGACGGGAGAGCATCATCTTGACCGGGCTGATGGGGCGGAAGGTGCGTGAGACGCGAACGTCGCCGGCGAGGCTGCACAGCGTGTAGGCATCGTAGGGCGCCATTTCCTTTTCGGTGATCAGGAAGTCCACCATCTCGCGCACCGCCTGCTTCATGGCGGGACCGAGATCATCGCCGTGGGACAGGACGACGTAGTGCTCAGGTGTGATGGCGCGAGGTCCGGTGAGGGTCATGCCCTTTTCGACCGTGACGCGAACGTGGGTGTCAGCGGAGCACTCGGCGCCGGTGCCGGCCACCGCGCCATCGCCGACCACGGCGTGGCAGTCGCCCATGGCGAGGAGCGCGCCGGGGACGAACACCGGCAGGAAGAGGACGCTCCCCTCTACCAACTCTTTCATGTCGATGTCGCCGCCGTAGGGCCCGCTGTCGCTGGCCGTTTCCTGCGGGTAGGTCGGCGTGGTGGCGACGAGCCCCATGGAGGGATTCAAGGGCAGGCGCATGCCGCTGGGCAACACCAGATTGTCACCGTCAATGCTCATAACGGTTGGGTATCCCTCGGTGAACTCGGCTTCCAGGAAACCGCGGCCGGGCATGACCATGTGGGCCGGGTTTTCCTTGGGCTTGATGCTGACGAACTCAACGCGCAGGGCGTCGCCGGGTTCGGCTCCATTGACGTAGATCGGCCCGGTGGCCGGGCCTTTCAGGGACTTCTCCTGGAGGACGCCGGGCTCACGGATGCCCTCGAAGGCGTCCCAGGTTTCCACCATCAGGTCATCGCCGGAGTCGATGGTGACGGCCGGCTCGTTCTCCGGGTGGAGGACGTAGATGCGATGGTCGCGGGAGATGGATTTCATGGCGGGGACTCCTGGTCAGTTATCAGCAGCAATTGGCAGGTTTGCGGAGAATGCGTGGGACATCTGCATTTCGACTTGCGAAACCACGACTACCGGTGACGCATGCGGGAACAGATCGACGACGTTCACCGCGACCCGTCCGCGCTCCGTCGCCGCGCCCATGGGAGAACCGGAATAGAACGCCGTTACACCGCTTTGGGACACTTCCTCGAAACGTTCCCAATGCCCGAGGGCGATGTAGTCGCAGGAGGCATCGGCGATTTCATGGGGGCGTATGGGCGATGAGCGTTCCTCGGTATCGTCCGGGTAGTGAAAGTGGCCGTGGGCCATGGCAACGCGCCAGCGGCGGTTCCGGTGACTCGGCATGCCGGCCAGAGGTCTAAAAGCCGGCGTGTGGCCGTCCATGGCCCGGCCCCACACCTCCAGCGAAAGCTCTGGGAAGGTCAGCGTCTGCCCGCGGGTGCCGCGTATGATGTGCAGGTTCTCCGGAGCATTGCCGAACGGAGACCGATGATAAAGCGACGCGGAGTCGTAGAGATCATGGTTGCCGGGCAGTATCACCGTCGGGACGGCGGCGCGACGGATCTCACTTACGAAAAACTCCAGAACGGCATCGGAAATACGGGCGTTGTCGAAGACGTCGCCGGCAATCAGCAGCGCGTCGCCCCGCTGATCGTGCACTCCGTCCACCACAGCGGACAGAGCGCGCTGTGCGGATTCGGGGTCCCAGTCGTCTCCCAGGTGCGTATCCGAGGTATGGATGATGCGGATCTGCCGTCGAGTAGTCATCAAGAAAGGTCGCCCGGAATAGGTCACGCGGTGGCGGGAGCAGGGACTGATGCGGCGGCTCCTACTTGGTCCAGGATGGATTCCAGCAGCGCCGGCAAATTCCAGCCGCGAGCGGCGGACACGAAGACTCGGCCATTCACCGCGGGCGAATCGGCTCCGGAGATGGCGGACAGGTCGATGCGGTCGAGCACTTCCACGTCGGCAGGGTCGTCCGTGAGCAGGTCCAGCTTGTTGATAACCAACAGGCGCGGTTTGCCGCCGAGGTCCAGGTCGGCGAGGGTCTGTTCCACCACCTCCGCCTGCTCTGGAGCCTTGGGGTGGGTTATGTCAATGACGTGCAGAAGCAGGTCGGCCTCGCTGAGCTCTTCCAGGGTGGCGCGGAAGGCGGCAACGACGGTGGGCGAAAGTTTTTGAATGAATCCCACAGTGTCACTGAGCAGCAACTCGTTGCCGTCGGGCAGGCGCAGACGCCGGGTCACCGGATCCAGGGTGTTGAACAGCTGGTCCTCGGCGGGCACGCCGGCGTCGCAGAGGGCGTTGAACAGCGTGCTCTTACCCGCGTTGGTGTATCCCACGAGAGTCGCCATGGGCGTCGACGAGCGCCGCCTTCGCTCGAGGTACTGGCTGCGACGTTTGCGCACGTTGTCCAACTCGGACTCGATTTTCTGGATACGACGGCGGATCAGGCGGCGGTCGGTCTCGAGCTGGGTCTCACCCGGGCCCCGCGTGCCGATACCTCCGCCGAGGCGTTCCAGGTGGGACCACTGACCGACCAATCGGGGCAGCAGGTACTGGTGCTGGGCCAGTTCCACCTGGATCTGGCCCTCGCGCGTGCGAGCGTGGCGTCCGAATACATCGAGGATCAGCGCCGTACGATCGATCACCTTGATCTGCAGAGCCGCTTCGAGGTTGCGCTGCTGAGTGGGGGTCAGTTCGTCGTCGCAGATCACAACGTCGGGCCGTTCGTCCTCCAACAATTCCCGCAACTCCTGGAGCTTGCCCTTGCCGAGGTAGGTTGGGGTGATGCGTTCGGCCCGCTGGGACACGGTCGCGACCACCTCGGCTCCGGCGGACCGGGTAAGGTAATCCAGCTCCACGAGGGTATCGTCCAGCCCCCATAGGCTCTCGCCGCGCTTCTTGGCCTCCACGGCAACCAATACTGCCCGTTCGGTATGCGGGCCGGTTGGTTTGGGTCGACGAGACTTGGGCATAGTCGGCGTTTATCGATGCCGACGAAAGAGTTGCCAGACGGGGATGCTGAACCCGGGCAACAGTTCTTCGCCATCCAGAACGTCGTCCTCTTGGAGCGTCACGGTGGGCTGACCAGGGCGATAACGGGCTACGCTGGTGTTCTCAGGGTTGAGCACCCAGACTTCGAGGGTGCCGAAGTCCAGCCACATCTGGGCCTTGTCCGACAGGAGGCGGTCGTTGCGGGAATTGCTGGGTGAGGCTACCTCAATGCACAGGTCCGGGGCAAGTTCGGGAAAGCCGGTGATACCGGGCGGGATGCGTCCCGGAGCGAACCAGGCGACATCGGGGGCGCGGACGGTATCAGGGTTGCTTTCCAACTTGTACCCCGGCTCGCCTGTTATGGCCACCCCGTAATCGGTTTCCAACGTATAGATGAAAAGCATCCCGTGACTGCACGACACGGTTTCTCCGTGCGGGTGTCCGGTAGGCACTTCTTTCTCCGTGAGGACGCCGCGGATGAGTTCGTACCGCTTGCCTGGAACACGCTCCATGACCAAAAGCTCATCGGCGGTCATCAAGCGCGACGGTGTTTTGGCGGTAGTCATGGCTAGCCTCGCGGCGCGGGAATGGTCCAGTTTTCGAGGCGTTGGCAACCGGTCTCGACGCGTTCGTCGGGGGTGGTCAGGGAGAGGCGGATGTAGCCTTCGCCGTACTGTCCGTAGGACGAACCGGGGGTCACAACGATGTCGATATCTTCCAGCAGGCGGGCCGCGAAGTCGGCGGAGGTGAAACCTTCCGGCACGGGCGCCCAGATGTAGAGGCTGGCGCGGGGAGTCTCGACGTCCAATCCCATCCGACTCAGGGCCTGGAGCACGCGGTCCCGGCGCCACTGGTAGGTGTCGATGTTGTCATCGATGCAGTCCTGGGGACCGGTGAGCGCCTCCATGGACATTTCCTGGATGGCCTGGGGGATGCCGGAGTCGAGGTTGGCCTTGATCTGGAAAAGGGCCTTGATCATGTCGGCGTTGCCCACGGCCATGCCCATACGCCAACCCGTCATATTGTAGGTCTTGGAGAGGGAATGGAATTCCAGACCCACCTCTTTGGCCCCGTCAAGCTGCATCATGCTGCCGGCGCGGTACCCATCGTAACCGACCTCGGAATAGGCAGCGTCGTGGAGCATGGCGATGTCGTGCTCGCGGCAATAGCGCAGGGCGGACTCGAGATCCTCCTGGGACGCCACCGCGCTGGTGGGGTTGTTGGGGTAATTGAGCCACATGACCTTGGCCTGTCGGGCCACGTCTTCCGGAATGGCGTCGAGTTCGGGCAGCCACCCGTTGCGCTGGTACAGGGGCATCACGTAGCTCTCGGCGCCGGCGAACATGGTGCCCACCGCGTAGACCGGATACGCAGGGTCAGGAACCAGCGCTATGTCTCCTGGATCCAGGAACGCGAAGGCGGCGTGTCCGATGCCCTCTTTCGCGCCGATGAGGGGCAACACCTCGGTGTCGGGGTTGAGGTCGACGTCGAAGCGCTGCTTGTACCAGTGAGCGACGGCGCGCCGCATCTGCGGCAGGCCGTCGGTTTCGGGATACCGGTGGTTCGGCGGATCCTGGGAGGCGGTGAGCAGGCGGTCAACTATGGGCTGAGGTGTGGGGATATCAGGATCACCAATGCCAAAGGTAACCACGTCGGCGCCGGCGGCGCGCTTCTCCGCGATGATCCGGGAGATCTCCACGAAGGGATACGGGGCAAGTTTACCGAGGCGTTGCGAGAGGTTTGGCATGATGCTCCTGGGAAATTTTCAGGCTTGTTTGATAGGCCCCGGTCCGACCGTATCTGCGGCCGTCCCGCTGCTGGCCTACGGAGGTTTCGCGAAGATGCTTTGGCCTACACCGCGACCGCTGCATTGGGCTGGAAGACCATTTCGCGCTCCAGCGTCACCCAGTTGTATTCGTCGACGAACTTGGCGAGGCTGAAGGGCGGGTCGATGCCGAGCTGGGCAGACAACGCGCCCGCCGGATCTTCCATGCCGTGCTGGCCGCGCGCGTCGGCGACAATGGCCAGGGCGGCCATGCGCATGACGGTAAGGAACTGCGAGTAAGTCGCGCCGTTGGGGCGGTCCTGCGGGAAATACGCTTTTCGGATTCCTTCGCCCCAGGACACGAACAACTGGGGATTAATGACGGTAAGGAGGGCAGACGCGCCGGTCGGCCCAATCCCGTTGGCCTCGGTCAGGCGGTCGAAGGCGCGCTCCACGACATCCAGGGTCGAGCAACGCAGGTCGTCGAATTCCAGGGCGGAGACCGCCATGGGCTCAAGCAACCGCGCCGCGTCGGTCAACGCGTCGGCGATGCCGCCAGACTTGTGCTGGGGAATGCGACAACCCCACTGGTTCACGTAGGCTACCAGGGTGGCCCAGTCAGCATCTTCCCGACCGGCCAGGATGGGCTCACGAAACGAGTGCGCTCGGGCGGCGATGCAGGTCGCATCCTCTGAAAGGCTGCGGAAAACCTGGGCGGACCAGCGAAGCTGGTCAAAGGTGGTGGGGCCGGTTACGTAATTGCTCATTCTGTCCACACTCCGCTGAAAACTTCGGCCGCGGGGCCTTCCAAATAAACTTCGCCGGCGCCGTTCCACTCGATGTTGAGGGTGCCTCCGGGCAGGTTTACCGCCACCCGGTCGCCGGTATGACCCAAAAGCCGGGAAGCGACGCCGATGGCGCAGGCTCCGGTGCCACAGGCCATGGTCTCGCCGGAACCCCGCTCCCAGACCCTGGCGTCCAGGTTGCCGTCGTCCCGGATATTGACGATTTCGAAATTTACCCGATCGGGAAAGATGGGGTGACGCTCGACCAGGGGGCCGATGTTATGCAGGGGAAATTCCTCGATGGGCTGGTCGATGAAAGTCACCGCATGGGGGTTGCCCATTGACACGAAGGTAAGGGCCAGCCGGAAATCGCCAGGGTGGATGGCGTAGTTGATGATGGGGCCTTCCTGACCGGCAATGGCGGGGTCGATGTCCACGGGGATTTCCGAAGGGGCAAGCCGCGGCGGGCCCATGCTCACGCGCGCGGAGTCCACGGCGGCCCCGGCGTAATGGGGCACGATGGTGCGAACGCCAGCGAGCGTGTCGACGGTGACCTCCCGGGACGAATTGGGCACAATGCCGCGTTCAATGGCGTACTTGGCGAAGCAACGAATACCGTTGCCGCACATGGCCCCTTCGGACCCGTCCGAGTTGAACATGCGCATTTTCAGATCTGCGACGTCGGAATCCATCACCAGAATCAACCCGTCGCCGCCGACTCCGAAGTGACGGTCGCTGATGGCGCGCGACAGACTGTTCCAATCCCGTTCGGGCATCGCACGGGCGTCGACATACACGTAATCGTTGCCAGCCCCGTGCATTTTGGTGAATTCCATCGTCGCGACTCCTGCGCCGAAACCGGCCTTTTCGTCAAGCGCCAATTGTATCACAAGGGGTCGGCGATTCCAGGAAACGCCGGACGAGAGCGACGGCTTCGGCGACCGGCAGACTGTGCGTGGCGTCCAGCCAATCGATGCGGTGGTCTCCGCGTTTGAACCAGGTGTACTGCCGGCGGACCAGGCGGTGGGTGCGGGTCTTGGCGCGAGCGACCGCTTCGTCCAGCGTCATCTCGCCGGCCAGATGCATGCCAAGTTCGGTGTAACCGACCCCAGACAAGGCGCCGCTACCCAGCGTATAGCCGTCCGCCCGAAGGCGAAGGGCCTCCTCCAGCAGACCGTCCGACATCATGGAGTCGAAACGGGTGTCGATCCGGTCGTACAGGGCAGCTCGGTCGGCAGTGAGACCGAGAACGAGGGAACGGTACGGCGCCTCGGCGCTCTTCCCGGTGGTTTCAAGCGGACGCCCGACCTTCCGCAATATCTCCAGGGCGCGGATGATGCGCCGCGAATTGTTGGGATCTATTGACCTCGCCCGCGGCGGGTCCAGTTCCCGCAGCTCCTGCCACAGAGGAGACGGGCCTTCCGCGGCCAGACGACGCTCCAGCCGGGTGCGCAGTTCCGGATCGGGCGGCACCTGCGGGACGGCCCAACCTTCGAGAAGAGCCCAGACGTACTGCCCGGTGCCACCACACAATATGGGCAACGCGCCCCGGGCCGAAACGGACTCGATACATTCCCGCGCCAGCGGCAGGTACTCGCCGAGGCTGATGGGCTCATCGGGCGTACGGATGTCGATCAGGTGGTGACGGGCGCTATTCCGCTCGGCCGCAGTGGCTTTGGCAGTCCCGATATCCATGCCGGTATAGACCTGCCGGCTATCGGCGTTAACGATCTCGCCATTGAAGCGCTGCGCAAGGGCGATTGCGAGGGCGGTCTTGCCCACGGCGGTGGGCCCGACGACGGCGATCAGATTGGGCGGGGCCGACATGAACCGGCCAGTCAACGGCTATCGCTCTCAGTTGGAGAAGGCAGCGGCGACTTCCAGGAACGCGCTGGCGTCCAGGCTTGCCCCGCCGACGAGAGCGCCGCTGATGCTGGGTACGGCGGCGAAGTCGCCAGCGTTCGCCGGGTTCACGCTGCCGCCATACAGCAGCGGGATCGCTGAAGCGGCGTCAGCGCCCAGCGCGGCGGCGATGGTGGGGGCGATGGCGCCTCCCATTATCTGGTCTGCTATTTCCGGAGTGGCAGCCCGACCCGTGCCGATGGCCCACACCGGCTCGTATGCAATCGCCAGGGCGCCGGTGACGGACTCCGGCTCAATATCTGCAAGCGCAGCGATGACCTGTCTCCGGATGACCTCCGCGGCTCGACCCGACTCGCGCTCGTCAAGGGTTTCCCCCACGCAAAGGATGGGCCGCAATCCGTGTTGCAGGGCGGCTGCGGCCTTCCGGCCAACGGACTCGTCGGTCTCGCCGAAGAACTGGCGGCGCTCGGAGTGCCCGATGATCACGTAGTCGCATAGTCCGACCAGCATGGGCGGCGCGATCTCACCGGTGAAGGCGCCGCTATCATCGGCGTGCATGTTCTGAGCGGCCACTGCGACGCCGCTGCCGGCCACCGCATCTCGAACCGCCGCCAACGACACGAAGGGCGGCGCGACAATGATTTGGGCGCCGGACAATGCCGACGCGCCGGCGGCCACGGCGGAGGCCAGATGAACACCGGAGGCCACATCCGTGTTCATCTTCCAGTTGCCGGCGACGATGTTGGTGGGAGAGGCCATAATAGTTCCCTGTGGGCGTTACGCCGGCTACGGTCCGTATTTGCCGAGTTTGCCGGAGTGAGACAGCGCGAGGAGCATGATGGTTTCCGCCGGGATGCGGCCGATGGAACCGTGGGCGCAAGCCCGTTCGTTGAAACCGTCAACCCCTTCCCCGAGGGTCAGCCTGGAATGGAGCATGAAGGGAACCGGGTGCCAGCTGTGCGATGCCATGATGGCGGGGGTAGCGTGGTCGCCGGCAACCATCAGCACATCGGGTTCCAGGTCCAAGATTCGGGGGATGTGGATATCCAACTCCTCGAGGCACTTCACCTTGCCGTCGAAATCCCCATCCTCGCCGGCGGTGTCTGCGGGCTTGTAATGGATGAAGAAGAAGTCGTGATTGTCCCAATTGGCGTGGAGCGTTTCGACCTCGTCGCCAAAGGTCATACCCGTGGGAATGATCCGCATGTTGGCAACGGAAGCCAGACCCCGATACATGGGATAGGCGGCGATGGCAGCCGGGTTCAGATGGTAGACCTGGCCGAAATCCGGCAGGTTGGGCAGTTGCGCCCACCCACGCAGCAGCACCATGTTGGCGGGTTCTTCCTCCGACAGGACGCGCCCGGCCTGGGATACAAACTCCTGCACGACATCGGCGGTGCGCTGTCCCTGAGGGTCCAGGGCGCGAGCCATCCGTGGGGGCAGGCCTTCACGCTGGGGATCGGTCTCTTCCACCGCCTCGGACAGACCCTCGCCACGCAGGCGCAGCACGAACCGGTAGTCCTGTACCGGCAGCACGTCCACCTGCACCCCGGGGATCTCTATTTCATCCAGGCGCTGACACAGAGGAGCGCTCAGCTCGGTTCGAATTCGGCCGGCCCGACGGTCGGTCAGCAGACCATCATCGTCCACTGTGCAGAAATTACCGCGTGCGGCCAGGTCACCGGGCAGCAGTTCGACTCCGCTGCCGAGCGCCTCCAGCGCGCCGCGACCGATCACGTACTTCAACGGGTTGTACCCGAAAAGCGCCAGGTGGCCAGGCCCGCTCCCCGGGGCAACTCCGACCTCCACGGGTGTGGTCAGACCGCAGGCGCTGCGCTGGGCCAACGCGTCCAGGTTTGGCGTGTGGGCGGTCTCCAGCTCCGATTTTCGGGTATCAGGGTGGGGCAATCCGCCCAACCCATCGGCCACCAGGAGGACGATCTTGGACGGGGTGCTGGCTATACTGTCGTGGATCTGTTCCAGATCAATCATGATTAGCTCCGGTAGCCGCGAGGTGTCAGGCGTTAGGGATGGCGTCGATCCCGGGAAGCGCTCGGCCTTCGAGAAACTCTAGGGACGCGCCACCGCCGGTGGATACATGGGTCATGCTGTCCATGAGTCCCAGCGATTCAACAGCTTCTGCGGTGGACCCGCCGCCCACCACAGTGGTTGCGCCGGGCGAACCCGCGATGCCGTTGGCCACCTGCCGGGTGCCGGCGCTGAATTGTTCCATTTCAAACACACCCATAGGTCCGTTCCACAAGATGGTCCTGCAGTCGGCCAGGGACGCGGCGTATGCCGCGGCAGCGGTTTGGCCAATGTCCATGATGTACCAGCCGTCGGGTACGCCATCGACGGGCACGGTGTCCACCGCCCCGGGTTTGGGATCAAACTCACTGGCGACTACCAGATCCGCCGGCAGATGCACGGCGACGCCGGCGGCCTCGGCTCGTTGCATCGCTTCGCGGGCGAAATCCAACCGGTCGGTTTCGACGGACGATGCGCCGACGGATTTGCCCTGGGCGGCCAGGAAAGTCACGGCCATGCCGCCGCCGATAAACAAGTGGTCCAGCCGGGTCAGCAGGTTTTCAAGGATGAGGATTTTGTCGCTGACCTTGGCGCCGCCCATGAGCGCCGCCAGCGGGCGAACCGGGTTTTCCAGGGCCACGCCCAGGGACTCGACCTCACGCTGGGTCAGCAGGCCCATGGCGGTTGGGAGATGCCTGGGAACTCCGACCGTGGAGGCGTGGGCGCGGTGGGCCACCGCGAACGCGTCCATGATGAAGCAGTCGGCCAGACCGGCCAACTGGGCCGAAAATCCTGCATCATTGCTTTCTTCGCCGCCGTGAAAACGCAGATTTTCGAGAAGGCAGACGTCGCCGGACGACATCCGGGCGACCGCTCCGGCAACGGCCGGGCCAACGCAATCGTCCAGAGGGGTCACCGGCCGGCCCAGTAGCGTAGCCAGCCGCTCTCCCACGGGAGCCAGCCGAAGGGTCTCATCCACCTTGCCGCCGGGTCGACCGAGGTGTGAACACAGCACGACCTTGCACCGACGTTCGAGCAGGTATTCGATGGTCGGCAGGGTGGCGCGCAAGCGATGATCGTAGTTGGCGATGAATTCTGCGCCCTGCTCGATAGGCACGTTGAAGTCCACGCGAACCAGAACGGTCTTGCCGTTCACGTCCAATTGACTGAGGGAACGCTTGGTCATTCCTGAGTGGTCCGTAAATTCATTCCGCCTGGCGTCCGACGACCCATTGGATCGCCCAATCCAACGCCTCAGGATGGCTCAGTTCGACTTCGTCGCCCGACAAGGCTTCGCGGGCGTCCTGAAGCAACTCATCCATTTTGCCATCTGAGTATTCCCGAGACCCGGCCTCCTCCAGGATAGATACTATCCGGGGAGTATCGCCGGGTTCCAGCACGCGTTTCATGTATATGGCGCCCAATTCACGTTTGGCAGCGGTGTCGGAGGTTTGCAGAGCGTGGATCAGGGGAAGGCTTTTTTTCTTGTTGAGGATGTTGGCCGGGGTAAATCCGTCTCCGGAGCGTCCCCACAGGTCGGAAATATCATCCCGGACCTGGCGGGCCATGCCGAGTTTTCTTCCCCACTGCTCCAGGGCATCGGCGGTGGCCGATTGCGCCCCGCTGGCCAGCGCCCCCAAAAGCGCTGAGCATCCGGCCAGGGCTCCCGATTTCCGACCCACCATGTCCATGTAGTCGGCTTCGGACACCATGATCTGGTCCTGATAGGTGAGGTCCATGTACTGCCCTTCACACAGGGTCAGACACGCCTGATCCAAACCCCGGAGGGCGGACAGGACGGTTTCCGCGTCAGTCCCCGCATCGGAAAGGCGCATCAACACGGAACGGGCCAGGGCGTGCAATCCGTCGCCGGCGTTGATGGCCTGGGAGGGACCCCACACCCACCAGATGCTGGGCCGAACGTTGTCCTGGTCGATGCGGCCGGCCTGCACGTCGTTGTGCACAAGCACGAAATTGTACGCCAACTCAACCGCGGCAGCAGCGGAGACCGCCTCCCGGTGCTCGCCGGATACGGCGTCGGCCGACGCCATGGTCAGAACGCCGCAGTGATGCAGCGGGGTCAGCGCGTCTTCGGCAGGGTTGCCGCGCTCGTCCACCCACCCGAGATGGTAACGGAGCAGGTCATACAACATGCCCTGCCGGCCGTCGAACGCGGATCGCAGTTCGGCGTGCACGCCGGCCCGGTAACTATCGTATGTTTCCATCGATGTGATGACCGACCTCGCTATTCGACCAGCCCGAGCGTTTCGAGGGTTGCGCGCACGCGCTCGTAGGGCAGTACTCCCTCGCGGAGCAGGCGGATACCGTCGCCTGAGACCGCCACGATCGTGCTGGCGCCGCCGACGGGTTTTGGGCCGGACACAATGATACCATCAACGCGAGGAGCCAGGACGCGGCGAAGTTCGTCCGGGTCAGTGATGTCAGGTTCACCGCTGCGATTGGCGCTGGTGCCGGTGATGGGGCGACCCAGGGCGTCGGCAAGAGCCCAGGGGACCGGATGGTTGGGCATGCGCACAGCGACGGTGTCGCGGCCGGCGGTGAGGCGCTGGGGCAATCCTGGCGCGGCGGGCAGCACCATCGTCAACGAACCCGGCCAGTAAGCTTCGGCCAGGCGGCGGGCCAGTACCTCGATTTCCGACGACACTGTCGCGACCTGCAGGGATTGCTCCCAGCCGGACACCAACACAGGCAACGGCATATCGGCGGGGCGGCCCTTGGCGGCGTACACGCGATCCAGGGCGTCGGGGTTAAGGGCGTCCGCCGCCAGACCGTAGAGCGTGTCGGTGGGAATAGCGAAGACGCCGCCTTTGGAAAGGGCTTCAGCGGCGCGGCGAATTTCGGTTTGGAAGTCCAATGGAGTAGGGCGTGGTGTCATTACAGAACCGGTCGTTGGTGAATACGACTGTTGCCTGGAGTGCAGTGGTCGATTTGGCGGTCACCGTTTGCTAGCCAGGTTCGTTTTGGGCAATCGGTCAGCCCTGCAACTCGCGGGCGGCGATTGACCTGAGCTCTGGGATCCGGAGCAATTGCTCAACCAGGAAACGCCGGTTGTCGCAGGCGTCGGCCGTGCGTTCGTCGAGGATGGCATCGTAATCGAAGCCGAGCAGCGCGCAAAACTCACGCCCGGTCCAGACCATGCTCTCGTCGACCGTTTGCTTGAACCCGGCGACGATCGCCTGCCGGTCATCCTGGTTGAAGGAACAAATTCTGATTGTGGTCGAATACGGCAGCGTCGACCCGACGTTGGTGCTGAAGGCGGACAGGTTGTTCACTTCGCCGCTGGATTTCTTGGTGTCGAACTGGTCGCCGTCCTTGAGTTCGAGCACGTAGCATTCGCGTCTGGCGCTGTCCCTTACGAACACCAGGTAATCGGGTTCGGCGCTGGGGAACCGGATCCGGGTTGACGCCTTGATAACGGACTTGTCCGCCAGGAAAACGCCGTCACTCCCGTTGGCCAGGAATTCGTCCAAATCGCTGATCGCGGTGCCGTTGGTCAAGGACTCGCGGCGGATTATGTGCTCAAGCTCGGTCCCGGCCCGGATGCTGGTGGCGTGAACCCGGGATACCAGGGCGCCAATATCCGGGTCATTGAAGAGCCGGGCGTATCCGCCGTCGCGACGACCCGGGTTGCTCTCCTCGATCCTGACCATCTACCCGATCACGCCTCGGTGGCGATGTCGCAACCGAGGAATTGGCGCCCCGCCTGGTGGGCGGCGGTCATCACGGAATAGCTGCCAGCCGCCGGGTCGAGCACTACGTCTCCGGGGTCGGTGACCGCTTCGATGAGGCGAGCCTGAAGGTTCACAGGTTTCGGATGAACGTTGCCAACACGCTCGACCTTTTCCGTGACCACGTCGGGGATGTCGTGCCGCTGCCAGACCCCCTTGGCGCGTTTGGGCGGCTTCTGCAGGATCAGCAGGTATTCCCCAACTCGCCGGGTGCGGTAACCCATGCCGATCCGGTCCTTGTTCCAGGTAACGAGATCCACGACCTCTAGCCCCCATTCTTCCACCCAGGACCCTACCCCGGTGCAAAGGTGGAACTTGTCGATCCAAAGGAACAGGTGGCCGGAAGGGATCAACGCGCTGGCAATCCCGGCGATAAATTCGCCTATGGTCTCCTCGCTCATCTGGAGCAGCCCCGAGCGTCGCTGGCCGCGACTGACTCCCTCGTTGCCGTATTGCATTTTGTCCAGGATCCCTCGGTATTGAGGGTCGAAGATGCACAGCGGGACAGTTTCGGCGTCCAAGGCGGCGAGCAAATCCAAACCGTCGAATTGATTGCGCCGGTTCAACGGCAGCGGCCAATGGACGGTTTGGGGCCCGCCCAAGCGGGGCGTTCGGGTTGTCGCGAATACGGTCATAATGTCCCCAGGATAATCCCGGATCTGATGGCATCATTCTAGCAGGACAGTGCTCATCAGGCCGGGCTAGTCGGTCACTATGCTAATATAATCCGCGATTCCCCAGAGGCCGGCAGGGAGTATATGAGCAGCACAGCGCAGCCCGACGCCATCGCGGTTATCGATTTTGGCTCCCAATATACGCATCTGATCGCCCGGCGCATCCGAGAACTGGAAGTTTACTCGGAGATCATACCGGCCAGCGCAGGCCGTGAACGGGTCGCGCACCTGAACGTCAAGGGGATCATACTGTCAGGCGGGCCAGCCAGCGTGTACGACGAGGGCGCGCCGACCATTGCGGACTGGGTCCTGGAATCCGACACCCCCGTGCTGGGGATCTGCTACGGCATGCAGGCTCTGGTCCATCAACTGGGCGGCAAGGTCACGCCGGGGGACGCCCGGGAGTACGGCCACGCGGATTTGCGCGTAGCCGGTTCAGCCAACCGACTCCTCGCCGGGGTCGGCGAATCGGCGCCGGTGTGGATGAGCCACGGCGACCGGGTGGAGCGACTGCCCGAGGGCATGGCGACCCTGGCGCGAACCGAGAACAGCGATTGCGCCGCGGTGTCGGACGGCCGGCAGTGGTTCGGGTTACAGTTTCACCCGGAAGTGCAGCACACCCCGGACGGCATGACCATCCTGCGCAACTTCGTGCGCGAAATCTGCGGATGCTCCGGGTCCTGGACGGCGGGCAACTTCGTGGCCGACACGGTGGCCCGGGTTCGGGAGCAGGTGGGCAGCGACCGAGTGATCTGCGGGCTCAGCGGGGGCGTGGACTCCTCGGTGGCGGCGGCGTTGCTGCATCAGGCAGTGGGGCCGCAGTTGACCTGCATTTTCGTGAACAACGGCCTGCTCCGGCACGGAGAGGCGGAACAGGTGCAGGAAACTTTCCACCAAAACATGGGCATGGACCTGCGGTACATCGACGCATCGGACCGTTTTTTGCACGGGTTGCGGGGCGTCACCGACCCGGAAACCAAGCGCAAGACCATCGGCAACGAATTCATCCGGGTGTTCGAGGATGCGGCGGCAGAGATCGAAAACGTGCGCTGGCTGGCCCAGGGCACGCTGTATCCCGACGTCATCGAAAGCGAAACACCCGAGAACCGGGCCTCGGCGCGCATCAAAACCCACCACAACGTCGGCGGCCTGCCGGAGCGGATGAACTTCGGGCTGGTGGAGCCGCTGCGTTACCTGTTCAAGGACGAGGTGCGGTCCGTGGGATTGGAACTGGGACTGCCCGATGACATCATCTACCGGCAACCCTTCCCCGGTCCGGGACTGGCGATACGCATCATCGGCGAAGTAACCCCGGAGCGGGTCGAACTGCTGCGCGACTGCGACCGCATCGTGCTGGAGGAGATCCACGGCGCGGATCTCTACCGCGACATCTGGCAGAGTTTCGCGGTGCTGACCGACAACCGGACCGTGGGCGTGATGGGCGACTACCGGACCTACGGATACGCCTGCGCCATCCGGGCGGTGAACTCTGAAGACGCGATGACTGCCGACTGGGTGCGGCTGCCCTACGACGTGCTGGCCCGGATCAGCAACCGCATTGTGAACGAGGTCGACGGTGTGAACCGCGTGGTCTACGACATTACCAGCAAACCGCCCGGGACCATCGAGTGGGAGTGACTCGCGGTGCGCGTTCTCGTTGTTGGTTCCGGCGGTAGGGAGCACGCTCTGGCGTGGCGGTTGGCCGGCTCGACGGCGGTAACGGAGATATTCTCCGCCCCAGGAAACTCAGGCACCGCCCTGGTGGGAACCAACCTACCCGTTTCCGACACTGACATTGATGGAATGGTCAAGGCCGCCACGGACCGGTCGATTAACCTGGTGGTGATCGGCCCGGAAGTTCCCCTGGCCCTGGGCCTGGCCGACCGTGTGGCCGAGGCCGGCATCCCATGTTTCGGCCCGAGCCGAAGGGCAGCCCGGCTGGAGTCAAGCAAGAGCTTCGCCCGTGACGTGCAGGACGCGGCCGGAATATCCGGCCCGGAGTACCGGGTTTTCCACAACGCATCCGCGGCTCTGGCCTACGCCGAGTACCGCGACCGGCCACTGGTGGTAAAGGCGGACGGGCTGGCAGCGGGCAAAGGCGTCGCCATGTGCGCCAACCTCGAAGAGGCCAAATCCGCCATCATGATGTGCATGCAGGACCGGATGTTTGGCGAGGCCGGGGAAACGGTGGTGATCGAGGAATGGCTGCACGGTCCGGAAATCAGCGTGTTCGCGTTCGCCGACGGAGAAAACCTGTCGGAGGTAGTTGCCGCAACGGACTACAAGCGAGTGGGCGAAGGCGACACCGGCCCGAACACGGGCGGGATGGGCAGCTACGGACCGCCAACCCCCTGGGACGAAACCCTGGCCAAGCAAGTTCGTTCCGAAATCATGCTTCCAGTGATCCGGGAACTGGCCGCGCGGGGGTCGCCGTACCGGGGCGCGCTCTACTGCGGGCTGATGCTCACCGACGATGGGCCGCGCGTGCTGGAGTTCAATTGCCGTTTCGGAGACCCCGAAACACAAGCGATCATGCCCCGGCTGGTAAGCGACCCCGCCGAGGTGATGATGGCATGCGCGACCGGCAGCTTGGATGACGTTGCGCCGGTGGAATGGTCGGATAGCCCGGTTGTCGCGGTGGTGATGGTATCCGGAGGATATCCGGGATCCTACGAGACGGGGCTGGAAATACACGGGCTGGAAGAGTCGGCTTTTGACGACAATGACTCTATGGTCTTCCACGCCGGGGTCAGCCACGCCGCGGACGGCAGCGGGCACCTGGTGACCTCCGGGGGCCGCGTGCTGACTTGCGTCGGCATGGGCGACAACATCGACCAGGCTCGCCACCACGCGTATGGGCGTGCTGCGGAAATCAGATTCGACGGCGCGTACTATCGGCCGGACATCGCCATGCTCGCTTCGGGTCAGACGGCCCGCATCCCATAGGGGCGCGTTCCGATCCCCACCATGACCAGCAACTCGTCAATTGGGCATGATTGGCCGGCACTCGCAGACGGTTTCCGCCTCGCGGACCAGGCCGGTGAATTGGACGCATTTCGTCGGCGCCGCTGGGGGAACGACGGACGCGCCGATTGGCTCGCCCAGGACTATCTGCCGACACTTACGGAGGCCGAGGGGAAGGTCCTGTACCGGGGCGCGGGGGGCAGGCAGGCCAGGCGTTTCGGGGAAAACTCCATAGCGGACGTGCGCGACGCGGTGGACTTTTTGCTGTATGACACCATCAAGCTCGAAAATCGTTTCGAAGAGTGCGCCACGGAATCGGGCGGGTTCGGGCTCGCCGGCGCCGGCCGGGAGTGGCCGTCGTATCTGCTGACGCTGCGGGAACCGACCCTCTTCGCGCCGTGGAGTCCGCACACGGAGCGGACGCTGCGGCGGCTGGGCATGCTGCCCTCAGGGTTCCGCAACGGGCATCCCGGGTTGTGCTACATCGATCTCCTGGACATCCTGGGAATATTGGCGCGCCGGCTGCGACTCCCTGACTTTCGCAGTCTCGACGAGTTCTGTTACCTTAACGGGCGGCAAAAAAGAGCCGGCAGCGGACAATCCCAGGCAAACCCCGAACCCAAGCTCACCACGGAGGACTGATTCATGCCCTGGCTGGATGACCTGAAACGACTGCGCGTCCGCGTGGACCACGAAGGTTACGGAAAGCAGATGGCGGACGCTGCCGAGCGGCGCACGCTCCTCGAGCGGTTCGCGACGGAGTTGGCGGTGGAAGGCATGATGGGGGAAATGAACGACATCCTCCTGGATGGCGGCGCCCGCCTGTTGGTGGACCGGTCCTGGCAGTACGATTTCGATGGCGACGTGGACGAGCCCAGCGACGACGAGCTGGCGGACGAGATTGTCTACACGCTCTACTGGCACGACGGAGAGCCGGTGGAGATAGAGGTGCGGGTCGGGATCGACGACGATGACGCAGGGTACGTGATCGTGGAGGATGAGGAGGTGGACGACGACAGCGAGGCGATCCAGAAAGCGCTGCTGGAGGCATTCCGGGACATCGCCGACATGGACTGATCGCCGCCGTGGATCTCAACCTGAAAACGAACCAAAAAGGAGAAGTATCTTGCCACTGGTAGGAGTCATCATGGGCAGCGCCTCCGACGAGGAGGCGGTCCAACCGACCATCAACACGCTGGAATCGCTGGGAGTGGACTACGAGGTACGCGTAATGTCGGCGCACCGCACCCCCGAGCGCGTCCACGAATACGCATCGACAGCACGGGAGCGCGGCATCGAGGTGATCATCGCCGCGGCCGGAGGGTCCGCAGCGCTGGGAGGGGCACTGGCAGCCCAAACCACGTTGCCAGTCATTGGCATTCCCTTGACCTCGAGTGAGCTCAACGGCTGGGATGCCCTGTTGTCCACGGCCCAGATGCCGCCCGGCATACCGGTGGCGGCGATGGCGGTCGGAGGATGGGGAGCCCGGAACGCCGCGTACTACGCCGCGCAGATCCTGGGCATCAAACACGACGATATTCGCGATGCCGTCGACCGATACCGGCAGTCCCTTCGTGAACGCTAAACCCACTGGGACGGACCGTCGGATACCGGCGGTCCTGACGGATTTCGACGACACCGCCGCGGCCCAGAACGTGGCGGAACTGTTGTTGCAAGAATTCGGCCATCCGACCTGGACCGAGGTGCGAGAGCGATTCCGGGCGGGCGAACTGTCACTGAAGGACTACCAGGAAGCTGCCTTCCTGCGGATGCAGGCGGACAAAGACGCCATGCAGTCCTACGTGCGGACCCATGCAAACTTCCGCCCGCACTTCGCCGAGTTGTCGGCGTTCTGCCAGGACAATTCGATCCCCATGTGCATCATCAGCCAGGGACTGGACTTCTACATTCAGGCACTGCTAGGCGGGTACGGGCAATCGGAAATGCCGGTGTACGCGGTAGTTACTGAATTCGACGGGCAGGGACGGGTTGCCGGTTACCGGTACGATTTCGCGTATCCGGACGCGCCGCACCTGGGCAACAGCAAGGCTCTGATCGTGCGCCGTTTCCAGGAACAGGGGCACCATGTATTTTTCATGGGGGACGGGCGTTCGGACTTCGAGGCTGGCGAGGTCGCGGACACGGTGTTCGCACATCGACAGATGGCGGCGATGTGCGACGAGGCCGGCATCGAGTTCGCACCGTTCACCGATTTCGGGCCGGTGCTGGAAGCCATACGAGAATACACGAACGCCCTGTAGAGCGGCTGATTTCCGGCAATGGGCACGGGCAACCGTTGCCGGGCGCCGCAGGTCGAGAGCGGCCGGTATTGAATACCCCTGTGATAAAATATCTAGCCGTTATGGGACTCGCGCGGAGGCGACGCTGTGATTGACCGCTACTCCAGGCCGGCGATGAAACAGGTCTGGTCTGATGAGAACAAGTACCGCATGTGGCTGGACGTTGAGTTGGCCGTGTGCGAGGCTTGGACCGAGGCCGGGGTAATCCCGCTGGAAGATATGGAGTCGCTGCGGGGAGCAGCGTACAACCACCAGCGGATGATGGAGATTTTCGAGACTACCCGGCACGACGTCACGGCATTCCTCCGCTCAATCACGGAAACCCTGGGCCCCGAAGGACGTTGGCTCCATCTGGGCATGACATCCTCCGACATGCTGGACACCGGCCAGGCTTTGCAGTTGCTGGCCGCGGCCGACCTGCTGCTGAAGGAAATCGACGCCGCCATCGAAGCCGTGGCCGAACAGGCGGTCCTGCACAAGGACACGCTAATGATGGGGCGAACGCACGGCGTGCATGCCGAGCCGATGACCTTCGGGCTCAAACTGGCGCTGTGGTGGGACGAACTGCGCCGGCAACGGGAACGGATGACAGCGGCCCGCGAATCGGTACGCGTCGGCAAGATCTCCGGGGCGGTGGGAACCCACGCCACGATACCTCCGCACATTGAGGACCGTGTGTGTCATCACCTGGGCCTGGACGTGGCTCCGGTATCGAACCAGGTGGTGCAGCGTGATCGCCACGCCCACTTCGTTACGACCGCCGCCCTGGTGGCCGCGTCGCTGGAGAAGTTCGCCACCGAGATACGGGGGATGCAGCGCACCGAGATCCACGAAGTTGAAGAACCCTTCGGCGCCGGGCAGACCGGATCGTCGTCCATGCCCCACAAGCGCAACCCGGAACTGACGGAGCGGATCTGCGGGCTGGCGCGCACCATTCGCGGTAACGCGGTGCCCGCCCTGGAAAATGTCGCCCTTTGGGGCGAACGGGACATCAGCCATTCTTCCTCGGAGCGAATCATCCTGCCCGACACCTGCCTGATGCTGGACTACATCCTGAGCATCTTCACCCACGTGGTGAGCGGCTGGCGCGTGGACACCGACCGGATGTGGCAGAACCTGGAAAGCAGCCGGGGGCTGATCTTCAGCCAACGGGTGCTGCTGAGCCTGGTCGAGGATAAAGGGCTGTCCCGGGAAGCCGCCTACGACATTGTCCAGCGAAACGCCATGCGCGCGTGGGACGACGCCCAGGACTTCCGGCAGTTGCTGAAATCGGACGCCGAGGCCGCCCAGCATCTGAGCGCCGCGGAGATGGACCAGCTTTTCGACTACGGCTACTACACGCGGTACATCGACGACAATTTCAAGCGCATCGGGCTGCTGCCCGTACCCGCGCTGGCCTGACACACAAATTACGACCGGCCCAATCCGGGCCCTGAATGGCTGCCATGATTATTGAAACCCGAATACCCGACCGCATGCACCGCGGAAAAGTCCGCGATACCTACCAGCTCACCGATGACCTGTTGCTGATGGTCGCCACCGACCGAATATCGGCCTTCGACGTGGTACTCCCCAACGGTATTCCCGACAAGGGAGCGGCGCTGAACCGCATGTCCGCCTTCTGGTTCGGACTGACGGACCACATCGTGCCGAACCACCTGGTGGCCCTTGCCGACGGCCCGGACGCCACCCCCTACGCGGGCAACCCGGTTGTTTCCCACCCCGCCTACGCGGAGGACCGGGTTGGCCGGCAGGCGATGATCGTCAAAAAGGCAGACCGCATCGACATTGAGTGCATCGTGCGCGGATACATCACCGGCTCGGCCTGGGGCGAGTACCGCCGGCAGGGCACCGTTTCCGGCAAGCCCATGCCAACCGGTCTGGTCGAAGGCGACATGTTCCCGGAGCCCCTTTTCACGCCGACGACAAAGGCGGAAGAGGGCCACGACGAGAACATGACCGACGAGCAGGTGGTCGACATGGTCGGCGCTGACACAGCGCAGCGACTGGCCGACGTCAGCAAGGCGGTCTATCTCCACGCCCACGACTACGCGAAGAACCGTGGCATCGTGCTGGCGGACACCAAGATGGAATTCGGCTTCCTCAACGGCGAGCTGATCCTAATTGACGAGTTGCTGACGCCGGACTCCAGCCGTTTCTGGGACGCGGAGGGATATGCGCCGGGCAAGTCCCAGCCGAGCTATGACAAGCAGTTCGTGCGCGACTGGCTGACGGCTCAGGGGTGGAACCAGGAGCCGCCGGCTCCGGAGTTGCCCGACGATATCGTGCAACAAACCGCCGAGCTCTATCGCCAGGCCTACCAGCGGCTCACCGGCGAAACGTTGTAAGCGTCGAAATTAGCCAGCCGGCACGTAAGGAATCGCTTTGCCCCCTTCTCGACATCGCCGGCGGAGTGCCGCCCGGCGTTCCCAACGGCGGACTCCGCCAATAGCAACCGGAGGCGGGTTTCGCAGCCGCTGGCTGCTGTTTGCCTTCGCCGCTATCGCGGGTCTTTTCATCATCGCGCTGCTGGTGCCCGTGGTGCTGCCGGTCAATTTCGGCGGCGCCGGCCAGGGCGAGGCCAGCGAGTACGTGGAAGGAATCGGCATTGAGGCGGAACTCGCCCCGAGCGCGGCCCACTTCCCGGACAATCTGACCATCGGCGAAGTGGTGCCGAACGGTTACCTGACGACACCGCCAACATCCGGCCGGCACTGGAACGGCTGGGTGCAATGCGGTTTCTATACCAGCCCCGTGCCTGACGAGCGCATCGTTCACAACATGGAGCACGGGAACATCATCGTTAGCTACAACCTGACCGACCAGGCGCAGATCGACGAGTTGCAAGACGTCTTCGACGGTATCGGCCTGACCAACGCATGGGGAGTGGCGCGACCTTACGACCAGATCCCCGAAGGCACTATCTATCTGACAACGTGGGGCGTAATCGACGGGCCGATGGACGTGGTCGATAAAGACCGGATCGAACGGTTCTTCGAAGCCTACTCCGGCAAGTTGGGACCGGAGTTCCCCAACGGAGCCCCGTGCACGACCGGCGGCGTGATGAACCCGTAGGTGTCCCGCGGTTATGAACGCGCGGAGCGCGCTGGGAACCGCCTGTATCCTGGGATTGTTCCTGGCGCTGCTGGGGTGCCAGTCGACCATGGAACCGATGCCCGCGCCGCAAGCGACGCCGTTGGCAATTGCCACGGTCACGCCTCTGCCCACACCCACGCCTTTGCCCACACCCACGAACACCATCACATCGGTGGGGAGATCATTCATCCCCACGCTGGCGCCCTCCCAACCAACGGCAACGCCCGCGCCCACCGCGACCGCCGCGCCTACTCCTACGGAGGTCGCAGCAGCGATGGTGCAGCCCACCGACGGGCCGATCCGGGTGGAGGCCATGCCCAGTAGGGACCACTTCCCGCCTCAACTGAAAATCACCGACGTGATCCCCGGCGGTTACAGCACGGTACCCCCGACTTCCGGACGCCACTGGGGAGCGTGGAGCGACTGCGGGTTTTACAACCACCCGTTGCCGGACGAGTTGCTGGTGCATAACCTCGAACACGGCAACATCATCGTGAGCTATAACCTGGCCAGCGAAGCCGAGGTTGCGGCTTTGCGCGCGGCGGTGGAGGCAATTCCGCTGGCCCGCGAATTCGCCATCGTCCGCCGCTACCTGGCAATCCCGGAAGGGATGGTGGCAATAACAACTTGGGGCGTCCTCGACCGGATGGAGGGCGTGGACCCGGCGCGCATCGCCAGGTTCTTTGAGGACTATCCCGCGAACACCGGACCGGAATTCGCCAACGGGCTGCCGTGCACCACCGGCATTGATATGACGCAGTCGTCGGGCGGTTGACCGCCAAGGCGACCGGAGAGGCAGGGCACCAGCATGTTTTTGGCACGAGTCTATGTGACCCTGAAACCCGCGGTGAACGACCCCCAGGGCCTGACGGTCATGGGCGGTCTGCACAGTCTGGGCTACGAAGCCGTGGCGGACGTGCGCATCGGCAAGTATCTGGAAATCAGGGTGGACGCCGAAGACCAAGCCCGGGCCGAGAGCGACGTAGCGGGAATGTGCGACCGGTTGCTGGCAAACCCGGTCATCGAGAATTACCGGTTCACGCTGGAACCAGTCGAATAAACATCGGGGCGAACGCGTGTCCGCCCCGATGGCATTGGGCAGGCCTGAGGACCGAGCCGGACGTCAGTGCAGGTGGTCCTGCAGGAGTCCCACCAACTCGTCAACTGTGGCTTTCTGCCAGTCGCCGGCCCGGGCCGCCGTGCGGGCGCGCCGCTGGCGGCCAAAGTCCTGGTCCGAGATATCCGGCTGTTCGGAGCGGATGGCCGCCTCGATCTCGCCCTGCTCCCGGCTAGCGGTCTCCGAGCGCTCGATCCAGTGGCAGATGTACTCGTGGCCCTGGTCGTAGAACACAGCGACCGGGATCGACATGTACAGGCCCTCTTTGAGGAACTCGTTCATGATGTCGTGATTTTCGTCGCGGGGGAAGATGCGCAGCTCAACGCCGGCGGCTTCTGCTACACGGGCGAGCACCGGCAGCTCGCGAACCACGTCGCCGCACCAGTCTTCGCCGATCACCATCATGCGAGCCGGGCCGTTTTCGTGTGATGCCAACTCCTGCAGCCGGTTGGCCTGCTCGGCGCTCAGCTCCACGTTGGAGTAATACTCTTCGATCCGGGCCTTGTTGACCTTGACCGTGTCCATGTATTGATCGTAGGTCATACCCTGGGCGTAGCGCTCCTGGGTCACGACGCTGGCTTCCTGCACCATGATTGCACCTCTCAAGTTGCGCGATGTCGTTATGGCTGTTGCCGAGGGAAGGATTGGGGACGGGCCACCGGCCGGTCAGCCGATTTCTCAACCGCGCTGCCCGCGAAACCCTGTCTCAACCTTGCCATCGGGCCACACGATGATAGGAACGGCATCCCCAAAGTCCAGAGCTTCGTCCAATGTGTCCTGGCTCTGGTCGACGCGTCGCTCCTCGTATGCAACGCCTTCACGGCGCCAGGCGGCGCGCAGGGAGTCGCATGCGGGACACACCGTCAGGGTATACACGATGGGGATATCTGCCATGATTGCCTCCCGGGTGGCGAGCCGACTATGGCGGCATTCTACAACTTTGCGTCGGTCGCTGCTATAATCCCCGGCGATTCGCTGCCATCGAAGGAGACGAAAATGATCGCGCTGATTGTGGAAATCAACATCAAACCCGGCTTCAAGGACCAGTTCATGGCTTCCATGCTGGGGGACGCCCGGGGTTCGAACAACGATGAGCCCGGGTGCCTGCGCTTCGACGTCCTGCAGGACAACGAAGACGAGAACAAAATCCACCTGTTCGAAGTATATGAGGACGATGCGGCGGTAGATGCCCATCGCAACGCTCCGCACTTCATCAAGTGGCGGGAGGAATGCGCGGACTGGTTCGCCACGGAGAACATCCGCAAGATTGCCACGCCGGTGTATCCGGTACCCGAAAAGTGGGAAAAGCGGCCTCCGGTGGACTGAGCTGGAGCATCCAGGCAAATGAAACGGGGCAGGCTCATCACCTGCCCCGTTTGGATTCTATGCCTATGAACTAATCGATCTGGCGCTGGAGGACCCGCTTGAATCCGCGCACGAAAGCGTCGACCTCGACCTCGCCCAATTCGGTTGAAACCGCGCCGACCAGGTTGGGGGCCAGCAGGAAGCCTTCGTTCAACATTCCGATGAACACCCGTCCCGCCAGCGCCTTGTCCGTGGCGGCGATGTCACGGTAGTTATGGAGCGGTCCGCTGCCGAAGTGAATGCCGAACAGGGAACCGGCTCCCGTGACCACGACGGGCTGCTCCAACTCGGCGCAGACCTGGCGGATGCCCTGTTTCAGCATCTCCGTCAGCTCGGCGAGGCGGCGGTACACGGTCGGCGTCAGCTCGTTCAGCGTCGCGACGCCGGCGGCCATGCTGATGGGGTTGGCGTTGAAGGTACCGCCGTGCGCAATGGCAGCGCCATTGACCGGGCTGTATTGCGCCATGACGTCGGACCGGCCACCGAAGGCGCCCACCGCGAACCCGCCGCCGATGATCTTGCCCAGGGCGGTCATGTCCGGGGTGACGCCGTAATACTCCTGGGCGCCGCCGGGCGCGACGCGGAAGCTGATCACCTCGTCGAATATGAGCAGCGCGCCGCTGTCGTCGGCGAAATCGCGCAGCATGGACAGGTAGGCGGGCTCCGCCGGCAACATGCCCACGGAGCCCATCACCGGCTCGACGATTACTGCAGCCAGATCGTCGCGATTTTCCTCCAGGATGTTCCGCGCAACCTCCACGTCGTTGTAGGGAACTATCACGGCCTGATCCAGAACGCCGTCAGCCAAGCCGGCGCTGGATGCCACGGGTTCGGGATGATCGTAGGCTCCGCCGCTGGCGGGGTCGATCCTCAAGCTGACCAGGACTGCATCGTGGGTCCCGTGATAACCACCCTCGACCTTGGCGAACTTGCTGCGACCGGTGAACGCGCGAGCGGCGCGAATGGTGTTGAGAGTTGCCTCGGTGCCAGAGTTGGTGAAGCGAACCTGGTCAAACGAGGGGATGCGTTCGCACAGCAGTTTGGCGAGTTCCACCTGGTGGCGGTTGGGCGAGTTGTAAGCCAGACCCAACTCCATCTGCTGGCGCGCAGCGTCGAGCACGGGAGCGGGGCCGTGGCCGAGGATCATGGTGGTCATCGTGTTGATGAAGTCGAGGCGCTCAACACCGTCGGCGTCAGTGACCACCGCTCCCTGCGCCGATTCGGTGAAGATCGGGTACGGGTTCCAGAAAATGGAATGCCGGCTATCGCCGTCGGGCAGGTACCGGCAGGCCTCCTCCCAGATGGCCTGGGACTTGGGCGTAGTTTCAACGTAACGGGTTATTTCATCGTAAGCCACGGTACAACTCCGAATAAATTCGATGTCCTGTGCCAAGGATAGCAAAACAGGGGAACGTGCGGTGAACACGGCCCGGTCAACGCGCGACCAAATGCGCGCAAGTTCAGTTCGCGGAGCGGTCGTTGCGGCGTGGTCCGGGCGGCTACGGCGGAACCCAAGCGCGCTAATCGTCCGCGCCGGCGGGACTGGCCGCTGCGGCAACCGGGCGGGCTTCGCCGCGGAAGTAGATGCCGCGCCAGAAGCCGCTGCCGACCACCGTTCCGACAACCACCAGGGTGAACGCCGCGCCCGCAACCGCCATGACAAGTCCGGGCGACCAGAAGTCCGCCAGCCGTCCGTACAACAGGTTGGCGAACGCCATGCTGCCGCCCACGTGCATGGAATACACGGACGACACGCGGCCGCGAATGTCGTCGGGGACGACCGACTGGATGATGGTGTGGGTAATGGTCATGAACCCGGAAGTCCCCAGCCCCATGAGGATAGCGGCGATCATGGAAATACCGGTCTGGGCGGAGAGACCCAGCCCGATGGGGGTCAGGCTGCTGGTAAAGCCCAGGAACAGGAACACGCGGCCCCGCGTCATGTGGCTGACGATGCCGCCCACAAAAATCGAAGAGAGCAGCGCCCCGATGCCCAGGGCAGCCATCAGCGCGTAAACGTCGTTCTCGCTGAACGTGATCCCGTCCGGGGACAACTTCTCCAGCGCCAGGGGCGGCAGCATCGACTCGAAGGACATGACCAGCACACAGTGGGCCAGGGTCATGAGAATGATGCCGAAAACCAGTGGCGTGCTGTACGTGTAAACGAACCCGGCCGCCGTGTTCGCCCAGAAACTGCGCCTGCGGTCGATGACACCAGAGGAAACGGTGCGAATGCTCAGGGCGGCCCCCAGGGCAACCAGGTAGAAGACCGCGCAGGCCCAGAACACGATCGCCGAAGTACCTATGGTCAACGCCAGGTTTTGAATGGAGAACCCCACGCCTCCCTCGCCGAACAGCACGCTGCTGCCCACAGTGGCGGAGACGGCCAACAGGATCGCCGGACCTACCGCCCGCGAACCCTGCTGCATGGCCTCGTTGAGCGCCACGGCGTTGGGCAGCCGTTCCCGGTCCACCAGGTTGGGCGTCAGCGCCTGGGCGGCGGTCTGCTGGGTGGCGCGCAGCGTACCGTTCACGATTGCCAGCAGCAACACGTACCAGGGGTTATCTACCCCCGTCATCACCAGTAGCGCCATGATCGCCGCTTGAGTGAGCTGCAGGGCGTAGACCCACTGCAGCAGTGTCTTGCGGGTCATTTTGTCGGCAAGGTACCCGATGAAGGGAGTGGCGAAGAAGCGCGGAGACATGGCGGCGAAGGTGATCAGGCCGACCCACAGGCCCCAGGTTCCCTGCAACTCCGGGATGCTGTAGACCCACGCGCCGCGGGCGACAATGAGAGCCCAGGCGCCACTGCCGCTGGAAAGGGAGGCTACGGCGAGGAACCGGAAGTCGCGGAACACCAGCGCGGCAAGGAACCGGTAGGCTTTTTGCTGGAAGAAGTTGCGCTGCGGGGCGGGAGTCGTGGCCATTTCGACACTCCTGCTTGCGACCAAGACCGGGACTGACGACCCACGTGATCCGGCTACGTGCGCAGGTCAGAGACCGACTGACATCCGCTGCCAAATGCGCTGATGTCGTCTTTGCCAGTGGTCAACTAGTGACAGTTGGCGCATTATAACCCACGCTTACCGGGGGTCAAATCGCGGCCATCCGCGCGGGCGCATGGCGGGGGCCCTCCCGCAAAGTTCCCGGTGCGGCACGCGAGACTAACTGAGAGCCCTCGGAGGACGGTGGCGCGTGATACGCCTGCGCCGGTTGCCAGCGGTCTGCAGGCGTTGCCGACCAGGGCCGCGGCCAACGTGGGACGGACGGCCCCGAGGCAACCGAGCGGACGACGACGGTCAGGTCGTCAATGGCCCTGATGAAGGCGCACGCGAGAGATCAGGAACAGGTCGTCGCCGTCACGCTGTATTCCGAACTCAGCGAACTCGGGGGCGACCGGGAGGTGTTCCCGTATCGTGAAAAGCATGCTGTCTCGGAGGGCGGTCAGTTGTGGCGCCGACACCTCGACGCGGTCCCGACGGATAGCCGTCTGAACTCGTTCCCGGGCGACCTGCCGCGGATTGCCGCGCCTGTGACCCCGGTTATTGCGAAAGAGATCAAACATGGGCGGAAGCCCTGCGATTGATGCCCATGATGTTGCGCACTTTCTCCATGATGGAGGTGGGCGCCTCGTCCAGGGGGTCGATCAACGGAAGGTGCTCGCCGTCGATCCGGGCGGCGATACGGACGAACTCGCGACCGGAAGCCGACTGGCCGTCATACACTACCGGCGTTCCGTTGTTGGTAGAGGTGATTACCCGGTCATCGGACGGAACCAGACCTATGGCGTCCACGGCCAGCATCTCCAACACGTCCGAGGCGTCCATCATGTCGCCCCGCCGGACCAACTCGGGGTTGATGCGATTGATAATGAGCCTGATCTGGTGAATATCTGCCGCCTGAAGCAGCCCAATGACGCGATCGGCGTCGCGGATGGCCGAGACCTCGGGCGTGGTGACCACGAGGGCCTCGCTGGCCGCAGCGATGGCGTTGCGGAAACCCTGCTCGATACCCGCGGGGCAGTCGACGATGACGTAATCGAAATCGTCCTCCAAACGCTTGCACAGGCCCACGAGCTGCTGAGTGGTGATGCAGTCCTTGTCCCGCGTTTGCGCGGCCGCGATGAGATACAGGTCGCCGGCATGCTTGTCGCGGATCAGCGCCTGTTCAAGACGGCAGCGCCCTTCAACGATGTCGACCAGATCGTACACGATGCGGTTTTCGAGGCCCATCACCACATCGAGATTGCGCAACCCGATGTCGGTGTCGATAACGGCGACCCGGTTGGAGCGGAGGGCCAGGGCGGTCCCCACGTTGGCGGTTGCGGTAGTTTTTCCCACGCCTCCCTTGCCGGAAGTCATGACGATAGTCTTACCGCTCATTGGGATTGCCTCCCTGGTTGATCGAGTTGTTTTTCAGATAAGGGGCGACCTGAATGGCTCCGTTGGACACCCGGGCCAGGGTGGGACCGTTGCCATCGTTGCTTTGGCGCGCGAACGCGTCCGTGGGCCCGTCGCGATGCCAGGAGTAATCGGAGATCCGTAGCACCGGATACGCGATGGACATGGCCAGTATGGTGGCGGTGATGTCGCCGCCGGCGCCGGCGTGGGCCTGGCCGCGCAAACCGCCAAAGACGATGATGTCTCCTTCGGCGATAACCTGAGCTCCCGGATTCACGTTGCCCAGAATGACGGCATGACCCGGGAACCGACGCGTTTCACCGGCACGCAGGTTTCCGCGCGAGATCTCTACGGCCATTCGATAAGTCTCTTCGATTTGGTCAGCAGCAGGACCGGAACCCAATCCTTGGGGCTCCTCTGCTCCATCGAGCTCAACAGGCGGCAGTTCGTCACGGTCACTGCCCGGGACGTGGGAACCCACGATGGCCGCCTGCTGTTCCATCAACCGGGTGATGCGGAGGCGCTCCTGTTCCAGGATTTCGGATCGGCACCAGAATTGCTTGACGGACAATCCGGATTCAGACTCGATGACCTTGCGGATGCGGTCCTGATCGCGGTCGCTCAGGAGGCGGGCGCCAATATTGGCGATTACTTCGCCGCCGGAATAGAGGTGCCGGTTCCGGCCCAAGTGCTCACGCAGAGCCCGGCAGGCGTCGTTCAGCGGCGCGTGGTCGTCGATTTCGAAGTTGACCAACGCGCCCCGGCCGGACACCCTGACCAAATCATGGGTTTCTGTGAAATCGGTCAACATCGCCACCAGTTATAGCAATTGGCGGCCGGCGGAAGCCTTGGGGCAGATGTGCGAGTTTGGTCGAATTCAAGAACGGCCGCTCTCGCGTCGGGTCGGCGTCCTGGCCGCGGGCTACGGACCGGCGTCGTGCGGTTCAGGCAGGCGAGCAATGGATTGGTCGGTCAAACCCAGCCAGTTGGCGTCCGGATCCTCAATCGCGGCGAAGGTTCCCCACGGCAACTCCGCAGGCGGCATGGCGATTCTGACGCCCCGCGTCTCCAGACTGGCGACCGTGCCGGCAACGTCGGCGCAATGGAAAACCAACGACGGCTTGCGCTCCGCCCAGTCAGACATCAGGTCTCGCGGATAAATTACCAGACACGTTTCCGCGCCGGGCGGAGCGACTTCCACCCACTCGGCGTCGGCCCCCATTAGCATGCGTCGGCGGACCTCAAAGCCCAGGACGTTCACGTAGAAATCGACGGATGTCGCCTGGTCGGAAACATAGAGCCCGACGGTTTTGACCGGCCCAAGCATGAAGACGTTCCCTCATCAAATCGGCCGGAGACCGCTTACACGGCTCCGGCCAGATCGTTGGTCAATCGCTGCTTTTGCGATTGGTACGTATCGACTGCCGCCGATATCGATTGCCGCTAATCAGGTCGCCCGAAAATGGCCACGGAACAGGTGAACGAACCCGGACGGCCGCCTAGGTTGTGGGTGATGCCCAGATCGGCCTTCTGCAACTGCCGACCGCCGGCCTTGCCCTGCATCTGCTTGTAGACCTCGTAGATCATGCGGATGCCGCTGGCTCCGATGGGATGGCCGAAGCACTTGAGACCGCCATCGGTGTTGACCGGCAGATCGCCCTCCAGCGAGAACGCCCCGTCGGCGACGTCGGCGCTGGCCTGACCCCGGGGGCTGAACCCCAGGTCCTCCATGATGATCAGCTCGGTGATGGTGAAGCAATCGTGCACCATCGCCATGTCGATTTCGGCGCGAGGATCGGCGATGCCAGCCTCCTCGTAAGCGGCCCGGCTGGCGCGAACCGTCTCCGGGAAATATGTAAAGTCCCAGTCGTTGCGCAGGACGCCAAATGCGCCAACCGCGAGGCCAAGGCCCTTGACCAGGATGTAGTCGTCGCGGAGGGTGCGCGCGATCTCAGGAGTGGTGATGATGGCGGCCGCGGCGCCGTCGCTAACCCCGCAGCAATCGTAGAGCCCCAGGGGCCAGGCGATCATCGGGGCATTGATTATCTGGTCCTCGCTGACCTCGCGCTGGAAGTGGGCCTTGGAGTTCAGCGTGCCGTTGTGATGGTTCTTCGAAGCGATCTGCGCCAGCGTGCGCTTGCCGTCGTCGTAGTCGATGCCATAGTGGTGGAAGTAACGGGTGGCCGCCATGGCAAATTGGGAAGGCGGCGGGGTGGGAGGCTCCACATCGGAGCCGGGACCGCCGGCGATGGCCAGGCCGGAGAATCCGCTGTCCTTGAGTTTCTCGACGCCCATGGCCAGGACGATGTCGTACACGCCGGCGGCGACGGCATAACAGGCGTTGCGGAAGGCGTCGGTGGCGGTGGCGCAGGCGTTTTCCACCCGGGTGATGGGGATGTAGTCCAGCTTGAGGGCTTCGGCCAGAGGTTGGCCGGTGCGGAAGCTGCTGACGGTGCCGAGCCAGGCGGCCTGGATGTCACCGGATTCCAACCCCGCATCTTCATAGGCTTCATACGCGGCTTCGACCATGAGGTCCGCCGACGACGCGTCCCAACGCTCGCCGAAACGGGTGCACCCCATGCCGACTACGGCGACCCGATCCCTGATTCCACTCATCGTTCTTTCCTCCAATTACGCGGCTACCGCCGCCGGCTCGGGTGTTCGCCTGGGCATGGCTTTCCAATAGTAGTTGTGGATCCCGTTGACGACGCGCAGCTTGCGGAAACTCATCTCAACCGGCATGCCGACCCGAATCTCGTCCAGTTCGCGGTCGGTGATCATGCAAAGGACACGACCGCCGCCCCGGAAATCCACGACGGCAACCACCAGCGGGGTATCGACCGCGCCGGCGATGTAGTCCATGGAATAAGTGAAGACCTCGGCCGGCGTCTCGCTCAGCCGCACCGGTTCGCTCTCGTCCACCGTTCGGCACTCAACGCAGACCCGCTGCGCCGGATATTGGACGTAGCCGCAACGAAGGCATCGGGCCCCGTACAGCCGCACGTTCTTGTCCCCCTCGCGCCACAGCGCGGACACGGACGGCGACGCGGCGGCAGGACGGCGAGAGGCGTCGTCCAGGGTCCAGACCTCGCGCCAGCGAGCGTAGGTCTCGTAGTCACTGAGCGTGCGCTTGGCCTCCAGCCAGCCGGATACTCCCATGGACTGCGGGGTACTCTGCGCGACAGCCCCAGTAGCGCGGAAGCCGATGACGTCGCTGCCGTCGCCATAGGACACGGTCAGCAACAGATCGTCGGGCTTGGCGGTCTCCAGCGCCGACGCCAGGAGCATCGGTGCGAAGGCGGCGCCGGTGTTGCCCATTGCGCCGAAAAGCGGTTCCTGGACCTGGTTGTCCGCGAACCCCAACTGGCGGGCCAGTCGCGCATGGCGGCGCGCATCGGGAGCGTACAGGGCGATTTTCGCGACGTCCGCCGGAGTTGCATCGGTTCGCTGGCAATATCCGGTCACGGCGTCAGGGACGATCCGCTCGATGCCTTCTTCGGTGGCAAAGCGGTCCTCCCACGTGCGGACGAAGGGGTCGCCGGGAGCGCGCCACGAATCGAGCATGTTATCGGTCACGGCGTGGCTGCCGACGTGTTCGGCGATCACTTCCCGGTCGGCAACAACAAAAGCGGCGGCTCCGTCTCCGGATGCCCGTTCGGTCTCGCCGCGGGGCGGACCCTGGCGGCTGTCGGCGACGACCACGAGCACCTGTCCGCCCCTTCCCGAGGCCACCGCGTCCAGCGCGGCTTGCAAAGCGTTCGTGCCGGCCCGGAGCACATTGGCTACGTCTACCGCGAAGATGTCGGTCCGGAGGTCCAGGGCCGCAGCGACGATGGCGGCGCACTGCTTTTCGGCATAGGGCGGAGTGGTGCTGGCAAACACGATGCCATCGATTAAAGCGCGGTCCCGCCCGGCGAGACAGTCAGATCCGGCGGCGACCGCCATGGTCACACTGTCCTCATCAAAGTTGGCCACCGCGCGTTCCTGGCGAGAGTTCCAGCCAACGGTTTCCGCGCCCAAGCGGTAGCGGGGGATATACGCGCCATAGGCTGCGATGCCGACCAAATTGCTACTCCAAACCCGTGAAAAGACGTGCCGGCGATGCTATCAGCGTGCGTGACGGAGTGTCAACGAAAGGGCGCATGCTACAATGCAATCAATGACTGATCGCTTGACAGCCGCGAGGTTGCCGCTGCTTTTGGTTGCCCTGTCACTGCTCGTGTTTTTGACCGGTTGCAACCGCGTGAGCGCCGGCGCTACGGAGCCGATTCCCCCGGGCGACCGCCTGCCGGCTGAACTCGGAACCGTGGGAGAGGCTTACCGAATCCTGCTGGACGAACACGTCGACCATCAAGTGCTGGAGCCGCAAGCACTGTCGGAAGGCGCCATTCGCGGGATGCTGGAGGCGCTGGAAGATCCGCACGCCTCGTACCTCAGCGCAGAGCAGCACTCCCGGGAACAGGAAGGCTATCGAGGTTACTTCGAAGGCATTGGAGCTCAGGTCACGCTGACGGAAGCCGGCCTGACCGTCATCGCGCCGATCCCCGGCGCCCCGGCCGAGGAGGCCGGCATTCGCGCGGGCGACCTGATCCTGGAGGTGGATGGCGAAGACATCAAGGGGCTGACGCTGATCGAGTCGGTGAACCTGATTCGAGGACCGGGCGGCACCGAGGTCACGCTGTTGGTCCGGCACGTCGGAGAGTTCGAGGATGTGAACATCACGGTCACGCGCGGGCGGATACCCATCGAAAGCACCGCATTCCGGATGCTCGACGACGGAATCGGTCACCTGTGGGTGTACAGCTTCTCCAACACCACCGAGGAAGAGGTCCGGCGGGCATTGGATGAGTTGGAAGCCGTAGACGGGCGCGGCCTGATTCTGGATCTGCGCAACAATCCCGGCGGCCTGCTGGCATCGGTCATCAGCGTCACAGATCTGTTCCTGGACAGCGGCACGATACTCTACGAAATTGACGCCGAAGGCGGCCGCAGCGACTATGAGGCTGCTCGCAGAGGGCCGGGCACCGACGTGCCGCTGGTCGTGATCGTCAACCAATTCTCGGCCAGCGCCAGCGAAATCATGGCCGGGGCCATCCAGACCAGCGGTCGCGCCACCGTGGTGGGAACGAGCACCTTCGGCAAGGGCAGCGTCAACATCGCCCGAGAATTGTCGGACGGGTCTGCTATCTACTTCACCATCCGGCGGTGGTACCTGTCGGACGGAACCCAGATCGAAGGTGAGGGGGTAACCCCAGACATCGAAATCGAATCCGAAGCGCACCCTCTACCCACTGACCCCGAGCAAGACGCAGCGCTGAAGCGCGCTTTCGACCTGCTCGAGGAACAAATCACCCAGCAATAGCCTCCGGGTTTTCAGGAAATGCCCAAGGCCGACCACTCCTGGGTGGCCGCAGCCTTCACAGAAAAGAGACGGCGCCGATCATGCCGCGAAAGAACAGAAACAGTAAAAAGAAAAACCAGGCGACGGGCAGCGGCGACAACCGCCAGATTGCGGTGAACCGCAAGGCCCTGTACGACTACGAAATCCTGGACCGGGTAGAAGCGGGCCTGGTGCTGACCGGCACGGAGATCAAGTCGATACGCGCCGGGAAGGTCGACCTGCGGGACGCCTACGCCCGGGTGCAGGACGGCGAGCTGTGGCTTCACGGGGCCCACATCGCTCCATACGACGCGGGGAGCTACATGAACCACGAGCCACGGCGCGCGCGCAAGCTCCTGGTGCATCGCAGCGAGATGAGCGACCTGGCGTCGCAGATTGCGGAAAAGGGACTGACCCTGGCCGCGCTCCGCCTGTACCTGAAGAACCACAACGCGAAGGTCGAACTGGGAGTGGCGCGGGGAAAGCGCCAATACGACAAGCGGCGCACCATCATCGAACGGGAACGGGAGCGGCAGGCGAGACAAGCGATCAAGGAGTGGCGGGAGTAATCAGGCCCTTTCTAATGTAGCTTTTGTCATTGCGAGCAAAGCGCGGCAATCTCGCTCCGGGAACATGACTCATACGGCAAAGCCTGGTTGCATCGACGGGGTTGCCACGTCGCTCCGCTCTTCGCAATGACCGTGGAAAGGCCCTGGGGAGTAATTCAGGCCACTGTTTGCCGCCCTCGCACCGCGTTATAATTTCCCAGGAAAACGGCGTCCCGGCTCGCAGGGGCCGGGACGTTCTATTGTGAGGTAAGCATCTTGATACGTAGCTTGCGTGGCATTGAACCGAAGGTCGCGCCCACCGCCTGGGTGAGCGAGGCCGCCTACGTGGTGGGCAACGTGGTGATCGGCGAGTACAGCAGCGTCTGGCCGGGCGTTACGATACGGGGAGACGGCGATTTGATCACCATCGGCAACCACGTGAACATCCAGGAGGGTTCAGTGGTGCATGGCGACGGGTTGGTGATTGAGGACTATGTGTCCATCGGTCATTGCGTGGTGGTCCACGGCGACCGGATTGGGACGGGCAGCCTGCTGGGCAACAACTGCACTTTCCTGACCGAATCGACCATCGGAAAGGAGTGCCTGATCGCCTCCAACGCGGTGGTGTTGTCCAACGTGGACGTGCCCGACCGCAGCTTTGTGGCGGGCGTGCCAGGCTCGGTGAAACGGCCGGTGTCCGATGAGCAGATCGAGCAGATGCGGATGACCGCCGAGCACCTGGTGGAACGCGCGGAATGGTTCAAGGAGAGCGGGTTGTAAGCCGGCCGTCGCCGTGACAGCAAAAAGGGGCGAATGGTCATTCGCCCCTTGTCATTTGGCGCCGGTGTGTAATGGCTCAGCCCAGCCGTTCCGCCACGGGCAGGATGTGCTCCGCCAGGTGTTCCATTACCTGAATGCACGGACCAATGCCGTCGACGCGGAAGTCGAAGGTCAGCTGGTCGATCCCCAGTTCGTTGCAGTAGTGGACATCGTCGACGACGGCCTGGGTGGTATTGATGAGCGCGCCGCCGGAACGGACACCCACGCCCTCCTCGGAGCCGTCCATGTCCGTGAAGTGCAGGCTGCGCTTCAGGGAGATCGTTATGTCCGCCGGGTCGCGGCCGGCCAGTTCCGTCTGCTCGCGCAGGTACGGCAGGTTCTCGGCGACGAAGTCGGGGGTCTGGCGGGTGGTGTGCCAGCAGTCCCCGTATTTGGCGGTGCGGCGCAGGGCGCGTCGCGTGTGACCGCCGACCCAGATCGGGATGCGCGGCTGCTGGATGGGTTTCGGCTCGAAGTAGATACCATCGATCTGGTAGTACTTACCCTGTAATTCGGGGACCTCCTCGGTCCAAAGGGCGTTGAATATGGCGAGGAATTCGTCGGTCATGGGCCCCCGGTCGGCATAGGGGACGCCGAGGATGTCGAACTCCTTTTCCAGCCAGCCGACACCCACGCCGCAGATCATCCTGCCGCCGGACAGCACGTCCAGCGAAGCAAACATCTTGGCCTGAACCACGGGATTGCGGTAGGGGAGGATCAGGACCGTACTGCCCAGGCGAATCTCGCTGGTGCAGGCGGCCATGAACCCGAGCATGGTCATGGTCTCCAGGAAAGGTTCATCGGACGGACGCTGGAACGCGCCGGTGGGTGTGTATGGGTATTGGTTGGTGCCGCCCACGGGAAGCACAATGTGATCGCCAGCCATCACCGATTCGAAGCCCAACCGCTCGGCGCGCTCGCAGAACTCGCGGATACCGTCGGCGTCCGGAAGACGCGGAATACTGACACCTATTTTCATGTGGAAATCTCCTGGCCGCAGGCCGGTTTAACGGGATATTTCGGCAGACCCGGTGGCGGCGGCATTATAGCACCGCGATTCGCACGCCTTTGACCGGATTGGCCATGAGCCCGCGGTGATCGGCTATGCGACGGCGTCGGTATTCCTGCGCCAGGTTATCGTGCCCCCGCACTTTGCGCAGGCGCGGTTCCGCATGATGCGCCGCTGGAGGGTTTGCCGGAACCACTGCTGGCCGCAACCACACTCCCCGACCCACTTGGGCGTGGAGTGCTGTACACGGTGACAGCGCTCGCCGGCGCAGCCGATTTCGCGGGCCTTCGCCTTCCAGACGGCGTCGTGATTATGTCGAGGCCCGACAATCGCATGGGCGATTTCGTGAAGCACGGTGTCTTCAATCTCGGCCCGCGTGGCAGCGAGACAATAGCTGACCGACAGGTCGATGCGCCGCTCCGCGTACCGGCAGACGCCGGCGCGGGAAGTGGCAAGATCGAACCCGAACACCCACTCCGAGGGCAGCATCCCACTGGCCTGGAAGGAGGAAACAACGCGATTCCCCAGGCTCTCGATTTCGCCCAGCGTGCATTCGGATGCGGGCGCATCGTCGACCGACAGGATTCCTGCGTACGGAACATTCCATTCGACGCCAGCGTCGTCGACGGCGTGGGCGCCGCGCGCGCGTATGGAAGTGACGGTGGCGCGATGCTCATGGCCACCGGTTCCAACAAAGCGTATGACGCTGCGGGGCGGGCACGCTGCGCCCGGAAAGTCAGCGGTGATGGAGGTGTTTCGTCGCTGGTTCATCGGAGTGACGGGGGGCCACAATTATACGGCCGGCCCGGAGCCGTTTCGACGGATTTGGGCAAACTTTTGTAAAGTGTTCTTGCGCTAATTCCCGTCGGTGCTATAATCCGCGCAAAAGAGACGGTCACGGCAACTGTGACCGTCGGAAACACGCACATTCCACGAGGAGGCGAGCTTCATGGAAAAGGGAGACACCATTGTCAATATCGGGCCGGTGGACGTCGCGCTGTCCTACCGCAAGGAAATCATGCCCGACCAGGGCCTGATGGTCCAGGTGTTCGGCGATATCGACGGCAACGAGACGGAGATTCTGCGGTTCGATTGCTTCGACCAGGACCCGCACTACCACTACGGGCCGGAGAACATGAACATCCGGCTGCACATGGACAAGACCACCGTTGGCACGCCGTTGGGCTGGACCTTGAAGAACATCCGGACCAACCTGCCCGCCATGGTGCGCCGAGCCGGCTACGACGACCTGGCATCCGCCGTCGAGTCCCAGGGCATCGACGAGAACAAGATGGATGAGGTTGAGGCCTGCGCGTTGGGCAAGGCCCGCGACGAGCGCCGCACGGTCACCCACTTCCGCGGCGACCACATCTACGAGGCCGGCAACATCCGGTTCGGCGTGGAGTTCCGCAGCAACATCGGCGCCGCCAACGACCGCGGCGTGGCCATCCACGTGCTGACCGACCATCTGGGGCAGGAGTTCGAGCTGTTGGCTTTCGACTGCTTCGAGATCGCGCCGCACTACCACTATGGCCCGCGCAACCAGGACGTACGGATCTACTGGGACGTGACCACCAGCGGGAACACCCTGGCCTGGACCCTCGAACAGTTCAAGTCCGGCAACCTGGCCACCATGATCGACCGCGCCGGCTACCCCACCGTGGCCTCCAATGTCGACAACGACCTGGTGCAGGCAGTCCTTCCGTCGATGGAAGAGAAGGCCTGGGCCCTGGTTGGCACCAACCAGCAGTAATCATGCCGGTACAACAGGGGCGGACGATCATCCGCCCCTGCAGGTGAGACGCCAGGGGCGGGTCGTTGACCCGCCCCTGATTTCGTCTGCGCGTGCGTCGAACGGCCTACATCATCGAACGCCCTACATCATGGTGTAGCCGCCGGACACGCTGAGGGTCTGACCGGTGATGAAACTGGCCGCATCGGAGGCGAGGAACACCACCGCGTTGGCCACCTCGTTGGCAGAGCCCATGCGACGGAGCGGGTAGGCGCGCTTCACGCGTTCCAGGACTTCGTCAGTGAACAGGTCCTGCATTCCCTGGCTCCACATGCTCTCGGTGCCGGCCACCTCGGACTGCTCCGGCACAACCAGCCCGGGGCAAACCATGTTCAGCCGGAGACCATAACGGCCGGTCTCGCGCGCCAGGGACTTGCTCAGAGCGATAACGCCGGCCTTGCAGGCCGAGTAGACGGCTTCGCGGTATTCGCCCATCCTGCCGGCATCGCTGCTGATGCTGACGATGGCGCCGGACTGCCGTTCGATCATGTGCGGGAGCGCTGCGTGGATGCAGTTGATCGCGCCCCAGAGGTTGACGTCCACCTCCTTGACGTGCTCGTCGTGCGACTTTTCCATGAACAGGCGGTCGATGGTCCAGCCAACGTTGTTGACCAGGACGTCCAGGCTCCCCAGGCGGGCGATAGCTTCGGTCATCATGGCGTCGGTACGGGTCTGATCCGTCACGTCGGCGTCGACCACGATGGCAGACGCACCCGATTCCAAGGCGGCAACCTCGGCGGCGACGCGCTTGCCAGCGGCGTGATTCAACTCGGCAATGGCGACGTTGCTACCCTCGGCGGCAAACGCGAGCACAATGGCCCGGCCAATATTGTTCCCTCCTCCGGTCACGAGCACGTTCTTGCCTTTCAGTCCAAGTTCCAATTTTCATCCTCCAACATATTCCGCAGAACGCGCAGGTTTTCGACGTCCTCGCGGTTGTATTCAAGCAGCATATCCAGGGCGTCGTGGTTATGTTCACGACAATATTTGTCCCAAAGCAAAACAGCGTCGTAGCCAGCCATATCCGGCAGGTTCCGAGCTATGCCCAAAGACTTCTCGATGGCTTTCAGTCCGCCCTTCAGGCCGGCACGACGGGACTCCCGCATGAGATCCCGATGCACAAAGCGACGGCGAAGGTCAACACCGGGCTTCCAGGCCAGGAACGGCAGGTCAAAGCTGCCGCCGTTGAACGTGTGGATGGTGGTAACGCCTTCAAGGACATGGAGGACGGCGTCAGCAGTGATGCCGTTTCCCACCAACTGGGTGGTCGACCAGTCGCCGGGGAAATCCACGGCGATGCCGACAACAGTCGGGTAGGCGCCACCACCGATGAAACCAGTGGTCTCAATGTCCAGGTAGGCGTCCAACGGGGACGGTCAGTGCCGGAAGTGGCGGACGCCGGTGAACACCATGGCGATGCCGGCCTGGTTGGCGGCGGCTATCACCTCGTCGTCGCGAATGGAGCCGCCGGGCTGGACAATGGCGGTGATGCCGGCCGCGGCAGCGAGTTCGATGTTGTCGGGGAAGGGGAAGAAAGCGTCGGATGCCAGCACGCACCCAGCGGCTTTATCGCCCGCAGCGCGCTCAGACAGGTGAACGCTGACCACGCGGTTGGGCTGGCCGGCGCCCATTCCGACCAAAGTGCGATCCTTGACGAAAGCGATGGCGTTGGACTTGATGTGCTTGACTGCCTTCCAGGCGAATGCCAAATCCGCCAATTCTGCGGGAGTCGGCGGGCGTTCAGTAGCGGTGGCCCACGCCTCGGGATTTTCGTCGATGACGTCGGGGGTCTGCACCAGGACGCCGCCGCTGAGAGGGCGGACATCATAAGCGGGAGATGCCGGGGAAGCGGCAACCGGATCCACGGTGAGGATACGCAGGTTGCGCTTGCGCCGCAGGATCTCCAGAGCATCGTCATCGTACCCGGGCGCGACGACCACTTCGTAGAACACGGGGTCCATGGCCTCCGCAGCGGTGGCGGTGACGCTGCGATTGAAACCGACGATGCCACCAAAGGCCGACACGGGGTCCCCGGCATACGCCAGCTCGTAAGCCTGCGCGATGTCGTCGCGTGACGCCAGGCCGCACGGATTGGCGTGCTTGATCACGCAGACCGACGGGTACGGATAATCGCTGACCGTGCGCCACGCGGCATCGGCATCCATCAGGTTGTTGAAAGAAAGTTCCCGGCCGTGCAGTTGAGTGGCGCGCGCCAGGCCTCCCTCGCCGCCGCTGGCGGGAACATACAGCGCGCCGCGTTGGTGGGGGTTCTCGCCGTAGCGCAGGCTGGAGACGCGGGTGAGCCCGATGGTCACCTGCTGGGGCATCTCCTCCTCTGCGGTGGGGTCGGTGGAGAGGTAGTCCGCCACGGCCGCATCGTAGACGGCGACGTGCTGAAAGGCCTTGGCGGCGAGCGCACGGCGCTGTTGCGCGTCCAGTCCCGGGCCAGCCAAAGCGTCGGCGACCCATCGGTAGTCGGACGGGTCCACGACGACGGCGACGGACGGGAAGTTCTTGGCCGCGGCGCGCAGCATCGTCGGGCCGCCGATGTCGATGTTTTCGAGGGCATCGTCCAGCGTGACGCCGGCTTTACTGACGGTTTCCACGAAGGGATAGAGGTTGACGACAACCACATCAATCGGGCCGATGCCGTGCTGCTCCAACTCCGCCATGTGAGCGGGCGAATCACGGCGGGCCAGCAGGCCGCCGTGTATCACCGGATGCAGAGTCTTGACGCGGCCCTCAAGGATTTCCGGCGAGCCGGTAACGTCGGACACCTGCGTGACCGGAACGCTGGCGTCTGCCAAACTTCGGTGGGTGCCGCCGGTGCTGATCAGTTCATAGCCGGCGCCGACCAGGGATTTGCCGAAATCCTCGATGCCGGTCTTGTCGAATACGCTCAGTAGTGCTTTCAACTTGCCTGGATGCTCCTCGTCGAATAAAAGTCGGATCTAGATTGCGCCGCCGCCGCCGTCGAAGCCGCCAAATCCACCGCCCATGTCGCCGGGTTGGTGAAAATTGGCCGCGTCTCCGGAATGGTGAATTTGTCCAGGGTCAACCGGCGTGTCGGAGTGGTGGCCCCCGTACCACATCAGGCCCAGCGGGCCCCAGGCCCACCAGGGGCGCATGACATCGAAGACGGGTTCGGATTTGTCGTCGGCGTTGTTGCGAACGTTACGGCGGAATGGGTTTTTCAGATTCATGACAGCCTCCACCTTCTTCCATCTTGTGCGGTCCGGGTTGAGGGGTCAGGGTTCAGCGATCCGGTTTGGATCACCCAGACCGGAATGCAGTCCGGCCGGGACCCGTGCCCTCTACGATTTGACCGACTTCCAACGCGTCCGGCAAGCCGGAGAGCAACTCCGGAGCGCGGTCAGGATCGCATACGGCGACCATGCCGAGCCCCATGTTGAACACGCGGTACATCTCTTCGTCGCTGATGCCGCCGGCGCTCTGAATCGCGCCGAATATGGGAGGAATGGGCCAGGCGCCGAGTTGAAACTCAGCGGTCACGCCATTGGGCAGTGAGGCCGGCATCTTACCGGGCAGGCCTCCGCCGGTTATATGACTGAGAGCCTTGATGCTGCCCAGGTAAGGCTCCAACATGGGATGGTAGGCGCGGTGCCGCACCATCAACTCGTCACCGAGGTTGCGATCGAGGCCGGGGCCGGGGCGGAACAGCGCTTCAGGATCATCGTCGGTGTTGAACACCCGCCGGACCAGAGAGAACCCGTTGGTGTGCACGCCGCTGGATGGTATGCCGATGAGGCGGTCGCCGGCGATGACGCTGCTGCCGTCGAGCAGACTGTCCCGCTCGGCCACGCCCACCACGAAGCCCGCCAGATCGAAATCGGCATCTGCATAGACGCCGGGAAGCTGGGCGGTCTCACCGCCGATCAGGGCGCACCCGGCCTCTCGACAACCCCAGACCATGCCACGCATCAGCATCTCCATGCGATGTTCGTCGTAGGCGCTGAACGACATGTAGTCCAGAAAGAAAAGGGGACGCGCGCCCTTGGTGAGGATGTCGTTGACATTGAGGGTGACCAGATCCTGGCCGACGCCTTCGAAATGGCCAAGCTGGGCCGCGATCTTGAGCTTGGTGCCCACGCCGTCGGTGCTGGCAACCAGCACGGGATCCCGATAACTGCCCAGGGCGAACAGACCGGCGAATCCTCCGCTGCCGTCCAGAACCTCCGGGCCGTGGGTCATGGCGGCAAATGCCTTGATCCGGTCCTTCAAACCGTCCATGGCGTCCAGGGCGACGCCGGCGGCCTCGTATTCGGCCGATGCGCGAGCAGCCGCGCCAACCTCGCCGGCCGTCATCAGGCGGTGGCCCGTTCCAGGGACTGCTTGGTCAGTTCCAACTGCACCGGCACCGGATAGTTACCCGTGAAGCAGGCGTCGCAGAAACCGCCCTGCTGGCCGTGCACCAGGTTCATCAAGCCGCGCACGCTGAGGTAACCCAACGAATCCGATCCGGTCAACTCGCAAATCTCGGCTATGGTCTTGTTGGCGGCGATCAGTTCCCCGCGCGTCGCCATATCCACCCCCAAGTAGCAGGGATGCTTGATGGGCGGCGCGCACACCCGCAGATGCACTTCGGTCGCGCCGGCGCGGCGCAGCAGGTCCACCACGTGGGGCGTGGTGGTTCCCCGGACGATGCTGTCGTCCACCACGACCAGCCGCTTGCCACCAATCACAGCCGGCATGGGGTTGAACTTCTGCCGGACCCCGCGGTCCCGGCGCTGCTGCTCAGGCTCGATGAAGGTGCGACCGACGTAACGGTTGCGCACCAGGCCGTTGGCGAAGGGGATACCGGATTCGCGGGCGAAGCCCACCGCGGCTGAGGTGGAAGAGTCGGGAATGCCGATCACCAGATCAGCGTCCACGGGGTGTTCCCGCGCCAGCTGGGCGCCCATGTCCTCGCGGGCGGTGTGCATGAGCCGGCCGTCCATGACGCTATCCGGTCGGGCGAAGTAGATCCACTCGAACACGCACAGTGCGCGGCCCCGGCGGGCGGCATCGCCGTAAACTGCGCTCTGCACGCCGTCGCCGCTGATGACTGCCACCTCTCCGGGGTCGAGCTCGCGCACGAATTCCGCCTGCATGTGGTCAAGGGCGCAGGTCTCGGAAGCGACCACCCATCCGTTGTCCAGGCGACCCAGGCACAGGGGCCGGATGCCCAACGGATCGCGCACCGCGATGATGGCATCCGGCGTCAACAACGCCAGGGAGAATGCCCCCTGCATGCGCGCCATGGCGTAGAAAATCCTCTCGGGCCAGGTATTCCCGGGGGCGTTGGCCAGAAGCTGAGCAATTACTTCGCTGTCGGTGCTGGTCTGGAACACGCAATTCCACTGGGTCTGTGCCTGTTCCCGCAATTGCCTCGAGTTGATGACGTTGCCATTGTGCGCCACCGCCAGGGGTCCGTTCAATCCGTTGACCAGGAGGGGTTGAGCGTTGTCGCTGCGACTGGCTCCGGTGGTCGAATACCGGGTGTGACCGATGGCCAAGCCTCCCGTGATCCCGTCGATGTCGCCGTCCCGGAAAGCCTCCGAAACCAGGCCCATGCCCGTGTGCAGTCGGATCCGGCCCTGGTCGGCCGCTGCGACGCCGGCGGACTCCTGCCCCCGGTGCTGCAATGCGAAAAGGCCGATGGAGGTCAGCGTGGCGCTGTGTGACCCGGGCGCGTATACGCCCACCACGCCGCACTCCTCGCGCGGGTGATCGAGAGCGGAGCTTTCCGTATAGAATGCCGGTTGCGACGTCATGGTTGCATTCTATGTGGCAGCCGGCGGCGGGTCAACGAAAACGCCGCCGACAATAGCAGCCAATGCCCGGACATCGGGTAAACCGCGGGTTCAGTCCCGATCGGGGATGATCTGCACCTTTCGGGCGTCGCCGAAGCCGACGCTTTCGGTACGGATGCCCTCACGCTCGCCGAGATAGAGGTGAATCACCCGGCGGTCGGACGGCGCCATGGGCTCCAAAGTGATGCTGCGGCCGGTCTGCGCGACCCTATCGGCAACGCGGTCGGCCATCTCACGCAGAGAGTCCTCCCGTCGCTGCCGGTACTGCTCAACATCCAGCGAAACCCGGACTTCTTCATCGTACTGCTGCCGGACGATGCTCTGCACGATGAACTGCAGGGAATGCAGAGTGTTCCCGCGCCGACCGATCAACAAGCCGGAATCGGGGCCGTTGATGTCGATCACGGGGCCGCCGGCCAACTCATCGTGCTCCGAGCGCAGGGTCACGTCGACTTCGGCGCCGACCGCCGTGAGGATGCGCTGGATAGCCTGGACTGCCGTTCCAGCGGGGGTGTCCGCGGTCATGGCCGGGATCGGCGTCGGTGCATCTTCCGGGTCGGATTCGTCAAACTCTTCCGGGTCATCCCCGGAAGGCTCATCGCCCGGAGATTCATACCGGGGAGGTTCATCCCGGGGAGGCTCATCCACATCGAATTCGGCGATCTCCGCCGCCGCGGATGGCGCGGCTCCAATGCGCGTGACGCGAACCTCGGCCAGTTCGCCACCGATGCCCAGGAAGCCCTGGCGGCCCCTATTTAGTATTTCGACCTCTACCTCGCTGCGGTCGGCGCCGAGAGCTGCGAGCGCCTGCTCTTCGGCTTCTTCTACGGTTCTCCCGGTCTGCACTATCTGATCCATCGGGTTTACTCTCCTGAGGGTCGGGAGACTGGACTTCCAGAGTCGCTCCGTCGTCGTCCTGCCCGCGCCGTGGGAACAGCGGGAACAATGGCCCCCAACCGGTGATGAAATACTGGATCGTGATGCCGATGAGGTTGGAAACCACCCAATAGAGGGGCAGTCCGCTGGGCCAGCCCAGGGAGAATGCTCCAAGGAAGATGGGCATCATCCACAACATCATCGTTTGGCTCGATTGCTGACGCGGATCCGGGGAAGGCATCTGCGTCATCTTCTGCTGCACCCAGGTGGTGACCGCCACCAGGATCGGCATGACTATGGGCGACGGGTCCGGCTGGCTGAGGTCGAGCCACAGGAAGGTGTTGTTGACCGGCGCCGCGGAATGGATCGGCACGAAAGTGATCCACGGGTACAGCTTGTCGGAAAGATTGACCAAGTCTTCCGGGTTGTTGAACAGGGTGAGAATGAGGACCCGGAACAGGCCGATCAGGATGGGCATTTGAACGATCAACGGGCCCAGGCAGCCGATGGGGTTCACGCCGCTCTCGCGGTACAACCGCATGGTTTCCTGGGAGATCCGCTGGCGGTCGCCCTCGTAGCGCTGCTGGATCTCGCGGACCCTGGGCTGCATCCCGGTCATGGCGCGCATCTGCCGCAATTGGCGCACGGTCAGGGGAATGGTCACCACGCGCACCAGCGCGGTGAACACGATGATGGCGACGCCCATCTGGGTGAAGCACAGCACATACAACACCAACAGGGTGTTGAGCATGGGCCGGATGATCACCTCATTCCAGATGAGGATGAATATGGAGAAAAATTCCACTTATTCCTGCCTGTCGCCGCCGGGTCAGCAGCCCCGGGTTTCTAGTTCCGGGGACATTGGACATTGTTTTCCGTGTCGTAGCACCAATGGGGCATGAAGCCGGAAAGCACCTGCAGCCGGAGCACCTTGCCATCGTCAGTACCCACGTACACGACCTCCTGCTCGGTGGTACCGCCGAAGCCGATGGCGCCGGATTTGACCAGGGGCGCCTTGATCTCACCGTCGCGAACGCTATAGGAGGCAATTTCCTGGGGCGGTTCCTGGGCCGATGCCGAAGCGCGCAGCAATACCACCCTGCCCTCGCGAGAAGCGATTACGATGCCACGTTCCACGAGGACGGGATCGGCGACTATGGGCGCGCCCATGTCGTAGGTCCAGAGCAGCACTCCATTGTCGTCAATGGCGTATACGTTGCCGTCCATGGAGGCAGCGTATACCGCGCGGCCGGAGGAAACGGGGGTTGCCCACCACCAGTTTTCGGCAGTGAACTGCCAACGGGGCTGGCCATCATTCAGGCCCAGGGCATACAACTGGCGGTCGAAGGAACCGACTATCAGCAGATTTTTGTGGATGAGCGGCCTGGCCACCACCGCGCCACCAGCGTCAAACCGCCAGACCAATGCGCCGGTTTCGAGGCTGACGGCGTACACGCTGCCGTCCTGCGATCCGAAATAGGCGACACCGTTGCGCAGAACTGGCGTCGACCAGACCTTCCCATCGGTGCGGAACGGCGACCAATGCAGGTTCTCCCCGGTCAACGCGTTGTAAGCGTACAGGCCACCGTCTTCGGAACCCACCGCGATGATGCCGCCGGCTTCGTCCAGAGCCGGGCTGCTGACCAGCGGCGGCATATCTTCCGCTTCAAATTGGGGTTGACGCCATGCCACCTGAACCGAACCCGCGCCGGCGGAACCATCAAAGGCGTACAGGAAACCGTCGATGCCCGAAACGTAAACATAGCGCCCCACGGCCGGGGAGCCGTAGGCGCCGCCAAAACCGTTTTCGCTTCCCAGGGCGGACACCCATCTGGTGCTGACGCCATCCACTCCGAAGTCGTCCAGGGCATACAGCTGGCCGGACAAAGCCGTCGCGTAGACGATCCCGTTGGCGACTGAGACGGAACCCCATCCCTTGGTTGACGCCCCCAAATCACGGCCGCAACCGGTAAGCGCTAGGCACAGAATGGCCAGGGCGGCCAAAGCCAGAAACAACCTCTTGGGTCGGAGTGTAGCGGTGAACGCCCAGCGGGTCGGGGGATTGCGGGAGGGCAGGAAATAATGGGTCATTGTCAACGATCAAACGACAGGGTCATACCCATGGCCGCCCACGGGAGTACAGCGTAAAATGCGGCGCAAGCCGAGCCACGTCCCCTGGAGCACACCGTAACGGGCGATGGCGTCGGCGGTGTATTGGGAGCAACTGGGTTGGTAGCGGCAACCCCCGGGCAGGTACGGCGACAGCGCCTGCTGGTATACCCGTATGGCGGCCACAGCAACGGTTTTCATTTTGCAGACTCCCGCTGGTGGTCCGGATTTTCAGCCGGGGCCGGGGGAGCATTCAACCTGGTGCGGCGGATCAGGTTATGTACAGCTCGTTCCAACTGCTTGAAATCGGCGTCCGCGGACCCCTTACGGGCGATGAGGACGGTGTCCCAGCCGGGAGCGGCAGCGGAGTTGCGCACAACCTCGCGCAGGCGTCGTTTGACGCGGTTTCGCGCCACGGCATTGCCCACGCGTTTTCCGGTGACGAAACAGAATCGACTGCGATCCAGGCCGTTGGGCAGGACGCGCATTACAAGCAAACCGTTGGCCACGCTTCGTCCCCGCCCATGGATTTCAGTAATCCGCCCGGCGCCGGTCAGCCTATGTTGCCGTTGCATCGACTGAAGGAAACCGGCGGCAATCAAAGCGGCCAACAGACCGTTGGCTATACGGAGAGCCGGTGCCGGCCCTTGAAACGCCGGCGGCGCAGGACGGCGCGGCCGTCAGAAGTGCGTGAACGTGAGCGGAAGCCATGCACACGGGCACGACGTCGCTTTTTGGGTTGGTAGGTTCGTTTGGGCATAGGTAGTACTCCGACGGCGGATTATGGTACTGCGTAACCTGAAATGCGTCAAGAAAATGCAACCGTCCGGCGAATATGGGTGGTCACGGGCGGAACGGGGTTGACGCGTTTTTCAGTGGCAATATGGATCGGTCAAGAAGGCGCGAAAGCGAGCAAGATGTCAGCTAACTCCCGTGGCGTGGTGACCATGGGATCATGGCCGGTGTCAATGTGGTGGACGCCCCACCCGGAGGCGGAGGCTCGCTCCGCCACGGGCTCGAAACCGGACTCGGTGCAGAGGATGAACTCCCGCCGCACGCCAACGGCATCAGGATTGCCCATTCGGACGGGCTGCGAGAAGGTGAGGGTAGGCTGGGGGGACAAACGGGGCAGCATGAAATCCTGGTCCGACGTTTCGGTTATCGACCAACGGAGAGCGATTTCCTCGGCGCTGGTCGGCGCGGGCATGAACGGAGCGCTCTCGGCGATGAATCCCCGGATGCGGGACACGAACTCAGGGCCACGTACGGCTTCAAGCTGATCAACCATGGCCTCGCCATCGGACGGGGCGACGCCGTTGACGTAGACCAGGGATGCGATGCGCTCAGGAGCCAGTTCCGCGGCTCCCGTGATCACCATTCCGGCGTAAGCGTGACCGACCAGGACAACTTCTTCGAGGTCTTCGGCGTGGAGCAGGGAAACGACGTCGCGGATGTGCAGGTCGAGATTGATCACGGCGGGAGGCATGAGCCCCGCCAGGTGCTGCCGCTCTCCCAGCCCGGTGAGGCTGGGGGCCAGCACGCGATGGCCGGCCTCCCGCAACAGCGGAGCGGTCTTCCACCAGGACCATCCGCCGTGCCAGGCTCCGTGGACAAGTACAAAGGTCGCCATGACGCGGGGCTACATTACGACGACGGAACGCAGCACCTCGCCGCGCTCCATGCTGGCGAAGGCCGTTTCCACGTCGCCGATGCCGATGCTCTCGCTGACAAAGGCATCCAGATCCAGCCGGCCCTGGAGGTACAGGTCGATGAGCATCGGGAAATCGCGGCTGGGCAGGCAATCACCGTACCACGAGGACTTCAGCGAGCCGCCGCGACCGAACACCTCGATGAGAGGAAGTTCGATTTTCATGGTGGGATCCGGGACCCCGACCAGGACCACGGTGCCGGCCAGATCGCGAGCGTAGAAGGCCTGCTCGTAGGTGGCGGGATTCCCGACGGCCTCGATGACCACGTCGGCGCCGTTGCCGCCCGTGAGTTCCCGGATCGTCTCGACCGGATCGGTGTCGGTTGAGTTGACGGTGTGAGTGGCGCCCAATTGGCGGGCCCATTCCAGCTTGCGTTCGTCGATGTCGACGCCGATGATGGTATGGGCGCCAGCCAAACGGGAACCGGCAATGGCCGCGTTGCCCACGCCGCCGCAGCCGATGACGGCAACCGAGTCCCCCCGGCCAACGTTGCCGGTGTTCATGGCGGCGCCCAGACCGGCCATAACGCCGCAGCCGATGAGTCCGGCCGCCAACGCGCTCGCCGATGGATCGACCTTGACCGCCTGGAGGGCGTCCACCAGGGTCAGTTCGCAGAAGGCGCCAATGCCCAGCGCCGGCGATAGTGGAGACCCATCAGCGAGCGTCATTTTCTGCTGGGCGTTGCGGCTGGCGAAGCAATACCAGGGTCGACCGCGCAGACATGACCGGCAGTTGCCGCAAGGAGCCCGCCAGGCCAGGATGACGAAATCGCCGGGTTGGACGTTGGACACGTCCGGGCCGACCTTTTCAACCACCCCTGCCGCTTCATGGCCCAGCAGGAAGGGGAACTCATCATTGATGGCGCCTTCCCGGTAGTGGAGGTCGGTATGGCAGACACCGCAGGCCTGCACGCGCACCAGGGCCTCGCCCTCGCCCGGGTCCGGCACCAGGATCGGAACCAGCTCAACCGGCGAACCTTTGGCCCGCGAAACGACCGCCTGAACTTCGTTGACCGGCATCAGTTTTCCCTCCGAGTGGGCCACACCGAGCAGCCCGCATAGCGGCAGGTATAATGCCTCAACCCGGTGCCGGCGTCAAAGCAGTGAACCGGAAGCAGGGATCTGTATCTGCCGAGCGCCCTCGGCACCCGCCTGGGAATCTCCGCGAGCTCGGCTCTCCTGGCGTTGGGTGGGAAATGTGTGACGAACCGGCGTCATCCCCGAATTCCGGTGCGGGCGTGCGGACGGCATAGCGCGAGGACAGATCACCGGGGCCGAACTTTTGGCAAGGCTCGGGACGGAGGACCAGGATGCCCAAACGGGTAATAATCGACACGGATCCGGGGGTCGACGATTGCGCCGCGATCCTGTTGGCGTTGGCGAGCCCTGAGTTGCAGGTCGACGCGCTGACCATCAGCTACGGCAACGGGTCGATGGCGCGATGCGCGGAAAACGCCCGGAAAATCCTGGAGGCGGCGGGGCGCGAGGACATACCGGTGTACCCGGGAGCGGAGGGGCCACTGATCCGGCCTCCGGTCGCGGGTTGGGCGTCGCACATCCACGGCGGCGATGCGTTGGGAGAGGTGACCGGCGCCAGCCGGGATATTGCAGCCGGCGAGAGCATGCCCGGGCAGCGCGCTGCGGTGCAGATAGCCGACCGGGCGCTCAACGCTCCGGGAGAAATAACGGTGCTCGCGTTGGGCCGGATGACCAACGTGGCGCTGGCCCTGCGGTTGGCGCCGGAAATTACAGGTGCGCTGGCGGGCGTGGTGGTCATGGGCGGTGCGGTCAGGGTTCCCGGCAACGTTTCGCCCGTGGCCACGGCGAACATCCACGAGGACCCGGAAGCGGCGGCGGTTCTTTACGACTCCGGCGTGCCCATCGTACAAGTGGGGTTGGACGTATGCGACCGGTGCGGGTTTTCGGACGAACAGTTTGAGCGGCTGCACGCCAGTGCCTCCCCGGCGGTGCAACTGCTGGTGTCGGCTTCGGCTTACACGCGGGCGGCGTACCGACGGTTGGGTCGTTTGGCGGACGGTGAAGCGGTGCGTTACAACGACGTGCCGGCCGTGGCCGCCGCGGTCGATCCGAGCCTGATGACCATGCAGCGGTTGCCGGTAGCCGTCGACACGGGAAGCGACCTGACCCGCGGGCAAACGGTGACGGACTGGTATGGTCTGACCGGCCGGGCCGCCAACGTCGACGTGTGCCTGGAAGTCGACGCCCAACGACTGACGGAGATGGTGGTGCAGAGGCTACTGAACCACCCCTGGAACACCGGATAGGCGAACACCCAAGCTGACAAAAAGAAAGGGCGACCGCAAGGGCCGCCCCTGAGTTTTCCGTGCGTTCGGAGTGTCAGCCCAGCGCGGCGACGGCGGCCTTGACCTCGGCGTAGTCGGGCTCGTTGACCGGCGCGTCGGCGACCCAGTGGTAGCGGACAACGCCCTCGGCGTCTACGATGGTCACGGCGCGCTTGGCGGCGACGTAGCCTTCCATGCCGGCGAGACCGGGCAGCGCAACGTCGTAGGAGTTGACCACCTCCCGGTTGTAATCGCTCAGGAAGGTGTAGTTGACGTTATTGGCGGCCTTCCAGGCGGCCTGGGCGAAGGGCGGGTCCACGGTGATGCCGATGACCTCCGCGTTCATGTTTTCGAACTCGCCGATGCTGTCCCGCAGGGTGCACATTTCAGTGGTGCAAACGCCTGTGAAAGCGCCGGGGAAGAAGGCAAGCACCACGTTTTTGCCGCGGTAGTCGCTGAGACTGTGGCGCGTGGCCGGGTTTTCGTGCAGGGTGAAATCGGGAGCTGGCTGCCCTACGGTGATAGCCATCGAGGAACCTCCTGGGGTGGTGGAATTGCGGGGTAATGAGCGTGTCCCTGGCAGCCGAACAGGCAGGGCTGAGGAAACGACGCGAGCATCTTATCATAACGACCGGAACCCTCACGTTTCCGGGGGCATGCTAAACTGGCGGGCACCTCAATCCGGAGCAATTGTCATGTTCTTCAACTCACGCCGTTCCACCATTCATGCCACCCGCGGGATGGTCGCGACCAGCCAACCGCTGGCGGCCATGGCCGGACTCAGGGTACTGATGGATGGCGGCAACGCCGTCGACGCGGCAGTGGCAACGGCGGCAACGCTGAACGTGGTGGAGCCCATGTCCACCGGGGTTGGCGGCGACGTGTTCGCGCTGATCTGGAAAGCGGCGGACAAGAACGTTCTGGCGCTGAATGGCAGCGGCCGCGCCCCGAAAGCCGCTTCGATCGAGGACCTGCACGCCAAGGGACGCAGCCGGATGCCGGCATTCGGACCACTGTCCATATCGGTTCCCGGAACTGTGCACGGATGGGAGGTGCTGCTGGAGAGCGAAGGGTCAATGAGCCTGGCCGACGCGCTGGCGCCAGCCATCGATTACGCGGAGAACGGGTTTCCCGTAAGCGACATCATCGGTTTCCAATGGAAGCAGCAGGAAGACAAGCTGGCGGCGTTGCCGTCGGGCCAGGAGTTGCTGGTGAACGGGCGCGCCCCGCGTGAGGGGGAAGTCATGCGGCTGCCCACTCTGGCGGGCACGCTGCGGGCAGTGGCGGAGGGCGGCAGCGAGGCGTTTTACACCGGCCCCATCGCCGCCGTGATGGCACAGTTCGTCCAGGAACAGGGCGGCTGGCTGGCGGAAGAAGATCTGGAGTCGCACCACTCGGATTGGGACGAGCCCATCAAGACGGACTACCGGGGCGTGACCTGCTGGGAGTGCCCTCCGAATGGCCAGGGAATCGTCGCGCTGGAGGCGCTCAACATTGTCGAAGGGTTCGACATTGCGGGCATGGGCCCCCAGAGCGCGGAACGGTACCATCACCTGATCGAGGCGACCCGGCTGGGATTTGCCGACGCGTTTGAATACCTGGCCGACCCACGCTGCGCCGACGTGCCCACTGAAATGTGGACATCCAAGGAGTACGCCAAGGGCCGGCGCGCCCTGATCAACCCCGAGCGGGCGTTGGACACCGCACCCTACGGCAAGATGGTTCCAGGCAGCGACACCGTATACATCAGCGTGGTCGACGGCGCGGGGAACGCCTGCTCGCTGATCAACAGCGTTTTCGCCAATTTCGGCTCGGGCCTGGTGGTTCCCGGAACGGGCATCGTGATGCACAACCGGGCATCCCTGTTCAACGTCAGGCCCGGACATCCGAACTCGCTGGAAGGCGGCAAGCGGCCGTTCCACACCATCATTCCCGCGATGGTGACCCGCGATAACGAGCTGTGGCTGAGCTACGGCGTCATGGGCGGGTTCATGCAGCCACAGGGGCACCTGCAGGTAATCAGCAATATGGTGGACTTCGGCATGGATTCCCAGGGAGCCATGGACGCCCTGCGGTTCCAGGTGGCGGGCGATTCGGTGTGGCTGGAAGGCGACGTGGACGACGCGGTGGTGACCGGACTGCACCAGCGGGGCCATCGCGTGAACGTGATGCACGGCCCGCAGCGGGGCGGCGCCGGCGGGATGGGCGGTGGCCAGGTGATCAGCCGGGACCCCGACTCCGGAGTGCTCAGCGGCGGCAGCGAACCGCGCAAAGACGGAGCCGCCGTCGGCTGGTAATTACTGGGACAGCCACCTGCGGAAACGCTGCCAGGTTCCCTGGGGCTCGGGCTCGATGGGACGCCCGCGCCAATACTGCTGGCTCCGGTTGCCCATGCGTCGGAAGAACATCCACGCGATTGCCGCCGCCATCAGGACCAGGCCGGCCAGGGAAAGCCACATCATCCTGGCCAGGAACAGGCCAATGAGGGCCAGCACCCCGCCGGCGATGGCCAGCTTTGTGGGTGAAATGAAGGCCCGGGGTTGACGCGGCCGCGGCGTGAACGGAGACGGTTGGTCATCCAGGGGCGGTGGAGCGTCAGCCGGCGCGGGAGTGGGTTCGGGCGCGTCGGAATCCAGCTCGTTGAGCAGTTGTTCGATTTCCTGTTCGTAACGATCTTTCATCTTCGCACCTACCCCTGACTGCAGCGGAACTGTAGATCCGGCTCGGATTATAGCGTGTACTCGCCGCGGAAGTAAGCGAGCATCGCCGGAGGATTTTATTGGCCCCGTATTCGACCAGCGCAATGACGGACAACCCCGGTCGGGAAGTAGCGTCAGCGGGATATGCTAGGATATCGGCGGCAACGGCAGGGCGGACCTGCCGGCAAAGGAGACACACATCATGGCGAATACCCCGTTGGGGCTGGATATCAGAGCCTGCATCTTTGACGTTTTCGGCACGGTGGTCGACTGGCGGTCGAGCATCACCGAGCAGTGCGCGAACATGGGTCGGATCAAGGGGATCGAAAGGGATTGGGGCGCCTTCGCCGACGCGTGGCGCGGCAAGTACGGGCCTTACATGAACAAAGTGCGCACCGGAGAACTACCCTGGACCAACCTGGACGCGCTGCACCGGATGTCCCTGGACGAGGTGCTGGACGAATATGAGATCAGCGGGTTGGATGACGATGAGAAGATGGAGGTCACCCATTTCTGGCACAACCTCCGCCCCTGGTCCGACAGCGTTCCCGGCCTCTACCGGCTCAAGAACAGGTTCGTCATCGCCCCCATGTCCAACGGCAACATTGCGCTGATGACCAACATGGCCAAGAACGGCGGCATGCCCTGGGACTGCATCCTGGGCGCCGAGGTGGCGCAGCACTACAAGCCGGACCCGGAGAGCTACGGCACCGCGGTCAAACTGCTGGGTCTGAAGCCCGAGCAGGTGATGATGGTGGCGGCGCACCAGGGTGATCTGCTGGCGTCGTCCAAGGTGGGCCTCCGCACGGGATTCGTGCCTCGCCCGCGCGAGCACGGGCCGGATCGCACGCCGGACCCCACTCCGGACCCGTCGTTCAACGTGGTCGCGAACAGTTTCGTGGACCTGGCGGCCAAGCTGGGAGCGTAATCCTCAACCGGTGGGGTTGATCAGGATGCTGGGGGCGAATAATCATTCGCCCCTACGTCGTTAAGGGTTCCAGTCCGCAGACTTCGGCAACCAATTCATAGGATCGAACGCGGTCTTCATAGTGGTAGCAAATGGTTACTACGCTGAGATCGGGGGTCTGGTAATCCTCAGCCACTTTCTCCAAGCCTTCCTTGACCTGCTGGGGATCGCCGTCGACGCAGTTGCGGCTGTACTGCTCGATGAACTGCCATTCGTTGGCGAGGTACTTGTAACTGGCGGCCAAATCGGGGTGAGGGACACCCTTGGCCCGACCGGTCACCGAGCGGAGGCGGCCCAAGTTGCGGCTGGCCGCGATGCGGCGAGCCTCTTCCTCGGTGTCGGCGCACAGTACCTGGACACCGACGTTGACCAACGGCGCTGAAAGGTACTCTGAAGCCTCAAAATTCTGGCGGTATGACTCGACGATCTGCGGGCCGTCGGTGGCTCCCATGCCGAAAAAGTGAGCGTAGGCGAAGGGCAGGCCCATTTTCGCGGCCATGAAGGCGGATTCGTATCGGGAACCCAGGAGCCAGACCTGGGGCACCGTTTCCGACTCTTCCGGCGCCGCGAGGACCTCGTTGAACGGATGGTCATCGGGTTGGGTGTGATTCAGGTAGTTGATTACGTCCCGCACCTGCTGAGGGAAGTGACGGACGTCCTTCGGCATACTGGGATAGGCCAGGGCCGCCGCAGTAATCTGGTCGCTGCCGGGGGCGCGGCCAATGCCCAGGTCAATTCGGTCCGGGTACAGCGAGTCCAGGATCCGAAAGGTTTCGGCCACTTTGAGGGAGCTGTAGTGAGGCAGCATCACGCCGCCGGAACCGACGCGGATGCTCTTGGTGTGCGCCGCGATCTGGCCCACCATGACCTCGGGAGCGGTGCCCGCGAAGTTGGGCAGGTTGTGGTGCTCGGCCACCCAATAACGCTGGTAACCCATTTGTTCGGTGGCGACCGCCAGTTGGATGGTTTCTCGAAGAGCGACACCGGCGTTGCTACCCTCCCGCATTGGCGATTGGTCGACCACGCTCAGTTGCAGTTTTTGGCTCAAGTGATCCCCCTGGGTTGTAGGTGCGTCAGATGCTGCCCAGCAGCGCGGTATCCGACGCCGGTATTTTTAGTATCAAGAAAGCTCGTCTTGTCGGCAGGGGCCGGCTGGCATATTATAATAACGCCCAACGGAGAAAGTAGCGGCCTAGAACTCCAGCCACGCGGTGCCGGGCAAAAGGCGCCGGTTGCCGACCAGACAGGTGAACCGCTTTGCTTTTCGATAAAATAATTAAAGCAAAACCGGGGGTGGGAGATACTCCGACAGCCGGGATACCGCTCAAGGGCAGCGGCACAAAGTACCTACTTGAACGCATCGTCAAGTGGGTACTTTTTCTTTTGGCGTCCGTTTCGGTGCTGACTACCGTTGGAATCGTGTCGGTGCTGCTGTTCGAGGGCGTGCGGTTCTTCACTTCGGACTTTTACGAGCAGCGGCCGACGGAACGGGTGGCTACCAGCGAAGCCGAGGGCCAGAACGGCGCGGCGCCCGGCACGTTGGCCCCCGGGATCATTCCCCGGGTGGAGGTCCGGGCTACCACCGACTCGCTGATCTACGTGAACTGGGAAAAACCCACCCCGGGACGAGAAGTCACCGGATACGAGGTGTCCGTCCTGCCCAGCCTCAATACCGACCTTTCGGACTGCGCCAATCTGGCGGCAGATCAGACCTCCTGCGTGATCGCCAACGCGGCGCCGGGCCGCTCGCACAAGGTGACGGTGGCCGCGCTGGCCGGTCCCGGCGAGGGAGTGGGCCTGCAAACCGAATCCTTCAGCGTGCCCGAAGAGGTGAAATGGCACCGGTTCCTGACGGACACCAAATGGCGGACGCTGTTGGTTCCGCGGTCCTACGGCATCTGGCCGCTTCTGGTGGGCACCACCATGATCGCCGTGCTGGCGATGGTGGTGGCAGTGCCCCTGGGACTGCTGAGCGCGATCTTCCTGAGCGAGTACGCACACCCGCAAGTTCGGGCGATCACCAAGCCGATATTGGAGGTGCTGGCCGGTGTCCCAACGGTGGTGTACGGGTTCTTCGCGCTGTTCTTCATCACTCCGATCCTGCGCTCATTCAGCGACGACGTTGGCATCTTCAACGCGCTGTCGGCCGCCATCGTGATGGGCGTGATGATCATCCCGATGGTCTCCAGCCTCAGCGAGGACGCGATGCGGGCGGTGCCTAACGCGCTGCGTGAAGGCGCCTACGCCCTGGGAGCAACCAAGGTTGAAGTGGCCACCAAGGTGGTGCTGCCCGCCGCCCTGTCGGGCATCGTGGCCGCGTTCATCCTGGCGATGTCCCGGGCGATTGGCGAAACGATGATCGTTTTCATCGCTGCGGGACAAAACGACAGCCTGACCTTCAACCCGCTGGATCCGGTGAACACCATGACCGGCTTCATGGCGACCACAAACTTCAGCGACAACGCAATCCCGGGGACTGCACAATTTCAGGCGCTGTTCGCCGTGGGCATAACGCTGTTCATCATCACCCTCGGCATGAATCTGATCAGCCAGTTCGTCGTGTCCAAGTTCCGCGAGGTGTACGAATAATGGCAGCAGGAATTGACGGCAATTACAACCAGCGGCTGGCCCACCGCAAACGACGCGCCTCGCTTTTCTACGGCGTTTGCGTGGCGGCGGTGATCCTCGCGCTGTTGATGCTGGTCGCGCTGCTTTACAGCGTGATCTCAGAGGCCGTGGCGTGGCTCAACCTCGACGGTACATCGATCAAAACACTGCTGACGGAAATACCGTCCAGCAAGGCGGTGAATTCCGGGCTGTTCCCGGCGATCGTGGGCACCCTGTGGGTCATGGGAATCTGCGTGTTTGTATCCTTCACCGTAGGCGTGTCCGCAGCCATATACCTTGAGGAATACTCCGGCGGCAGTCGCCTCGCTGAATTGATCCAGATAAACATACAGAACCTGGCCGCAGTACCGTCCATCGTGTACGGCATCCTGGGCCTGAGTATTTTCGTTGTGCTGTTTTCGATGGGGAAAAGCACTTTGGCTGCCGGGCTCACGCTGGCGTTGCTCATCATGCCCGTCGTGATCGTGTCTTCGCAGGAAGCGATCAAGGCAGTGCCGTCATCAATACGGGAGGGCGGGTTCGCGCTGGGCGGAACCCGATGGCAGGTGATCCAGCGCCTGGTGCTGCCGCAGGCCATGCCAGGTATCCTGACGGGAATCATCCTGGCGGTGAGCCGCGCGATGGGAGAGGCGGCGCCGCTGGTGATCATGGGCGCGCTGTCCTTCGTGCCGTTCGCGCCGGCCAGCCCGCTGGACCGTTTCACCGTGCTGCCAATCCAGATCTACGTCTGGATATCCAAGCCGCAGGAAGAGTTCCACCACCTGGCGGCCGCCGGTATCGTGGTGCTGTTGATCATGCTTTTGGGGATGAACGCGTTCGCAATCATCCTGCGAAACCGGTTACAGAAGAATCTACGGGGGTAAAACGGAATGGCTACAACCTCAATGGCAACCCGTCCCGCCGTCCGCGCCATCAACGTCGGGGTCTATTACGGCTCAAACAAGGTGATTGAGGGCGTGACCATGGACATGCCGGAGCACGAGATCACGGCCATAATCGGGCCCAGCGGGGCGGGCAAGAGCACCCTGTTGCGCTGCATCAACCGGTTGAACGACCTGATCGAAATCTTCCGCATGGAAGGCGAGATGTGGTTCGGGGATTTCAACCTGTACGCTCCGGATTCGGATCCAACGCAAATCCGGTATCGCATTGGTATGGTGTTCCAACGGCCGAACCCATTTCCGAAGTCGATCTACGACAACATCGCCTTTGGTCCACGGATCAACGGATTCAAAGGCAAAATGGATGATTTGGTGGAGCAGTCCCTGCAGGGCGCTGCGTTGTGGGACGAAGTGAAGGATCGGCTGAAGGAGTCGGCGCTTTCGCTGTCCGGCGGTCAGCAGCAGAGGCTGTGCATTGCCCGGGCGCTGGCGGTGGAACCCAGCGTGATCCTCATGGACGAACCCTGTTCGGCCCTGGACCCGATCGCCACGTTGGCCATCGAAGAACTGATGCAGGAACTCAAAAAAACCTATAGCATCGTGATCGTGACGCACAACATGCAGCAGGCCGGCCGGGTGTCCGACAAAACCGCCTTCCTGATGCCGGACGAAAACCGCGTGGCGCATCTCATCGAATTCGACGACACGCGTACCATGTTCACCAACCCCAGCGACGAGCGTACCGAGGCATATATCACCGGCCGTTTTGGCTAACCACCCGGGCGAAAGCCCGGCGTTTTGAGGTTCACCCAAAGGGGGTGTCAAATGCTGAGATCAGATTACGAACGCGATCTGTCGAGCTTGCAGGCCGACCTGAGGGAAATGGCAACGCACGTCGAGCAGGCGACCCGCCGCGCCCTCAACGCGCTGGAAAACCAGGACCTCGAGCTGGCGCAGCAGATCATCGACGAGGATGACCATATCGACCGGCTGCAGGACGCCCTGGAAGACAAGTGCGTTACGCTGATGGCGACGCAGCAGCCGATGGCCATCGACCTGCGGGCATTGATGTCGGCGGTCCACATCGGGGTGGAGCTGGAGCGGATGGGGGACTACGCCGAGGGCATTGCCAAGATCTGCCTTAGGATCGGCGACCAGCCGCTGCTCAAGCCGCTGATAGACATCCCCCGGATGGCGGACCGGGCGCTGACCATGCTCGACGAGAGCCTCCAGTCGCACGCCAACCGGGATGAATGGCTGGCGCGCAAAGTGTGCCAGGATGACGATGCGGTCGATGATTTGTACGACCAGATCTACAGGGAACTGCTGACGTACATGCTGCAGGACCCGCGCAATATCGAGCGGGCCACCTACCTGCTTTGGGTAGCCCACGACCTGGAACGGATCGCCGACCGGGCCACCAACATTGCGGAACGGGTCATGTGGCTGGTTTCCGGGCACACGGTGGGAACCGGAAGCATGAAATCCGACCGGTCCCTGCGCTGATCCGCCCGAGTCGGCAAAGCCCGAAATCCGCCGAATCCGGCAAAAATTCCCTCGTTGACAATTCCCGACCTCGACAGTATAGTTTTCGCAAATGCATAGTACTTGCAAAACCATTTGCATCTGCACATGTACCTGTCCCCCGACAGCGGGGGCAGGCAAAACCTGATTAACAACTACAGGTCCGCACCTGCGCCCACCGATTTTGCCGCGCGGCAACGGTGGGTTTTTTATTGCCAGAGCTCGGAGGAGGACACCTTGACCAGCCCAGCGCAAATTCCCAACCAGGAAGACATCCACGAATCGAGTATGCGGCTGGCTGCCGATGCGCCAGCGATCATCCCGTTCATGGAGGACGAGATACAGCGGTTCGACGCGGAGGTCGACCGATTCCGTACGGGAGAATTGGACAACACCGTGTTCACACCCTTCCGCCTGCGCCAGGGCGTGTACGGGCAGCGTCAGGCGGACGTGCAGATGATCCGGGTCAAACTGCCCGGCGGAATAATATCGGCGGACATGCTGGACAGCTTCGGCGACATCACTGAGAAATACGCGCCGTTGCAGAAGGGGCACATCACCACGCGGGAGAACATCCAGATACACCACATCCCGCTGGAGCAAACCTCCGAAGTGCTGCGCATCCTCGGTAGCGTGGGCCTGTCGACCCGCGAGGCGTGCGGGAACACGGTCCGCAACGTCGTTGGCCCTCCCACGGCCGGCGTAAGCCCTGAAGAGGTGTTTGACCCCACGCCCTATCTGACCGCCTACGTCCGTTTCGGCGTGCGCCATCCCATCACGCAGAACTTCCCGCGCAAGTTCAAGTCCGCGTTCACCGGCAACGACCAGCGCGACGAAGTAGCCGCGGCGATCCAGGACCTGACATTCGTGTCGCAGTTCAAGGAAGTGGACGGCGAGCAGCGCAAGGGTTTCAAGGTCTACTGCGGCGGCGGCACGTCGATCATGCCGCGGCTGGCCAAGCCGCTGTACGAGTGGGTGTCGGAAGACGACTACCTGCGAGTGGCCCTGGCGGTCTGGACGGTATTCAACAACGCCGACATTCTGCGCAAGAACCGCATGATGGCACGCCTGAAGGTCCTGATCGACAAGATCGGCCTGGACGAATTTCGGGACATGGTGGACGCCGAACTGGCCAACATCGGGCCGATCGATTTCCGGCCGCTGATGACCGCCGAGGATATCCAGCACGAAGAGCCGCCGGCACAACCGTCCACCGGGAACGGCGACCACAGCGAACCTGAATACCAGGCCTGGATACAGTCCAACGTGGAGGCGCAGCGACAGGATGGCTACCACGTAGCCCACATCAAAATAGTGCGCGGCGACCTCACGCCGGAACAATTCCACGGGCTGGCCGACATCGTACGGAAGTACACCGGCGGCAAGGCGCGCACCACCCAGGAGCAGAACCTGGTGCTGCGGTGGGTTCCCACGGGCCACCTGCACGACGTCTGGACAGCGTTGAAGTCCCTGGACCTTGGGGAGGCTGGCCATAGCCACATCAGCAATGTGGTTTCCTGCCCGGGAACCGACAGCTGCAAGTTGGGCATCACCGCCTCCATGGGCCTGGCGCAGGCGCTGCGCACCGAGATGGCGGGCTGGAACGGCCTGTCCGAGGACAAGGGCGTGGGCGACATCCGCATCAAGATGAGCGGTTGCCCCAACGGCTGCGGCCTGCACCACATCGCCAACATCGGCTTCCACGGAGCGGCGGTCAAGGGAGCGGAAGGGCAGCAGATTCCGGCTTATGAACTGTTCCTGGGCGGCAACTACGGCGACAACCAGGTGGAAGACTCCCGCATCGGCACCCGGGTGCCACGGGTCAAGGTGCCGGCCAAACTGGTTCCGTCGGTGTTAAAAGACATCGTTAGTTATTACAAAGACAACCGCGCCAACGATGCCGAGCGGTTCAACGACTTCCTGGACCGGGTTGGTCTTGAAGATATGACCGCGGTGGCGGCCAAGGCCCAGGAGATCGGGCACGAGGCCGAAGGCGGCGGCGAGATGTACTTCGACTGGGAGCGCACCAACCAGTACGTGCTGGAGCGCGGCGAAGGGGAGTGCGCCGTTTAGCGGCTTTGCGACGTCCCAATGGCGAAAGCATCTCTGAACGGCAGAGTGCTGGCCTTCGTCGAGGCCCGGATGCCCGACGAAATGGCCAGCCTCATCCGGCGGCACGGAGGCGTGCCCGTCGGTGCGCCGGTTATGCAGGAACATTACCTGCAGGATAGCCCGCAAGTGCAGCGGGCTATCCTGGACGTCTGCGAGGAGCGCGTGGACACCGCCATCTTCCTGACCGGAGTTGGCGCCAGCGCGATGATGGGCATCGCGGATGGCATGGGCCGGCTGGCGGAATTCGAAGAGGCCCTGCGCAAGATCACGGTGGTGGCTCGCAGCCCGAAACCGGGACGAATTCTGCGCCGCCACAAGATACCCATCGACATCATGCCTCCGGAGCCGTACACCTCCCGCGACCTCATCGCCGCGATGCGGGACCTCGAGCTCGAAAGCAAGCGGGTGATTTTCCAGCGCTACGGCGGCCCGGACTCCGAGCTTCCCACCTACCTGAGGGAGCAACGCGCCGATTACGAAGAGCTGACGCTATATGACTGGGGTTTGCCCGACGACACCGCGCCGGTGGTGGACCTGATCGACCGCATGGCGGAAGGTGAAATCGACGCCCTGGCTTTTACCAGCCGGCCGCAGGTGCCGAACCTGATGACCATCGCCGCCGACTCGGGGCGCGAAGAGTCCCTGCGGGGAAGCCTCGGCGGAACCGTGACAGTGGCCTCGGTGGGCCCGGTATGCACCCGCAAGTTGCAGGAGCTCGGCATCGGGGTGGACGTGGAGCCGGAGCACCCTCACATGGGCAACCTGGTGATGGCGGTGGCGGAGTATTTCGGCGAAGGGGCTCATTGAAACCATTTGAGCGAACGGATGAGAAAACCATCTGCCTATGAAGTTAGTCACCGGCTTCCTGTCCGCTACTTAGCAGGCTTCACGCAGAATCCCAGCGGCACTTCGAGGATCCCTGCTCCTACGCTTTCGTATTGGTAAGGATTTGGTGCCATCGCGGCGTAGACGGTTACTATATCGTCCACTAGCACTCTACCTTCGTCCCTGAAGCATTTCCAAGTGTCGGACCCGATCACGACGTGATGTTCGTAACCACCGCTTGGAATAATCCACACGTCTATGAAGCCGCTAGAATCAGTGTTGACGTCAGCAACGGTTCCTTGAAACCGTAGGCATTCAAGCGCGTACTTGTCCGGGTTGCGCAACAATTCCCGTCGCGGAGGAGCGTCCAGGCAATCCGCTACGCGATATACCGGAGTGGGCGTTGGTGGAATGGGCGTGTTGGTAGGAGGTGGTGTTTCGGTGGGGGGAACTGTCGCGACCGAGCCGCAAGCCACTGAAACTGCGAGGACAATTAACACCATTGAAAACCGGTCTGCTTTCATTGAATTTCCTCCGATTGCAGGGGAACCCGCCTAGTATTTGAACTCCTCGCGGACCGGACTGAATATGTCCAGCGCGACGGCTTTGGTTCCCTGCCCCTTGGCATAGTGCTCAACGTCGCCGGGGATGATGTACATGTCGCCCGGCTTGAGGACACGCACCTCGCCTCCGATGCCCATCTCAAGCTCGCCCTCGACGATGATGCCGCCCTGCTCGTGGGGATGGGTGTGCAGCGGCACCAGGGCGCCGGCCTCTACCTCCACCAGGGAAAAGAGCATCTGGGCGCCCCAGAAGGTGCGGGTGCGGGCGCCTTCCGCCAGTTCTTTGTAGCCACGGCCCTCGGGGCTGAGGAAGTAGTCGCTCATGGTGTGGTCTCCTTGTTGGGCGGGTCCATAGGGACTGGATTCCGGCGTGCGCCGGAATGACGTTGCAACAAGCGGGGTCAGTCGAACCCCTGTCGTTTTTCCTTGAGGCTGGTGAACCGTCCGCCGTGTCCGATGACCAGATGATCCAGGAGTTCGATGTCCATGAGTTTCCCGGCGGCGGCCAGGTCGCGGGTTACGCTGATGTCCTCCGGGCTGGGCGTCGGGTCACCGGACGGGTGGTTGTGGGCCACGATGATGGAAGGGGCGTTCTCCCGGATGGCCGGTCGCAGGACCTCGGCGGGGCGTACGGCGCTGCTGTTCACCGTTCCGATATAGATTGTACGGCGAGCAACCACCTGATTCCTGGTGTTGAGCAGCAACACGACCAGGTTCTCCTGAACCAGTTGCTCCATCTCCGCTATTAGCAGGCTGGCCGCGTCCTGAGGACAGGATATCCGGGCACGTTCCTCCGGGGCAAGCGAAGCGATACGGCGGCCGAGTTCCAGCGCGGCCATGATCTCGCTGGCCTTGGCGTGGTTGAGGCCACGCTGTTCACACAGCTCCGAGTATCCGGCGCGGGCCAACCCGGCAAGGCCGTCGAACTCGGCGAGAACGCGCATGGCGACGCTGATCGCGTTCTCGCCGGCGACGCCGGAACGCAACAATATCGCGACCAGTTCAGCGTTGTTCAGGTAACGCGCACCGTGCTCCCGCAGGCGTTCCCGGGGACGCTCGCATGGCGGAAGGTCCAGTATGGTCGGTTGGTAAGAAACCGTAGCGTCGCGCCGAGGGGAGACGCGTTCATCCGCGTGATCTGCGTCGGGTTCCACCGCAGTATCAACCCGATCCAGGTCCGATGCAGGGTGGCTGACGGGCGCGCCGGCGATGATGCGCTCGAGTTCGGAGCGGAAGGCATCGAGGTCGGCAGGTTCGGCCGGTGGTCCGGCAACAGTCATCGTCGTCTCCGTCATACGAGATTGGCCGCGGCCAGTCTAAATGGAAGCCACGCGGGCGCGCCATCGCTCGGTGTCAGCAATTGACGGGACGGATCGCCCGCAGACGGGACGCGGGACCCGGCCTAATCGACCTGTGAGCTGCTAATCTTGCGGTACACGCGTACCGCGTTCGCCGACAACGTGGATGCGACCCTGCTCGTACTGAACGCGCGAGGCCGATCGGGGAGGAACTCGGCCGCGCCCAGTTCTTCGACCGCCGCGAGCGTGCGGCCGAGGCCAACTTCGATGGTGCGTCGGCTGGCCTCATCGCTGAGATCCAGGCTCCCGCACGTGAAAATCGGACCGATCAGGCAGCTCAACATGACACTGCGATATTCGCGCCAGCAGTCCTCAAACGAGTAACCGTGGACCCCCGCAGCAACGATGGCATCGTGGTATTCGCCGATGGCATCGCGTTCAATCACGCGACGGGTTTCGCGCGTGACGCTGGTGGACAGGAAATATGTTATGTCTCGCAGACCGGAATGCAAGCCGCAGTTTTGCCAGTCGATCGCCACGACGTCACCCGAACCCTGCGCATCGAAAAAGAGATTGTCCAGTCTGAAATCGCCATGCGTGAAGCTCCTGGGTCCGCGGGACATTTGGACGAGGTGATCGGCAATCCGGGCGCCATACATCTCAGCGAGACGACGGGTTTCGGGAGTGAACAGGCCTCCGAATCGGCCGAGGGCGGGCGCCAGGTTGAACATATAGCCGAGCTGGGTCAGGCGTCGGTATTTTTCCGTGTAGTCCGGGATGCCTGACAAAACGGGCTGGTTGAGGTTGTTCCAGTAGCGGCCGTGCATCCTGGCGACCGCGCGAACGGCGGAGATTGCCTGTGCCGAGTTGGCCCCGTCCAGCTGCGAAACCGACTGCAAATCCGTCAGGTCTTCGAACACCATCGCGAACCGATGGCTGATGGGAGCGACATCCAGGTAAAACACCTCAGGGGACCGGATACCCGCCAATGGAGCGATTCGCTGGTAGAAGTCGTACTCCCGGCGATACAGTTTGAGGATCCGCGCGACCCGGAACGTTTTGCGATCCTGGCTGTGAAGTTTGACGATCACGCTGCACGGCGGCTCTGGAGCTACTGAAGCCCAGGCCAGGCGGCAACGTACAACTGTGCTGAACAAACCGCGGCCGGAACCGACGGGTTCGATGCGAACGGATTGCAACTGCGAAGGTTCGAAACCGCGTGCGCGTGCCAACGCCTGCCGGAGCCAGTCGACCGTTATGTCGTGTGGGCCGGACGGTATGGCAGGACCGATAGCCATTGTGGATATACGCGCGGCCGCTCCGTTTCTTATGGAGAGGCGCCGCCGGCCAAAAACTCCACAGCGTCCAGGTCCTCGATGGCCGTCAGGGTACGCGTCAGCATTGCGTCGGCCAATTTCCGGCCCTGGGCATCGCTGAAATCGAGTTGCCCTCCGGCGATTATCGGGGTCTGAAAGCAGCTGAGGATATTCTGACGGTAGCTGCGCCAGCATTCTTCGGGCGAAAGATCCGTCGCCCCGACGCTCCGTACGATGTCGTGATACTCGGCCACCGCCTCGGCCTCGACCGCCCGGCGAACCTCGACGGGGACGCTGGAGGAGAGGAAGTAGGCCACGTCGTACAGCCCGCTACGCACCCCGCACACCTGCCAATCAACGACGGCGAAATCATCACTTCCGTCGGCGCTGAAGAACATATTCCCCAGCCTGAAATCGCCGTGGCTGAAAGTCAGCGGGCCGGCGGCAAGCGCGTCCGTGTGCTCGATGAGATGCTCTCCATACTCCCGGGCCAGCCCCTCCATCCGGGGGGAGAACAAACTTCCAAAACGTTCGAAAACGACCGCCAGGCTGGCCTGGTAAACACGCTGAACGAGACGCCGACGATCCGGGTTCGCAGAGTCGTGGAAGTGGGAAATCGGCGGCCGATCTACCCGGTTCCAATAGGCGCCGTGCATACGGGCGATGGCGCGCAAGGCCGTTTTCGCCTGCGCGGCGCTGGCCCCTGCAACCTGGTCCGCGGTCGTCATGCCGCGAAGGTCCTCCAGAACCAGGACGAACCGATGGTCCCGGTCGTCGAAATCACCGTGGATCAACGCGGGCGAACGTATCTGCGCCTGACGCGCCATCTTTCCGTAGAAGGCGTATTCACGTTCATACAACCGCAGCCGACGGGCAGTCTGAACGGTTTCCGGGTGTGAGCTGTGCAGCTTGACTATTACCGATTCCGGCAAGACGCCGGCATCACCGTGAAAGGACAAATGACAGCGGAGTATGGTTCCGACGAACCCCACGCCGGCGCCGATGTTTTCCACGGACACGGCCTCGATGCCCTCCGCACCGGCCAGACCGCCGGCGGCCAACGCCTGCTGCATCCAGGCAGCGGTTATGTCCTCTGCGGTTGCAGGTATTGCGGGACGCGATTCCATGGTCCTATTGTACGGGACGGGGACGACAGGGCCGCGGATGGCGCAACCGATTTGGTTGGCTTACGCCGAACAAAACTGCAGGGGCGAATGATCATTCGCCCCTACGGGAATCGCCGCCGGAAGACCAGTCGCCTGCGACCTAGTCAAAGCGGAACTTGGAGAAGGTGCCCTCCTCCTTGGTGATGAACTCAAGCAGGGCCGGGCGGCCGTCGGCGTTGGCCTGCATGGCGCGCTCCATGGCCGGCTTGATCTCGTCCGGCTCAGTGATCTGCTCGGCGTAGGCCCCCAGCGCCAGAGCGACCCGATAGAAGTCGCCGCTGAGGTCCTTCAAACCGTAGCGCTCGACGGCCGTTGGAATCCGGCTGTCGGGGTAAATTGCCATGGTGGAGTTGTTCATCACCACCGTCGTGATGGGAATGTTGGCGCGGACGGCGGTCTCAACGTCCAGACCCACCATACCGAAAGCGGCATCACCCATGAAGTTGATGACCATCTTCTCGGGAGCGGCCATCTTGGCGCCCATGGCCAGGCCCAGACTGTAACCCAGCTGGGTGGACTTGCCCCAACCGATGAAGCTGCGAGGAGCGCGGGCTTCCCAGAAGGGAGACACCTGCTCGCGGGGACTGCCCGACTCGTGCGTGACAATGGTGTTGTCCAGGTCGACGGTGTGCATGATGTCCCAGACCACGCGGTAGGGGTTCAACGGGACCTCGTCGCTGGTGAGGCGAGGCAGCCACTCGGCCATCCACGCTTCGCGGCTGGCGGTGATCTCATCGGTCAGGTCCTGGTTCGGCGCCTGCTGCTGCGCACCCTGTGCCTTTAGTTCATCGATGAATTGCCGCAGGGCCAGCTTGGCGTCTCCAAGGATGGGGTAATCGGTTCGGTGGTCCTTGTTGATGTCCGCGTCACCGTTGGTGAGGTGGATAAGGGTCTTGCCGGCCGGCATGGGAACCGTAAATCCGCTCTTGGTGAAGCTGACGCCCACGCCAAAGACCACGTCGGCGTTGGTCAGGAAACGATGCACGGGGCCGGTCTGACTGGAACCACCCACGCCCAGGGACAGAGGGTGGTTCTCCGGGAAGGCGCTCTTGCCCTCGAGGGTGGTCATCACCGGAATCTGCAGGAACTCGGCCAACTCCATCAGCTCATCGGTGGCCTCGGCGTAGAGGACGCCCTGGCCCGCGTGGATGACCGGGCGATGGGCCGTGAGCAGGGCACGAACGCCACGAGTGATGGCCGCGGGATCGGCGGCGACGCGCATTTTGGTCGGCGGGACGTAATCGAAGTCCTCCTCGCTGATCTGATCGGACACCAGATCGGAGGGGATTTCCAGAAGAACGGGACCGGGCTTGCCGGACCGGAGCTTGGTGTACGCCTGACGGAAGAGCTCCGGAACCCGATCCGCGAAGTTGACGTGGGCGGCCCACTTGGTGATTGTCGAGTAGGCTTGCACGGGATGGAAGTTCGGTTCCACGCCCAGGCGATTCCTCGCGACGCCGGCTGGCAGCACGAGAATCGGCACGGAGTCGGCATAGGCCTGAGCGACGCCGCCGAAGGAGTTCTCGGCGCCGGGACCATTCTGGGCGAGGAAGATGCCGATTTTGTTGCCGTTGGTAATCCGGGAAAAGCCGTCGGCCATGTGCACGCCGGTGCGTTCCTGCCGACAGACAACCGGGCGAATTCCGGCGATGGCCGCCGCCTCGATGAGCGGGTTAGAGGGCATGACAGCGATCCAGTCCACGCCTTCCATCTTCAATACGTTAGCTACAGCGGTGACTCCGTCCACAGTGGGGTTCCTCCAATATTGGCGCTTGCACGAATGTGCAGGATTTCAGGATAGTGATTCAGCCGATTTCGTTCAGGAAATCGTCCAGGGCAGCGTTGAATTCGTCCGGCTTTTCCACCATCGGGAAATGGCCGGCGTCTTTCATCTTGATGAGCTTTGATCCGGGGACAGCGCGGTGGATCTCCTCCTCGTAGTCGCCGGTGGACAGGGGATCGTCGACGCCCCGGATCAGCATCAGGGGAGATTCAAGGGTGTGGATCCGGTCCCGCACGTCGAAACGGTCGATGACCACGAGGTCACTGTGCTGGGCCACGGGTCCCACCTCGCGGTGTCGCTGCAACAGGTGGGCGCGAAGGTCGGGCTCCACGAAGTGCATGATGCCGTCCATCATGCCCAGCCACTTCTCGTAGGTCGCCTCGTCCTCGGCGGCGTCAAGGCGAAACTGCAAGTCCTGGGGACGTCGCACCTTGGGGCGCATGGCGATGGTCATGAGGGCCAGGCCTTTGACCTCTTCAGGGTAATCCAGGGCATATTGCAAGGCGACGCAGGCGCCCAGGGTGAACCCGCTCAAAACCAGGTCGCGGTGGTGTCCGCGAGCATGCAGCCAGCCGCGCAGCCATTCGGTGTAGCGTTCGACGCTGCTGCACGGGGCGCCATCCAGGTGGCCGGGCAGGTTCGGAGCCAGGCTGTTCGGATAATGGTAGAGCTGGTTGATGTAGGAGTCTGCGCAACCGCCGGCGCCGGGGCCGTGGATGAAAACAATCTGGGTCATGGAAACCTGCGAAAGACGGCCCTGCGGGCCGGGTGCCGGCATTCTAGGGTGCGGCGGCTATGGGGTCAAGGCAACGGGCGATGGGCGATGGGTCAGGGCCCGTGGAAAGTAATGGGCTTCTTTGGTTTCCGCTCATCCTGAGCCTGTCGAAGGATGCTGCCCTTGCAGGAGTCGTGGTTCGACAAGCTCACCATGAGCGGGAGGACGGACTTTGCACAGGCCCTGGCGATGGGTCAGCTGCCGGACCAACCGGTGACACGCTCGGGGATGATGCGGATCACCGGGTTGCCGTCGAGAGGCATGTTTCGATATTGAGGATACTTTTCGCGCAGTTTGGCGATGGCCGCCGGCGGTTCGGGCCCGTGTTCGACCAGTTCCGCCTTCCCCTGGACCAGCAGATACCAGAGCCGGGTCCAGTCCTCGTCGTAATGGTCGATGACCAGCGAGACCTGCGGATTGGACAGTATGTTGCGCACGCGGCGCAGGCCAGTGAGGCTCCCGCGCTTGGGTTTGGCGTCGAGAACCGAGTAGATGTGCCGGCCGTCATAAGCGAAGCAGACCGGGATGACGTGAGGCCGGCCATTGCCGTCGGCGGTGGCCAGGTGCCCCACCGGGGTTTCGGACAGGCGCGCCGCCTGCTGCGGGGTCAGGCTAACCACCAGTTGCCTCCGGGTTGCGCAGGCCCGCGATGATGCGGGGGATGCGATCCAGCAGGTCGCTGGCGATGACTCCGGCGCTGCCGGATTCGGAGCGCACCTGCTCTGCTGCCGTGCCGTGGAGGAACCCGCCCAGACGCGCGGCGTCATATGGAGCGAGACCCTGGGCCATCAGCCCGCCGATGATGCCGGTTAGCACGTCACCGGTACCGCCGGCCGCCAGCGCCGGATTGGCGAAGGGAAGGATGCAGCCTGGTCCTTCCGGTGAAGCGACTATGCTGTGGGCTCCCTTGAGCAGCACCGTCTGGCGCCAGTCCGCCGCCGATTTGCTGGCGGCGCCGATGCGATCAGTCTGCACCTGCGGGGTCGACATCCCGGTAAGGGTTGCCATCTCACCCGGATGTGGCGTGAGCACGGCGGAAGCGCGCAAGCGGTACTCCCAGTTGAGGCAGCGGGAAAGGTTGTTCAATCCGTCAGCGTCAATGACCACCGGCAGCAACGGCGCATCTCCGCCTCTCAACAGGAGACGAGCCATCAGGGTTGTGGTACCGGTCGACCAACCCATACCACAGCCCACGGCCAGCGCCGAGAAGTTGTCGATCCGCTGCCGTATCACGTCGGCGGCGGAAGGATCGATGCGTCCGTCGGCGTCTTCAGGGAGGGGTAGGTGGATGGTTTCCGTGAGTCGGGAGGCGGCGACGCGATACACCGATTCGGGGGCCGCGAGGGTCACGAGGCCGGCGCCGGCGCGGTGAGCGCCCCGGGCGGCCAGCACAGCGGCGCCGACAAAATTGCGAGAACCCGCGACGATCAACAGATGGCCGAAGGTTCCCTTGTGCGCGGTCAGGGGCCGGGCGGGAAGCAGGGCGCGGGCCGACTCTGAGTTCATCCACTCGGTGGGCAGATCAGCGTTGGCCGCGGCGGAAACCTCGGCCGGCAGGCCGATGCCAAGCACGGTTATGCGTCCGGCGAAGCCAGCCCCCGGGAAATTCGCGATGCCGTACTTGGGGTGGCAGAGAGCGAGGGTTTCGTCGGCGATGATTGTGCGCGGGTCAGCGTCTCCGGTGTCGGGGTTGACGCCGGTGGGTAGATCCACGGCGATGACGGGGAGAGCCGGCCGACCCGAACGGATTTCGTTGACCAGAGACGTCACATCTCCAACGAGGCCGTCCAGGGGACGATAGCGGCCGGCCCCAAGGATTGCGTCGACGACCGAGTCGCAACGGCGCAGCAAATCGCCCAGGTTGGACAGTCCGTCATCGTCGGCCGCATCGTGCACCGCGATACCGTAGGCGAGGGCATCGGTCATCTTCGGATCATCCGCCGGGCGTCCGCGCACGATGTAGCAGAACACATCGGCGCCCCAGCGGGCCAGGTGCCGGGCGAGGACGAGGCCATCCGCGCCATTGTTGCCGGGTCCGACCAGGACGACGATTCGGCGGCCGGCGGCTCCGCCCATGCGCTGCCGTGTGCTGTGGGCGCAGGCCAAACCGGCGTTTTCCATCAGCGTGTCGGTGCTCACGCCGGCAGATTCTGAGGCGCCCTCGAGAGCCTGCATCTCGGCGACGGTGACGACCTTGACGGTCATGGCGTGTCAACCGGCAAGGGGAGCAAGATCGTCGCCCCAGAGCGTTGCTCTAGCGGCTTCCACGGATTCCGGGGTGTCAGGGCGCAACGCGACCGCAACGACCATGGCAAACCCGCGGGAATGGGACAGGCTGATGGCAATTTCAGTGACGCCCAACCGCTCGGCGCGACGGCGGGCCCGACCGTGGAGCCGCGCGCTCGGGGCGCCGCTGGGAGCCCGGACTACCTCGACATCGCGCCAGCCGACGCCACGAAAACCGGTGCCCAGGGACTTCATCACGGCCTCTTTCGCCGCGAAACGCGCCGCCAGGTTGGGCGCGCGACCGCGGCAATAGGCGATTTCCCCAGGGGTGAAAACGCGACGCAGGAACCGGTCTCCATAGCGCTCCAGGACACTGGCCACGCGATCGATCTCTATGAAGTCAACACCGGTGGAGAGCATGGGCGATCAGCGACCCGGCTGGATCAATCTCCGTCGTGGCCCCCGATGTGCAGGTCGCCGAGGATGTGGGAAACCGAGTAGGTCCGATTGAGGACGTAAAAATGGATGCCCGGCACGCCATTGGCCCATAGGTCATCGGCCTGGCGGGTGGCATGTTCGATGCCGATTTCGCGCACGGCTCGATTGTCTTCGGAGAAGCGCTCCAGCCGAGCGTCCAGTTGCGACGGGATCGTTGCCCCGCAGAGCGAGGTGAAGCGCCGGATCTGCGGAGTGCTCAAGATGGGCAGCACGCCGGGGATGATGGGGATGGTAATCCCGGCGGCCGCGGCGCGGTCCAGCAGCTCGTAGAAGTAACTGTTGTCGTAAAAGAGCTGGGTGATGAGAAAATCCGCGCCGAGGTCCTGCTTGAGGCGGGCGTACGCGATGTCCGAATCCAGGCTGCTCGATTCGGTGTGACCTTCCGGGTAACAGGCCCCGGCGATGCCGAAGTCGAAATTGGCGCGTATGTGCTCGATCAGTTCGGTAGCATGGGCGAATTCGTCCCCGCTGGGCGGTTCATCTTCGGATCCCGGGGGACGATCGCCACGGAGGGCGATGACATTATCGATGCCGGCCGCCTGGAGGCGCTGGAGCACACCGTGAACTTCTTCCCGTCCCTGGGCAACGCAGGTCAGGTGGGCCATTACTTCCATGTCACCGCGCTGCTTGAGGCTCATGGTGATCTCTTCCGTAAAGGCCCTCGTGCCCCCTCCGGCCCCGTAGGTGACGGACACAAAGTCAGGGGAGAATCGCTGGAGGCGATTGGCGACGTCGACGACGCCGGGGACGCCATCGGCTTCCCGCGGCGGGAAGAATTCGAAGGAAATGGTTCTCCGGTTGCAGAGGATGTCTTTGATTTTCAATCCAATAAATCCAAAACGGCCAACCTAGACATAGGCAGCAATGACATAGGCAGCGATAGTGCAGTGATGGGAAACGCTACGGCGGCGAAGCATCAGAATTCGGGATTTCGCTTTTCCTTGAACGCCTGGATCCCCTCACGCGGATGGCTCGACGTGGCGAACACATGGGTAAAGGTCGCGCCTTCCAAGGCGACGCCATCCTTGAGGGGGAGGTCCTGGCTCCGCCGGGCCAGGGATTTCATCAGACTCAAACCCACGCGGCTCTTGGCGCGCAGGCCTTCGAGAATGGATTCCAGCTCATCCTCGAGGTATTCCGGAGGAGCGGAGCGGAGCGCCAGGCCCCACTCGACGGCTTCTCTGCCGGACAGCCACCGACCGGTGGTCAGCAGCTCCATGGCGCGGGGCATGCCGACTCGTCGCGGCAGGCGCTGGGTGGAGCCGCCACCCGGGATCAACCCGAAGTTGGCGTGCTGGTCACCGATACGCGCGTCCTCGGCGACGACGGCCATGTCACAGGCCATCATCAACTCCATCCCGCCGGCCAGAGCGTAGCCATGCACCACGGCGACGGTCGGGACGGGCATTGCCTCCAGGGCGAAGAACGCGTCGTTGAGGGCGGTCACGTAGTCTGGCAACAGGGACAGGTCGTCGAATACCTGGTCGAAGTACAGCAGGTCGGCGCCGGCGCAAAAGCCGCGACCCTCGCCGCGAACGACCATTACCTTGACGGAAGGATCATCGCTGACGGCGGCGACAGCGTCGGAAAACTCGGCGATCAGATCCGGGTTGAGCGCATTGAGTGCGTCCGGGCGGTTGAGGCAGAGCGTGGCGACGCGGTCTCCCACCGAAAGCGTAATATTGCTATACTCCATTCGATCTCCTGCCTCAGCGTTCCGGTTCCCAGAACCATCAGTGCCCATACTATACCAGACCTATTATCACGTCATTGATGACCCAGCCGGCCACAGCCCACTTGCGGGTAAGGGTGCAACCCAATGCCTCCCGGGCGGAGATCGCAGGCTGGTATGACGGCGCGCTGCGGGTGCGGACCACCGCTTCCCCGGTTAGGGGCCAAGCCAATCGGGCAGTGGCGGAGATGCTGGCGCGTGCCATGGGCATCCCCCAGTCCGGTGTTAGCGTGGTGCGGGGCCGCGGCGCCCGGGAAAAGATTATGGAAATAGTCGGTATCGACGATTCGGAAATGCTGCGCCGCCTGGATGAGTCGATGGCATACCATAAACGGGCGGCGGCGCCCTGCTGACAACAGACAGGTTTGCCAGAACACGGAGCGACCCATGCAAGACAACTTTCGGAACTTCAGCTGGATTTTGCCCGGCGCGCTGGCGGGAGCCATGGGGCCGACGGAACGCCGCCACCTCATCTATCTTGAGCTCAACGACGTCACCGCCATCGTGCGGATGGAAGAGCAGACCATTTCGGGCGAGCCGTGGGGCTTCTACGAATTGTTCGAACCGGTGCCAGATTTCGAAGCTCCGTCAGTGGAGCAGATCGACCGCATCGTCACCTTTGCGGAGCAGCAGATAGAGACCTGGGAACGGCCCACCGTGGTGACATGCGCCGCCGGTATCGGCCGGACGGGAACGATCCTCGCGTCCTACCTGGTCAACACCGGTTGGGAACCCGATGAGGCGATCGACTACATTCGGCAACTGCGCCCGGGATCGATCCAGACCGCATCCCAGGAAGAGGCGGTACGACAGTACGCGGTGTTTGTGAAGGACCGCAACGACAACATGCCCCGCCGGTACCGGTGACCCTCCAGGCGGCTGCCGGCTTACGCATAAAAAACGGGGTCCGCGTTCTGAACGCGGACCCCATTCAAGTCAACCGCTACGGCCACGGATTACGCCGCCAGCAACTCGTCGGATTCCGGCGCAGTGGGTAGATTACCCGGGCCGGCCTGAGTCATCGGGGCGGGATCCGCGGGGATTTCCCGGCTGCACTGCAGGCACTGGCGGTAATCGCCGTAGATGTCGCGGACCTGGCGTACGTCGCCGCCGCAATGGGGGCAGCAGCCCAGGTCCATGCGCCGCCGGCGTACGCCCAGAACAGAGCCTTCCCGGTTCAGTGTGGTCTCCATCATCTCATCTCCTTGACTCAACGGCCCGTGGTGGCCAGCGGTCGCAGGTATGCGTACTCGTTTGCAGGTGGTTCGGTGCCCGGTTGTCGCTACGGTCGAGATGCGGTTTTAAAAGGTTGCGGCCTCGGAGCCAAGTCCGAGGCCGCTGCCAACGGTTGCTTGTGCTCAGGGTTTGGATCAGACCGTGATCTTCTCGCGATGGTGGTTCGGATTCGACGGCATGTCCATGGTTGCCATGGTGGTGGCTGGCGCCGGGCTGGTGGCCACGCGTCGGATTTCGCGGCCGCACTGGGCGCACTGGTGGTAGACTCCGAAGGTATCCCTCATACGGCAAATGTCGCCGCCACAGCGAGGGCATGCCTTGAGCTTCAAAGAATTGCGGGTTAGGGTCTGCATTTCTCCATCCTGTTCGCGATTTTCGCCGTTGTCGTTGCGGCGGGTTGTCAGTTTGCGATTTCAGTTTACCGCTACTGTATTACCGGAGTGTTACGGTAAACCAGTCATTAGCGGCTGAATTAGAATATCAGGTTACGGTTTTCGTAACAAGGGGGTTTTATGGCCAATTTTGGCGAACCGTTGGAGATTCCGCCGGAAATCATGGATGCTGTTTTCCGACAGGCGCGGGATTCATACCCGGCGGAATGTTGCGGATGGCTCAGCGGCCCGGCCAGCGGATTCTCGGTCAGTGCCATCAGGCCAGTCCTCAACGACCAGGCGTCGGGCAACCATCCCACCGCGGCGGAGCGCACTGCCGAATCAGCGTACGTTTTCAGCACCGCCGACCTCCTGGACCTGAACAACAGCCTGGATTCGGACAACCCGGCCCGCATCATCTACCACTCCCATCCCAACGGCCGGGCCTATCTGTCGGAAACGGACCGGACGGTGGCGACCAGCCCGTGGGGGGACGGACCCGCCTATCCTGTACAGCAACTGGTGGTGGGAATCGATGCGGAGCGCGTGGTCGAAGCCGCGCTGTTCGACTGGGATTACGACGCCGGGGAGTTCGTGGAACTTCTGCGGCTTGCCGGAGCTGATATCTAGTGCGACGGTGCGCCCAGCAGGGCGACCCAAACCGCCCCGCCGATGGTGACCAACAGCATGAGCGCCAGGCCGCCCATTATCAGCGGTTGGGGTAAATTTCGACCCCAAAGCAGCACGCCACCCCAAATGATCAACCCAAGAGCGATCACTCCGGCGATGTAGTGTTCGGGATCAGCAGTGTTCACCACCACGCCCTTGCGGTAGAAGAAATCAGCGTACGCCAAAATCGTGATGTTAAAGACGCAACTGCCGTAGACTCCGGCGAACCCCAAGTCGGCCGCCCCAAGGCGCGCAGCGGCGAATGTAGCCGATATTTCGGGCATGCTGGTAACCAGGGCCACGGCCAATATGCCGAGTACGCCGGAGGATACACCGGTCACGTGGGCGATGCGGTCAACGCTCTGGGCCAGCAGCACTCCTGAAACGATGACGCCCAACGACACCAGGATGAACATGATCCAGGCGCGTCGTAGCGTGATGCCGCTTTCGCCGCCGCCCTCGTCATTAGCGGCGGATGGGCGCCTGTTGTACACGATCCACATGCCGACCAGGTAGGCAACCAGGATGATGATGGAAGACAGCCCGACCTGCCAAACATGCACGCCTGAGTTAGCGAACATGGCGACCACCGCGAGTCCCGTGAGGACGGCGGCAAGCAATATGAGATAACCCTGCTCGGGCGCCACCCGTTGCAAAAATCGCTTGCCGCCAAAAAGCAGTGCCACCATACCCAGCGTGAGTATATTGAACATGTTGGAGCCGAGCACGTCGCCCAGGGCCAGCTGTGGGTTATCGATGCGCACCGCAGTGATATTGTTCGACACCTCCGGCAGGGAGGTTGCCAACGCCACCAGGATGCTCCCAACGAACAGACGGCCCCAACCCGTCAGCGACGCCAGCGCGTCTCCATACTTGGCGAGGTAGCCGCCAAGAAAAACCACCGCAACCGCGCTGGCCAAAAATATGGCAACGGCGACGGTAAGGCCGACGCCGGAAAGAACATTCAGCACGGTTGATGCGCTGGATGCCCTAGGCGATCGCGTTGACGATCAGGTCGCCCATCCGAGTGGTCGCCGTTGCCGTGTCGCCTGGAGTGGCGATATCGGCTGTGCGGTAACCCTGCTCCAGCACGGTCTGCACGGCTCGCTCGATGGCTGCGGCTTCCTCGGTGAGGCCTAACGAGTAGCGAAGCATCATGGCCGCGCTGAGGATGGACCCGCAGGGGTTGGCGATACCCTGACCGGCGATGTCTGGAGCGGTGCCGTGAATGGGCTCGTAGAAGCCTGGCGTGCGCGCGCCGGCCTGAGGGACGCCCGACAGGCTGGCCGAGGGCAGCAGTCCCATGGAGGCGGCCAGGATCGCAGCTTCGTCGGTGAGGATGTCACCAAACGTATTTTCAGCGACGATCACGTCGTAGCTGGCCGGCCGCAGGACGATCTGCATGGCGCAGGCGTCGACGAGAGCATGCTCGAGCTCGACTTCCGGATATTCACCGGCCAGACGCGTGGCGGTGGCCCGCCAGAGGCGCGAAGTCTCCAGCACGTTGGCCTTGTCCACCGAGGTCAGCTTGCCGCGACGCCCACGAGCCAACTCGAACCCAACCCGAAGCACCCGCTCGATTTCCGATTCCGAGTAGCGCATGGTGTCTACGCCGACGATGCCCTGAGGCGTTTCGGTACGACCCTTTGGCTGAGCGTAGTAGAGGCCGCCGGTCAGTTCGCGGACCACCACCATGTCCACCCCCTCCAGCACGTGGGGTTTCAGCACGCTGGAGTCGGTGAGTTGTGGATAGACTTTGACGGGGCGGATGTTGGCGAAAACGTTGAGGTGCGCGCGCAGTGCGAGCAGGCCATCCTCCGGCCGCGTGGGAGCGGAAGGGTCGTCCCATTTTGGTCCGCCCACCGCGCCGAACAGGACTGCATCGGCGGACGTGGCCAGATCGCGAACGCCATCGGTCAACGGCGTGCCGTGTTTGTCGATGGATATGCCGCCGACGTCACCATACTCGAGGATGAAGTTGTGCCCGAAGGCGCGGCCCACGGCCTGCATGGTCTTGACGCCCTCAGCGGTGACCTCGGGTCCGATACCGTCGCCGCCGAGCACCGCGATATTGAAATCCATTCTGCCAACGGCTCCCGTCGATAATACGTCCCCGTCAGCCGGGCCTGAAATCCAGGCAAGCGCGGGGCGACCGGTAGTATAGCCTATGGGTAATCGGTCATCAAATCGGAGCGTAGAAACGAGAGGCGCCGAGTGAGCGGACCCGGCCCCCAGTTGACCTCGGTTTGATGAGGACCCCGTCAGCATCTGGCCGGTGCGCCGTGCGTGGACATTGCGATGCTCGGAAGTCGTGAGGTGGGCGAGGATTTCGCGCGCATCGCGTTGACACGCCGGGGTGCACACTTTAAACTGCGAGCATCAGCCAAACCTGCGCTGGCGCGTTTTGTCGCGCCTGAATATGGAGGCCCATCCGCGATGACCACCACTAATAAACAACGGTCTTTGGTCGTAATCCAGTTGGCCGGCGCCAATGACCCGTTGAATACCGTCATCCCCTACGCCGACGGACACTACTACGACTTTCGGCCAAACGTCGGTATTCCCACCGACCAGGTGATCCCGCTGGACGGACAGCTTGGCCTCAATCCCAACATGGCGCCGATCAAGGCCCTGTGGGACGAGGGCAAGGTTGCGATCGTCAACGGCATCGGATACCCCAATCCCACCCGGTCGCACTTCCGCAGCATGGACATCTGGCATACCTGCGAGCCGGAAAAGATCGCCACCGAGGGCTGGCTGGGCCGCGTGATTCGCGACCTCGACCCCGCCGGACAGAACGTGATCACCGGCGTGAACTTCGGGCGCGGCCTTCCCCGCTCCATGGGCGCCTCCGGTGTCCCCGTAGCCTCCGTGGGCAACCTCGAGACCTATGGTCTGTTCCCCGATGTGGAAGAGGAGCGCATCCGCGGGCTGTGCCTGGACGCCTTCGGCAAGATGTACGGCGGGTCTATCCAGGACGCGGTGATGGACTACCTGGGACAGACCGGCCGCGACGCGCTGAAGGGCGCGGATATCCTGCGCACCGCTCCGGAGCAGTATTCCTCCGCGGTGGAGTACGCGGAAAACCCCATCGCCCAGTCCCTCAAGAACGTGGCGCAGGTGATGACCGCCGATCTGGGCACCCGCATCTATTACACCCAGCACGGCAGTTTTGACACCCACGGCGACGAGGTCAAGGTGCATGGCGGGCTGTGGACCCAGGTTTCCGGCGCCATCAGCGACTTCCTGGCCGATCTCGACGAGCACGGCCGCGGTGACGACGCAATCGTGCTGGTGTGGACCGAATTCGGGCGCCGCATCCGCGACAACGGCACCGGCACCGACCACGGCTCCGGCGGAACCGCCTTCATCATCGGCAACCCGGTCAACGGCGGCTTCTACGGGCAGTACCCGTCCCTGGCCGAGCGCGACCACCTGGACGGCGACCTGCACTGGAACAACGATTTCCGTTCCACCTACTCGACCATCGCCGACAAGTGGCTGGGCCTGGACCCGGTCCCGATTGTCAACGGCCAGTTCGAGCAGTGGGACTTCGTCGGCAACTAACCCAACCGGTCGCCCCAATAATTTGGAACAGAACTTGCGGAGGCAATTATGAGCAATGCCGATATTGCCCTGATGGCTCACCTGATGCGTCGGGCCGGCTTCGGCGCAACCCGCGATGAGCTGGAGCAGCTGGTCGAACAGGGTTACGAAAACGTCGTTGAGAACCTGATCAATCCGGGAGATCCTGGCGTGATGCCCGACGACGTGATCCGAAGGTACCACTCGGAAATGGCCGAGATGCGCGAGCTGAACAGCGCCGGCGCATACTGGATGTACCGGATGGTCACGACCCGAAACCAGTTGGAAGAGAAGCTGGCCCTGTTCTGGCATGGCCTCTTCGCCACCGGCTACTCCAAGTTGAACCAGGCCAGCGCGCTGGTCAACCAGATCAACACCTTCCGTCGCCACTCCCTGGGTTCCTACAAGACGATGCTGGTGGAACTGTCCAAGGACCCGGCCATGATCATCTGGCTGGACAACCACGACAACCACCACGACAACATCAACGAGAACTACGGGCGGGAGTTGCTCGAGCTCTTCTCCATGGGCGTCGGCAACTACACGGAAGACGATATCAAGGAGTGCGCGCGCGCGTTCACCGGCTGGACGCTGGGGAACGTCGAGTACATGTCCACCCGCGCCAGCCGCGACTCCATCTGGCCGTACAGCCGCATCAACTGGCACTTTAACTACCGCGACTACGACCATGACGACGGAGAGAAGACCTTCCTGGGGCACACGGGCAACTTCAACGGTGAGGACATCATCGACATCATCGTGCAGCAGGAAGCCACGGCACGGTTCATCTGCACCCGCCTGTTCCAGTTCTTCGCCGCCGACGAGGTGGACGAAGCCGGGGAATCGGTCATCAATGACATGATGGCCTCCTACTTCGACTCCGAGTACGAAATTCGCTCCGTCATGCGGACGATGTTCAACTCGGACTACTTCAGGTCGGAGGAGGCGCGATTCGCCCGTGTCAAGGGACCGGTGGAATTGGTGGTGGGCGCGGTCCGCATGGCCGGCACCTACCAGGAACCCACCTTCGGGGCAGACCAACTGGCCCGCCAGACCATGTACATGGGCCAGGGCATCTTCCAGCCGCCCAGCGTGGAGGGCTGGCACGAGGGCGCCGAGTGGATCGACAGCGGCGCGCTGGTGGAACGCGTGAACTTCGTGGGCAAGGAACTCGGCGATCCGGGCAACCCGGGCGTCAAAGCGATCATTGACCGGATGGCCCGACAGGGCCAGGGCATCCTGTCGCCTGAGGAGCAGGTCGCCGCGTGCGCGGACCTGCTCGGACCACTGGAACTGTCCGAATCCACCGCCACGTCGATCCGGGAGTTCGCCAGCGAGCAGGGACCTGCCGACCTCCGGGATGGCTCGCGCACCGAGGCTGACGAGCAGCGCATCGCCAACCTGTTGCGTCTGCTGACTGCCACGCGAGAATACCAACTGGCGTAGCGTCGGCTACAACACCTAGCGGACGATTGCAGGGGCGAATGTTTATTCGCCCCTGATCAAAAGAGGAGTGGGTGCAATGACTACCGCAACCGCGGTTAGCGCCGGCCCGATGGAATATTTGAAAACCATCGGCGTGACTACCAATCAGAGTGGTCGAGGGTTCATCAACCCGTACGACTGCGCCTTCACCAACGACGGGCGGATCATGGTGCTGAACCATGCCGACGCGGCCCGACAGGCGCTGATCCGCATTGGCATCCTCAACTGGGACGAGGATTACCTGGGCGAATACAGCAAGGGCACCGGGCGAGGCGAGGGGCAGTGGACGCTGCCCATTGGCATGACGATCAGCGCCGACCAACGCATCCACGTCACCGACGAGCACCTGCACCGCGTAACCGTGTTCGATACCGACGGCGATTTCGTCAGGATGTGGGGAGAAAAGGGTGACGCTGCGGGACAGTTGAACGGCCCAGCGGGCATAGCCGTAGCCGCTGACGGAACCGTGTACGTGGCCGAGCAGTACAACCATCGGGTGCAGGTATTCACCTCCGAAGGCGATGCGGTTACCACCTGGGGCGAGTACGGCGACGGGACCGGCCAATTCAACATGCCCTGGGGTTTGGCTTTGGACGGCGCCGGAAACGTGTACGTGGCGGACTGGCGCAACGACCGAGTCCAGAAATTCACCGGCGACGGGCAGCACCTGGCCACTTATGGCTCTTCCGGGACGGGCGACGAGCAGTTCAGTCGGCCTTCCGCCGTCGCCGTCGACTCCGAGGGTTACATATACGTGGCCGACTGGGGCAACGAACGGATCCAGTTGCTGGATCGCGACGGCAAGTTCATCCAGTCGCTGCGGGGTCAAGCCACGCTGTCAAAATGGGCGCAGGACTTCATGTCGGTGAACCCCGACGAGTACAACACTCGCCAGATCGCCAACCTGGTGCCGGACCTGCCTGACCACCTGGACACGCCCTACCTGGTTTCCGCGCAAACCGAACCGTACTTCTGGGGGCCGGTTGCCCTCCGGCTGGACCACGAGGAAAGGCTGTTCGTGGTCGAGGCGAATCGGCACCGTATCCAGATATACCAGCGCCGGAAGGACTGACCGGACCTTGAACGGCAACGAACTTCTTGCAAGCATTCGTGCCGTCGTCGGTGACGATTATGTAATCGCGCACCGCGAAGACCTGCTGGTCTACGAATACGACGGTTCTGTCGACCGCTCGATGCCCCGGGCGGTCGTTCTGCCGGCCGACACCGACCAGGTCAGCCGGGTCATGGCGCTGGCCTACGAGGCCGGCGTAACCGTGGTCGGCCGCGGCAGCGGGACCGGACTGAGCGGCGGAGCGATCACACCGCCGGAAGGGCTGCAGATCGCGTTCCCGCGCATGGACCGTATCCTCGACGTCGATACGGTGAACCGCACGGCCCTGGTGGAACCTGGAGTGATCAACCTGGACCTGGACAACCACGTGCGACGGTTCGGGATGCGTTACGCTCCGGATCCGTCGAGCCAGCGGGCGTGCAGCCTGGGCGGGAACATCGCTGAGAACGCCGGCGGCCCACACTGCCTCGCATACGGCGCGACCACCAACCATGTCATTGGGATGGAGGTGGTGCTGGAAGACGGCGAGATCGTGCATCTTGGAAGCATGGCGCGGGAGGCGGCCGGATACGACCTGCGGGGCGCATTCGTTGGCTCCGAGGGCACCTTTGGCATCACGACGAAGATCCTGGTCAGACTGCTGCCCTTGCCGGAGACGGTGCGCACCTTCCTCGGCATTTTCCCTGACATCGATTCGGCGTGCACTGCGGTGTCGGCGGTGATCGGCCACGGCATCGTGCCAGCCGCCCTGGAGATGATCGACGCGCTGAGCATCAAGGCAGTGCAGAACGTGACCGACGCTGGGTATCCGAACGACGCCGGGGCGGTGCTCCTGATCGAACTGGAAGGCTTGAACGAAGAGGTGGACGAGGTCAGCGGGGAGGTGGAAGCCGCCTTGTGGGATACGGGCGCAGCCGATGTGCGGGTGGCTGAAGACGACGCCGAGCGTGAGCGTCTCTGGGTGGGTCGGAAGACGGCGTTCGGCGCTTTCGGAACCATCGCACCAAACTACTACCTGGTCGATGGGGTGGTACCGCGGACCCGACTGACCCAGATGCTGCGAAAAGTCACCGAGGTGAGCGAGCGCTACGGCATCACCATTGCCAACGTGTTCCACGCCGGCGACGGGAACCTGCATCCGTGCATGTTGTTCGACGCCCGCGAGCCGGGTGTTATGGAAAGCGCGATGGCTGCCGCCGCGGAACTCATGGAGGAATGCGCGTTGCTGGGCGGCACTCTGAGCGGCGAGCACGGAATCGGCCTCGAAAAGAAAGAGTTCATGCCCCTGGTCTACACGGATGCGGACATGGAAGCCATGCAGCGCGTACGTGAGGCATTCGCTCCGAAAAACCGGCTGAACCCCGGCAAGATTTTCCCCGATGGGAGCTACTGGCGGCCGTCAGCACACCCGGCGGCTTATACCGCCGGGATGTATATCTGAAGCCTGTCGCGGTGGTTGCGGGTATCCGCTCCACTGCCCGGTTCGGCATGACAACTACACCGCCCATCGCTCAACAACTCGCGGAGTTGATTGGTCGGGAGGCGGTCGATAACCCGGCCAACCTCAGTGACTATGCCATCGGCCCGCTGGTGCCGGTGGCTGCGGTTAAACCGACCAACGCCGCTGAAGTGGCTGCGGTGATGGCTTGGGCGCATCGCACCGGCATAGCCGTGTATCCGTCGGGCGGGCGCACACTTACGCAACTCGGCAATACGCCGGCGCGCCCGGGGATTGCATTAGACCTGACCGGAATGAACCGATTGGTGGACTTCCAGCCGGCCGACCTGACCGTGATCGTTGAAGCCGGCGCGACGGTCGCGCAACTGGATGCGGCACTGACACAAGACGGCAAACACGTGCCCATCTCGGCGCCGCTGGCTGAACGAGCGACTGTGGGCGGTACCCTCGCGACTGGGATCAGCGGGCCGGTGCGTTCGGCATACGGGTTGCCCAGGGATTGGCTGATCGGGGTCAGCGTGGTTGGAGCGGACGGATCTCAGACCAAGGCGGGCGGCAAGGTGGTGAAAAACGTCACCGGATACGATCTCAACCGCCTGTATACCGGGTCCCTGGGGACCCTGGCAGTGATTACCGAAGCCACGTTCAAGTTGGCTCCGGCGCCGACGGAATGGGCAGTTATTCTGGCCTCGTTCGGCGGAGCCGACACTGCCGCCAGCGCCGCCCAGAATCTCGAGGCGCAATACTACGCTCCGTTGGGGTTGCACATCCTCACCGGACCGGCGGCGCAACGGCTTGCGCCATCTTTAGCCGGCGATGCGCTGGCCATCGCGATCTCAGGCGGGCGCCCAACGTCCATGAGGCGCCGGGTTGAGGACACCGTCGGGCTATGGACTTCGGTTGCCGAAACGGTCCACGTCGCCAGAGGGGACGAAGCTGACGACCTGATCCGAGCCCTTACCGACCTTCCGGCCGACTCCGAAGCGCCGCCCTCGATATGCGTCCGGATCAACGCCCAACCCTCGGCCCTGCGGGATGTTCTGGACTTCCGCGGCACGCGGCTGGTAAACCTGGAGCCGCCGTCGGTGGTCGCGGACGTCGGATTCGGCGGTGGCCGCCTGCTCTGGTGGGATGAATTCGCGGACGCAGAACCGGCGCGGGTGGCCAACGGACTCAAGGACATTCAAGCCGCGGCTTTATCAGTGGGTGGGGGAGCCATAGTGGAACGGTGTCCCGATGCCGTCAAGGGGACGCTCGATGTCTGGGGGGAGCAGCCCTCGGGCATGGAAATCATGCGCCGATTGAAGCGGCAATTTGATCCCCAAAACATATTGAACCCCGGCCGCTTCGTTGGAGGACTGTGATGGTCAGCGCACCAGACCGGCATTCGGACGCGGGTCAGCACATGGGTGGCGGGATCGACGCCGGGCACGGTTTTCCGTACGGATTGCCCTTCGAGGGGTCACTGAACGATGGGCCCGGGTTTGCCGGTTCCGACGCGCCGGCCGAGGCGGACCTGTACCGTTGCGTGCACTGCGGCCTGTGCCTGAGCGCCTGTCCCACATACGTGGAAACCCGATTGGAAACCGAGTCGCCGCGGGGACGGATCGCGCTGATGAAGGCGGTGCATGAGGGTCGCACCGGGATCAGCGACCGCCTGGTTTCGCATTGGGAACTGTGCCTGCAATGCCGGGCGTGCGAGGCGGTCTGTCCATCGGGAGTGCCCTACGGGCGACTCATGGAACATACGCGAGCGCAGGTCCAGGACAACGGCCTGCAGAGTCCCGAATTGGGCCGGCTATCGCGACTGTTTCTGAAAGCCGCGCTGCCCCACAATCGAAGACTGCGCCTGGCCGGACACCTGATGCGTCTATACCAGCGATCCGGAGTCCAAGGTCTGGTCCGCAAGTCCCGACTGCTCGGATTAATGCCGGGTGATCTCGCCGCAATGGAAGCGCAAATGCCGGTGATGGGGCGGCAATTCTTCGAACCTGGTAGTCAGGTGTTCCCGGCGCGCGGCGAAAAACAGATGACCGTGGGCCTGTTATCCGGATGCGTCATGCCGCTGATGCAGGGCGACGCGATGCGCGCTGCGGTGCGGGTGCTGCAACGGAACGGGTGCGACGTCGCGGTTCCTGCGGGCCAGGGATGTTGCGGCGCGCTGAACCTGCACGCCGGCGATCTGGAGCTGGGCCGGCAGCTGGCTAAAAGGAACATCGACGCGTTCAAGCAGGCCGGTGTGGATGTGGTCGTCACGGCGTCGGCCGGGTGCGGTTCGTCGATGAAGGAGTACGGCGACCTGCTTCGCGACGATCCGGAATACGCCGAAGCGGCGCACGAGTTCGCTCGCAACACGCGGGACATCACCGAGTTTCTGGCCGGATTGCCTCTGGATCCTCCAAGCGCACAGTTGCCCTGGCGCGTCACCATGCAGGACCCATGCCACCTCGCCCACGCGCAGCGGATTACCGAGGCGCCTCGCCAGGTTCTCAGGAGCATACCCGGTTTGGAGTTGGTGGAGATGGCGGAGTCTTCGCTCTGCTGTGGCTCAGCCGGGTTCTACTCCCTGATACAGCGGGACATGTCCCGGAGACTGCAGAGGCGCAAGATCGGCAACGCCACGGCCACGGGAGCAGAAGTCATCGCGTCCGCCAACCCGGGGTGCATCAGCCAGCTGGAGCAGGGATTGCAGAATGCCGGCGCCGAAGCACAAGTGATGCACGTGGTGGAGATACTGGACGCGGCGTATCAGGCTGAGGGCTGAGCAGAAGGAACCTGCTCGAACGAAAACGCGGGGACATCCATGCGGGCGCTGGCGTTTTTGATGGTGATCGCGCACCGGCCGCCAGAGTAATCGGGATCCGACGGCGTACGTTCGTCCAAGTCCCGCGACGCGTCGACTGCAGCAACGTAGGGTTTGATAAACAGAGTACTAGTGTCCGAAACTTACTGGACCCTCATGGCCTGAATCTCCCTTTCGCGGTACCCCGAAAACACAACAGGGGCGCAATAAGCGCCCCCTGGTTGATCGTCCGCGGGAGATTCCAAACTACCCCATTCAGTCTCCGTGGCTGGCGAAACTGCGTTGGGCTGCCGCCACGCTGGCTCCGTACGCAACCTCATAATCCATGTCGCCGAGGATGACCTCAAGGGCGGACAGGAGCGACAGAACGCTGCCTTCCCGGGCGCCGTTGCCCATCATGCCGACGCGCCAGACGCGGCCGCGAAACTCGCCCAGACCGCCACTGACCTCGATGTCGAACTCGTTCAGCAGCCGGGCGCGCACCTCGGCCTCGTTGACACCCTCGGGCGCGTTGACCACGGTAATGGGATTCAGCTGATAGTCGGGATCGGTGGCCAGGTCCAGGCCCATGGCGGTCAGGCCAGCGCGCAAACCGCCGGCAACACGGGCGTGGCGGTCATGCTGTTCGTCGAGGCCTTCTTCCATCATCATTCGGAGGGACTCACGCATGGCGTAGATCATGGTGATGGGGCTGGTGTGATGGTAGACGCGCTGGGTTTCGTTCCAATACTCTGCGACACCCTGCAGGTTGAAGTAGAAGCTCTCCACGGTGCTAGCGCGCTTGTCGATCACACTCATCGCTCGCTCGCCGAAGCTGATGGGCGCCAGGCCCGGAGGGGCGCCCAGGCATTTCTGACTGGCGCTGTAGCAGACATCGATATCCCAATCGTCGACCTGGACGTTGTGGCTTCCCAGGGAAGTCACCGCGTCGGCGACGACCAGTGCACCGTGGCGGTGAGTCAGGTCGATGGCGTCTTGCAGGGGCGTAATCGCGCCCGTCGAGGTTTCCGCGTGAACCAGACCGACCATCTTGGTCCCTGGGTTGGCGTTAAGGGCGTCCTCGAGAGCGTTGAGGTCGGCCGGCTTGCCCCAGGGAGAGTCAACCATGATCGTGTTTGCGCCGCACCGTTGGGCGATGTCGGCGAGCCGCACACCGAAGTATCCATTGCGGCAGACGATAGCCGTGTCGCCGCGTTCGATCACGTTGACGCACGCGGTTTCCATAGCCCCGGTGCCGGTGGCGGATATGGGCATGGTCACCTGGTTGCGCGTGTGGAACACCTGACGCAGCATCTCGCAGACTTCGTCCATAACCTGAAAGAACACGGGATCCAGGTGCCCCACCACGGGCTGAGTCATGGCCCGAAGCACGCGTGGATGGACGGTGCAGGGTCCCGCGCCCAAAAGCAGTCGGTTCGGCGCTTCGAATTCGTCTCGATATGATTCGGTCACGATGGTCTCCCCTTCGAATAAACAGGCCGGAATACGACGGGTCGCCTCTACACTACGGCCGACGCGCCGCCGTCGATGTTGATCGCAACACCGGTGAGGTAGCTGGCCCGGTCGGAAGCCAGGAAGGCGATAACGTCGCCAGCCTCGGAACCCTCGCCGACGCGGCCCAGAGGCACGCCGCGACCGGCGGCCAACTGCGCGTAGAAGTCGTCAGGGTCCAGATCGGGCTCATTCAGAATGCGGGCATCGTAACGACGTTGGTGCTGACCGCTCTTGATGAGGCCGATGCACACGGTGTTGACCAGGATATTGTCGCTGGCCAGGTCCTTGGACAGGCCCTTGGTGATGGCGATGCCAGCGGCGCGAGATATGGAGGTGGGCATGGAGTTGGCGCCGGGGGTCCGGCCGCCCAGGTTGGTGACGTTGATGATCCGGCCACCACCGACTTTGCGCATTTCGGGAATGGATGCCCGGATGAGGCGAACCGCGCCCCAAACCTTGAGCTCGAAGTCGATTTCCCAATCGTCGTCGCTGACGTCTTCGAAGCCTTTGGCCATTGAGGTGCCGGCGTTGTTAACAAGTATGTCGACGCGACCGTACCGTTCGACGGCGGTGTTCACCACACGCGCGGCGGTCCCCTTGTCGGTGACGTCCGCGGACAGGGGAAGCACCTCTCCCTCAGTGGCGGTGCGGATCTCGTCGGCCGCCGCATCCAGAACGTCCTGTCGGCGCGCCACGATAATTACGTTGGCTCCTTCGCCGGCCATTCGTTCGGCTGCTGCTTTCCCAATGCCTTCGCTACCGCCGGTGACAATGGCCACCTTACCGTCCAATCCCATCTCCATGGCTCGCCTCCTTAGCGCTGTCGGCCCGAACAAAGTGAATAGTTCGGGCGGTAAATTATGTCTATGGGCAACCGGAATTATAGCATAGCGGGCCCGAATCTTTACCGCGCCGGCGGTCCGGACAGGCCCCACGAGCGGGCGTCATCGCAGGTGGAAAGCATCTCTTCCAGGGCGCTGACTTCGACCGATATCACCGTCATGTCCCACTGCTCCTTGACGGTGATCCAGTCGGCAGCGTAACGGCACCAACTGGCGAATTCGTCGGGTCGCCATTCGTCGGGCGGGTTCTTACCCTTGGAGCGATTGACCGGAGCGCTGGTGGCCTGGAGGCTCACCGGCTCGGCCAGATCGTTGGCGTAGGCGCGTTTGCGTTCCGGTGACCACCGCCAGCCTCCGGACAGGTGGGCGTGGCCCAGAGGAACGTGGTGGTCGATATCGACATCGGACGCATCGGTGAACACCTCGCCGGTCCACGGGCCAACCCACTGGCCGGCGATCACGCGGCACTTGTCGCCGTCATCATCGGGGGCAAAGGACACGGGCGCCATGCTCTCGGCGATCAGGACTTCGGCGCGGGTGTCCTGGCAATCCCGGTCGGCGTCAATCCAATGACGCCAGTCCCGCCGATCATACTCGACGTCGCTGCGACGTGCAGCGACGCGGAGTTCGCGCAGGCTCACCATCAGCGTTTGCGCTTCCGGAGACTCCAGCGAAGCGCCGACCGTAGCGGGTTGATCGGGAGTCGGTACCGGCGGGTCCGCATTACTCGCGACGCCGTCGGCAAACTGCCGCGCAGATTCGATAGTCCTGGTGACTTCGGCGCCGCAAGCGGCAACCAACAATGCGGCCAACAGCAGAGCCGCGAGGACGGCGACTGCGGGCGCCTGCAAAGGTGTCACCCCGCGGTAACCGTCAGGTGCCCAGTCCTTCTCGCTCCGCGATCGAGGGGACGTCTTTGTCGCCGCGTCCACTGAGGCAGACCAGGACTATGTCATCGGCGGGCATATCGGCGGCCATGCGACCGACGTGATACAGGGCGTGAGCCGATTCCAGGGCGGGAATGATGCCCTCGGTCCGGCAGAGGAGGCGGAAACCCTCGAGAGCCTCGTCGTCGGTTACGGCCAGGTACTCGCCGCGGCCGGTGGCTTTCAGCCAGCTGTGCTCCGGACCAACGCCGGGATAGTCGAGGCCGGCGGAGATGCTGTGCGCCTCCTGGATCTGGCCGTTTTCGTCCTGCAGGAGGTAGGACAGCGAGCCGTGGAGCACGCCGGGGCGCCCAGCGGACAGGGTCGCCGAGTGCCGGCCGGTTTCGACGCCCTCTCCAGCCGCTTCCACGCCGACCAGCCGCACGTCCTCGTCTCCGATGAACTCGTAGAAAGTGCCGATGGCATTGCTGCCACCGCCCACGCAGGCGACCACCGCGTTGGGCAGGCGCCCTTCAACGTCGAGGATCTGCTGGCGCGCCTCGCGTCCGATGACGGACTGGAAATCGCGCACCAGCATCGGGTACGGGTGCGGTCCGACCACGCTGCCGATGAGGTAATGAGTAGTCTCGACGTTGGTGACCCAGTCGCGGATTGCCTCGTTGATGGCGTCCTTCAACGTTCGGGTGCCGGATTCGACGGCGATTACCTCGGCGCCAAGGAGACGCATACGATAGACGTTGAGGGCCTGGCGCACCGTGTCCTCAGCGCCCATGTAGACGATGCACTGGAGGCCGAGCATGGCGCAGACGGTGGCGGTGGCCACGCCGTGCTGACCGGCGCCGGTTTCCGCGATGATCCGCTGCTTGCCCATGCGCTGCGCCAGCAGGCATTGGCCAAGGGCGTTGTTGATCTTGTGTGCTCCAGTGTGAGCCAGATCCTCACGCTTGAGGTAGATGCGCGCGCCGCCGCAGTGGCGGCTCAGGTTTTCAGCGTAGTACAGGGCTGTGGGACGTCCGGCATAGTTGGTCATCAGGTGGTTGAGCTGCTCGGCGAAACCGGCGTCATCCTGGACAGCGCGGTAGGAGTCTTCCAGCTCCGTGAGGGCGGCCATGACCGTTTCGGGCACGAACTTCCCGCCGAAATCGCCGAACCGGCCGCGCTCGTCGGGAAGATTGGTCTGGGTGGTGACTACCATGTCGTTTCAGCCTCCGGCCGACGAGCCGGCTTGCCGGGCGTTGGCCACGAATTGCCTGATTTTTGCGGGGTCTTTGACGCCATCCGTTTCCACGCCGCTGGAAACGTCGACGCCCCAGGGGTGAACGACAGCCACAGCCTCGGCGACGTTGTCCGGCGTCAACCCGCCGGCGAGCAGGAAGCGACGGCCTTCAGCCGCCAGCTGGGCGGCGATGCGCCAATCAAAGGACTGGCCGGTGCCGCCGTGCAGCCCGACAACCTGGCTGTCCAGCGTAACGGTGCAGCCGGCGGAAATGAATATGTCGATCCGGTCAGCTAACTCAGTAACGGCGCCGGTATGGTCTTCGTCGGACACATGGAGCACCTTGATCACGCCGGCCTGATCGAGAACGACGCGGCAGAAATCCAGCGATTCCTCACCGCACAATTGGACATAGTCCAGGCCGGCGGTGGCTATCTTATCGAGCACCTCGTCCAAAGGTTGGTCGCCGAAAAGGCCTACCGATTTCGGAGCATCAGGGCCAATGGCTCGCATCCCGTCGGTGATGGCTCGGGCCGCCTCGGGTTCCACTCGCCGGCGGCGACCCGGGACGAACACCATGCCGAAGTAGTCGGCGCCGGCCTGTGCGGCTACCAGCGCATCCTCGAACCTGCGCACGCCGCAAATCTTGACGGTGGTGGGTTCCACTGCCAGCGCCCTAAGCAGAGACGGGTGCGCCGGTGAGGGAACGCACCTTGGCGGCAGTATCTGTGGCGGTGACCAACGCCTCACCAACCAACACCGCGTTGATGCCAAAGGGTTCCAGCCGGGCCAGGTCTTCGGGCCTGCTGATACCGCTTTCGCTGACGACGACTTTGCCGTGGGGAATCAGTGGTGCGAGCGATTCCGTAGTGGCCAGATCGGTGACGAAGGTGTGCAAGTCGCGGTTGTTGATGCCGATGACCTCGGCCCCGGCCGCTACCGCAGTCTCGATCTCCTGAGCGTCGTGGGTCTCGACCAACGGCGTCATTCCCAGCTCGGAGCCGAGACGGATGAGTTCGGCAAGCTGCGCCGGGGACAGTATGTCGACGATCAACAGATAGGTATCCGCGCCGATGGCCCGGGCCTCGTACACCTGGTAGGGGTCAAACAGGAAGTCCTTTCGGAGCACCGGCGCGGATCCTGATGCGCCGCTTTCCTTAACCGCGGTGAGGTGCGCCGGCTCGCCAAGGAAGTGCCCGTCCGTAATTACGGAAATCGCGGCGGCTCCGTTGCCGGAGTAAGTTGCCGCAAGCTCCGTGGGTCGGAAGTCCTCACGGAGCAGGCCCTTGGATGGAGACGCCTTCTTTACCTCGGCGATGAGGCTGATGCGTTCGCCGCGCAGGGAGGCGGGGAAGTCCAACGCCAGAGGGCGCGAAGCGATGGCGTCCTGCAAGGCTGAAAGCGGAACTTCCGCCTGGGAAACGGCGAGTTCCTCTCGTTTCTTGGCGACGATCTGGTCCAGGATGCTGGGCATGTACCGTCTCCTCTATTGCTCCACTGGGCCAAGTTCGCGGGTCAATGAGACCATGGCATCCAGCTTCTCGGCGGCCCTGCCGTCGGAGATGGAGGCCGCGGCCATTTCGATACCATCGGGGAGGGTGTTGGCGACGTCTCCGGCGACGAGAGCGGCGCCGCTGTTCAGCATCACGGCGTCGCGAACGGGTCCGCCGGAACCGGACAGGATGGCGCGCATGGTCGCGGCATTGGCCGCCGGGTCGCCGCCACGCAGGTCGTCAGGCGTGGCGTGAGGGAGGCCCAGGTCCCGGGGACGAACCACGTAGGGACGAATTTCCCCATCCAGCACCTCCCATCCGGCGGTATCGCTGCCGAGGGAAAGTTCGTCCATTCCGTCATCGCTATGGACGATGATGGCGTGGTGGGTACCGAAAAGCCGCAGGGCCTCGGCCATCTTGTTGGCAGCCTCGGGATAGCCAACTCCGATAAGCTGGCAGGACACGCCAGCCGGGTTGGTCATAGGTCCAAGGACATTGAACACCGTCCGGATACCGATCTCGCGCCGGACGGGAGCGGCGTAGCGCATGGCCGGATGGTACGCTGGAGCGAACATGAAGCCGATGCCGATCTCGCGCAGGCAACGTTCCACCGCTTCCGGCGGCAGCTCGATGCGGACGCCCAGGGCTTCCAGCACATCCGCGCTGCCGCAATCTCCGGAAGCGGCGCGGTTCCCGTGTTTCGCCACGGTCAGCCCGGCGCCGGCAACTACGAAGGCAGCGGCGGTGGAGATGTTGAAGGTGCCCTTGCGGTCACCGCCAGTGCCGCAGGTGTCGATGGCGGTGCCCTCCACGCTGACGCGCAGGGACTTGTCACGCATGACAGTGGCGAAGCCGGCGAGTTCCTCCGGGGTCTCACCCTTGAGCGAGAGGGCGGTCAGGTAGGATCCCAACTGCGCGGGGGTGACCTCGCCCTCCATTACCTCGCGCATGACCACTACGGCGTCATCCATGGACAGGGATTGGCCGGCGGTTGCCGCCAATATGGCTTCTCGGATCATCGCTCACCACTGAATGGAGAAAATAGGCGCGCAATTATAATAGCACGATCAGAGTTCACCCCCGTCGCGGAGGCAATCATGCGCGTTGATGTTCACACCCACATATGGCCCGATCGGATCGCCGGCGCAGTGGCCGAAAACATGGAGTCGGAGTTGGGTTTCGAACCCATCGCGGCCAACACCGTAGACGGGATCAAAGCGCACATGGAGGCGTCCGGGGTGGACAAATCGGTCGTGCTCGGCGTGGCGGCGCGGGCGGACCAGGTGAGACGCGCCAACGACTGGCTCATTTCCATAGCGGACGACATGCTGGTTCCCTTTGGCGCGGTACACCCGGACCTTCCCGACAAGGCCGGCGAGATTCGGTACCTGCGCGAAAACGGCGTGCAGGGCATCAAGATGCACCCGGTGATCAACGGGTTCTACCCCGACGATCCCCAGTGGTTCCCGGTTTACGAGGAACTGGGCGAGGACATGACGCTGGCCATCCACGCCGGACGGCTGCCGCACCAGGGAGCGGATGCGCCGCTTTACGCCGCCCCGGAGCGGATTGCCAACATCGTCCGGCGGTTCCCCAGGTTGAAGGTCATCGCATTGCACCTGGGCGGGTTCTACATGCTGGACGAGGCGGAACGCGAGCTGATGGGCCACCCGAACGTCCTGGTGGACACGACCTGGCCGCCATCGATCCGGGAACTCACCGCCGACACGCTGACCACCATCATCGGCAAGCACGGGGCGCACAAGGTCTGCTTTGGAACCGATTATCCCCTGGTCGATATGGGCAGCGAGTCGGAATTCCTGGCGTCGCTGCCGCTCACATCGGGTCAGGTGGAAGGCATATTGGGCGAGAACGCCCGCAGGTTCATCGGGCTGTAGCGGCTTCAGTCGGCGGCGTCGGTCATGCCGAGGGCGTGCAGTACGAAAGCGTATTCCTCCGCAACCTCCTTGATGCGCTCGAAACGGCCGGAGGCGCCCGCGTGGCCCGAGTCCATGTGGGTCTTGAGGAGGAGCGGCCGGTCGTCGGTGCGCATGGTGCGCAGCTTGGCGACCCACTTGGCCGGCTCCCAATAGGTTACGCGGGGATCGCTGATACCCGCGGTGACCAGCATGGGCGGGTAGTCCTGCTCCCGCACGTTGTCGTAAGGCGAGTAGGTGCGCATGTAGCGGTAGGACTCTGCGTCATTGGGATTGCCCCATTCGTTGTATTCCATGGTGGTCAGGGGCAATGTGTCGTCCAGCATGGTGTTCAGCACGTCGACGAACGGGACATGGGCCGCCACACAGCCAAAGAGGTCGGGACGTTCGTTGATGACCGCACCCATCAACATGCCGCCGGCGCTGCCCCCGGCGGCGGCGATGCGGCCGCCGGCGGTGTAGCCATCGGCGACCAGGTACTCGGCGCAGTCGATGAAGTCGTTGAACGTGTTGCGCTTGTTCAGGAGCTTGCCGGTTTCGTACCAGTCCCAGCCCATTTCCATGCCACCCCGGATGTGGGCAATGGCGAAGATGAACCCGCGGTCTACCAGGCTCAACGCGGACACGCTGAAGTTCGCGTCCATGTTCAGGCCGTAGCTGCCGTACCCGTAGAGATAGAGCGGCGCGCTGCCGTCGACCGGGGTGTCGCGGCGCATCAGCAGACTGATCGGGACCCGGACGCCATCTCGCGCGGTGGCCCACACGCGGCTGGTCTCATACTGCCCGCCATCGTACCCGGAGGGGATTTCCTGCTGTTTGCGCAGGACGCGCTCTCGCGTCGCCATGTCGTAGTCGTACACGGCTGCCGGGGTTTTCAGGGACGTATAGCCGAACCGCAGGGTAGTGGTATCGAACTCCCGTCCGCCCCGGGCGGACATGGCGAAATCCTCCTCATCCACTCCGGAGATAAAGTGGGTATCGCCGTCGGCGAGGCGGAGCACCATGACCTGGGGGAGACCGTCCTGCCGGCAGGACACGACCAGGTGGTCTCGGTAAGCCTCAATACCTCGTAGGGGACGGCCCGGCTGGTGCGCCATGAAGTCGGACCAGTTGGCCCATCCCGGGTTGCCGATGGGGGCGGTGGACAGCATGAAGTCCCTGGCGCCATTGCCGTTGTGCCGGACGAAAAAGCGATCTCCGTGGTCGACAACGTCGTACTCGAAATCGGTGGCCCGCGGCTCGATCAACACCAGCCCGGCAGCCGGATCATCGGCGTCCAGGAACCGCCATTCGGACATGTTGTTGCCGCCGGCGGCCACGTAGATGAACCGGCCGCTGTTGGACTTGCCCACGCCGACAAAAAATCGCGGGTCCTCCTCCTGGTACACCAATTCATCGGAGGCTGGATCAGCTCCCAGGGTGTGGCGATAGACGTACACGGGCCGATGGTGCTCGTCGAGAACCGAGTAATACAGGGTCCGGTTATCGTTGGCCCATTCCAGGCTGTAGTAGGTGTTGGGGATCTCGTCGGGGAGCATTTGCCCCGTTTCCAGGTCCAGGACCCGGATGGTGAACTGCTCCGAACCGTCGAAGTCCACGCCGTAGGCGACCATGCGATGATCGGGACTGTTTTCGAAAGAGCCCACCTGCGTATAGTCGCGGCCTTCGGCCAACCGGTTCACGTCGAGCAGGACTTCTTCCGGGCCGTCCGGGCTCCCAACGCGGCGGCAGTAAATGGGGTACTGGCCGCCCTCCTCGTAACGGACATAGTAGTAGAAATCGCCTTCTTTTTCTGGGACGGAGTTGTCGTCCTCCTTGATGCGCCCGCGGATCTCCGCGTAGATCTGTTCCTGCAAGGCAGACAACGGAGCAAGGAACGCCTCGGTGTACTCGTTCTCAGCGCGGAGGTACTGCATGGTTTCCGGATCGTCCTGATCCCGGAGCCAATGCCAGGGGTCGACGCGCGCGTCCCCATGGATGGTATCGGTGTGGGCGCGCCGGGGCGCGGAAGGTGGGTTGGGCAACCCGTTGGCGATGGTCATTTGATCACTCCGGAGAGGGGCGGCGCCGAACGGGCGTCATTCGGTGACGGGTTCGGCAGACACGGATTTCGAGGCGGATTCAATTGCGGCCAGTTCGCCGGCCACGTAGCGACGGCAAGCCCCGGGTCGAAATCGGGCAATCAACGATCCCAACCAACCGCCGTATTCGGCCTCCACAGTAAGATGGGCGTGCCCGTCATCATCGGAGGTAAAGCCGGAATCCGCGTCCGAGCAGGGGCGAACCCGATAAGAAAACTCCACGGAAAAGCCGGGTCCGACGGTACGGTGGCCGAACATCTCCGGTTCCTGGACAACGGTCATCAGGCTGGTGAACTTGTCCCGGCCGATTTGCAATTCGATGCGATTTCCCGGCCTGGGTTCCGGTCCGTCGGGCAGATCGGAGCGCCGATAGGCCGGCCCGTGGATAGTGCGAGACGGAAAATCGATCACTGCGTGCCAGGCTTCGTCAGGAGTGCAGGGTATTATTTTCCCAAGTTCAAAAGTCTGCATTTGTTCCCTTGCTGAGGAGCGCCGCGACCCGGAATGGGATCGCGCAGTCAGTCCGCCAATGGCGTTGCAAGTTCTTAAGCTCGCCGTCAGAATCGGTAACCAAAGTGTACACAAGACACGCGGCTCGCAACCACTTTTCAAGTTGACCGGTACCGCGAATTGTGCAATGGTAGCGCATCCGGCGCGACGGACCCACCTGCTATGAATATGCCTGAAGGCGCCCTGACCGGCCTGAAAGTGTTGGATTTCACCCACTATGTGGCGGGGCCGTACTGCACCAAGCTGTTGGCTGACTACGGCGCGGAAGTTATCAAGGTGGAACGACCGCCGCACGGCGACGGGGCGCGCCGCATGGGACCGTATCCGGGCGATGAACCGCATCCGGAAAAGAGCGCCCAATTCCTGCACCTGAACACCAACAAACGCGGCATCGCGGTGGACCTGAAGCAGACCGAAGCCGCGGCTGTCGTGGAACGGATCGCATCATGGGCCGACGTTGTGGTGGAAAGCTACCGGCCCGGGGTGGCCGATCGCCTGGGGATCGGCTATGAGCGCCTGAGCAGCATCAACCCTACAGTGGTCTATACCAGCATTTCCAATTTCGGCCAAACGGGGCCGTATCGGGATTACCGAGGCTCCGAGATCGTTTTCTACGGCATGGGCGGCGAGATGCACTCCACGGGTCTGGCCGACCGGGAGCCGCTGAAACTGGGCGGCAACGTGGGCCTGTATCAAGCGGGGGCGGTGGCAGCGGTGGCGACAATGGGCGCGGTGCTGGCCGGCTCCTTCTGGACGGATGACGAAACGGACGTTGCGACCGGGCAGCACGTCGACGTGTCCATCCTGGAAACGCAGCTGGGATCAGTCGACCGCCGGCAAAGCGCGTTGCTGGCGTACCAGTACACCGGCGAACTCAGCCACCGGCCGGCTTCGGGTGGGTCCGGTGGCTACCCGAACGCGGTGTATCCGTGTTCGGACGGTTACCTCCAAATCAACGGCAGCCGCATGTACTTCCCACGGGCCGTGGCGATGCTGGGCAATCCGCCCGAATTGACCGAGGAGCGGTGGAAAGATCCGTCGTCGCAGGGTGATGGAGCGATGCAGGAGGAATTCGAAGGAGAACACTTCCTGCCATGGATACTGGAGAAGACGAGAGCCGAAGCCTGGCGCTCCGCCCAACAAAACCGGGTGCTCTCCGGTCCGATCAACACGATGGCGGACCTGGATGTGGACCCATCATTTAACTCCAGAGGGGTGTTTGCGGAAGGTGACCACCCGGTCGCGGGGCACATGAGGTATCCGGGCCGCCCATTCATAATGAACGGCTCTCCGTGGCGGTTGCGGCGCACGGCGCCGTTGCTGGGGCAGCACACGGCGGAGGTGCTGACCGAACTGGGCTATTCGCACGCGGAAATCGGAAGGCTCGGCGACGCCGGTGTAATACTGGGCAACACCGAGGGGAACTAGCATGCCTCGCCCCCGGCGACCGCTGGAAGGTCTGCGCGTCCTCGAAATCACTGTGGTGTGGGCGGGTCCCTACTGCGGTTCCTTCCTGGCCGACCTGGGCGCGGAGGTGATCCGCGTCGAGTCCACCAAGACCTTCGTGCCCCTGACCCGGGGAGCCGCGCCCCATCTGTCCCAGGCGGTTATCGACAACCTGCCGCTGTATTCGGGCGGCACGCCGGGACGAGTGCCGGGCGATCGGCCCTTCAACCGTTCGCCGATGTTCAACTCACATGCCCGAAACAAGAAGAGCATGACCGTGAACCTGTTGGATCCCGGCGGTCGCGAGATCTTCGACCGGCTGGTGGCGATCAGCGACGTGCTGATCGAGAACAACCCTACCGAGACCATGGAAAAGCTCGATATCTCCTACGAGTCGCTGCGTGCGGTCAAGGACGACATCATCATGCTCCGGATGCCCGCGTACGGCAGTAACGGGCCGTATCGCGACTACCGGGCCCACGGCGTGCACATCGAAGGGGTCGTCGGGCACACCATGCTGCGGGGGTACGAGGACACTGACCCGTCCTACAACACCACCGTCCTGATGTCCGACGCGGCCGGCGGCGCCCAGGGAGCGTTCGCCGTGTTGGCCGCGCTCAGGCACCGCAAACGGACCGGTGAGGGCCAGTTGGTGGAGCTGGGGCAGGCCGAGAATGTTTTCTCGTTCCTGGGAGAGTATTACCTGGATTACGCGATGAACGGACGGATCCATGGGACCCTGGGCAACCGCCATCCGCGAGCATTGCAGAACTGCTACCCATGCGCCGGCGAGAACCGGTGGGTTGTGATCACGGTCTACGACGACGAGCAATGGCACGCTCTCTGCGAGGTGATCGGTGCATCGGATCTGAAGCAGGACCCTGGGTTGGGAAACGCCGAAGGGCGTCACGCGCGGCAGGCCGACATCGATCCGGCAATTGAGATGTGGACGCGCGAGCGCTCGCCTGAAGCCGCCATGAACGCCCTGCAGGAACGCAGCATCCCGTCGGGGATGGTGATGACCCAGGCCGACGTTTTTGCTGACCCCCACGTTCAATCGCGTAGGTTCTTCGAGGAGGCATTCCAGGAGGACTGCGGGACCCATCTGTACCCGGGCCCACTGTACAAAATGTCGGAGACGCCGTTGGGCATCCACCGTGGCCCGGTCATGTTCGGGCAGGATAACGGGTACGTGTATCGCGACCTATTGGGCTACTCCGAGGAAGAGTACGAAGGGTTCAAAGCCGCGGGGCACGTCGACACGGACTACGCGCCCGGGGTTGGCTGATCCCGTTGGCAGCGCGCCTGTCTCTTGACGGAGGACGGGAGTGCGATCCCGTCCTCTACAAATTCCATGGCCGGTGTTAGGATAATGCGAAACCCGTACATCCCCGGAACGAGGTATTTGCCATGCCCACCAAACGGATCGGCATCCATGCGGGAGCGCCGAACGCCGAGGCTTCCCTGGATCTAATGCGGCGCGCCGAAGCGGCCGGCGTGCACGCCGCCTGGCTCACCACCGGCGGCACCGGACTCGATGCCCTGACACTATTTGCGGCGGCCGCAGTGCAGACGGACAGCATCGTGTTCGGGACATCCATCGTCCCGACCTACCCCCGGCATCCCATCGTGGCGGCACAGCAGGTGCAGGTGCTGGATCAACTGGCTCCCGGTCGGCTCCGGTTGGGCGTGGGCCCGAGCCACCGGCCGACCATGCGCTCGATGTTCGGCTACAACCTCCGCGCGCCACTGACCAACCTGCGCGAATACCTGCAGATACTGCGGGCCCTGCTGCACGAGGGGTCAGTGGACTTCGACGGCCAGGAGTACACAGCGCACGCCAGCATACCGAGGCCGGTGGACGTTCCGGTTATGGCGTCGGCGCTGCAGGAGGGCTCTTACGAATTGTGCGGCGAGCTGGCCGACGGCGCCATCAGCTGGGTCAGCCCGGCGGTGTACCTGCGGGACAAGGCGTTGCCGGCCTTGCGCCGGGGTTCCGACGGCGCGGGGCGAGACGCTCCCCCACTGATCGCGCACGCGCCCGTTTGCATCAGCGACAACCCCGACGCAACCCGCCTGGCGGTGCAGCAGCAGCTATCAAACTACCCGCGCCTGCCCTTCTACCAACGCATGTGGGCAGCGGCGGGCTACCCGGAGGCGGCCGAAGAGACCTGGAGCGACGGGATGATCGAGGCCACGGTGCTCACCGGGGACGCCGACACCGTCGGGGAGCGCATGGTCGCGATGCTCGACATGGGCATCTCCGAGTTACTGATCACACCGGTGACGGCCAGCGACGACCCCGCTGCGGACATGGAGCAGACCATCAGCCTGCTCGGCAAAGTCGCACAATCCATCTGACCGGAGTAGCGCCATGAAATTGGGCCTGTTCAACATGCCCCTGCACCCGCCGGGTCGTTTGCACGCGGACACCTACGACGAGGACCTGGAGTTGATGGCGCGCGCCGACGATCTGGGATACTCCGAGGCGTGGATCGGCGAGCACTTCACCACTGAGTGGGAGAACATGCCGGCTCCCGACCTCTTCATCGCCCGGGCATTGGGAGTGACCAGGAACCTGGTGATGGGCACCGGCGTTTCCCTGCTGGCCTTCCACGACCCCATCATGATCGCACACCGCATGGCAATGCTGGACCACTTGGCGCGAGGCCGGTTCTTCTTTGGCATCGGATCCGGTGGCGTCCCCACCGACTCCGAGATGTTCGGCATGAACCGGGAGTCCGGTCAGCAGCGGGACCGGATGCGGGAGGCAGCGAACGTAATTCTCAAGATGTGGACCTCAGAAGACCCGAAAGGGTTCACCCACCAGGGCGAGTACTACACCGTCAGCGTGCCGGAATCCCGTCCGGAAATGGGGCTGGCCTACCACATGCGGCCCTACCAGAAACCGCACCCTCCAATCGCGGTGGCCGGCAGCAGCCCGTCGTCTCCGACCCTGGAGGTTGCGGGCGAAATGGGCTGGTGGCCAATGAGCACACTGTTCCTGCACACCTCGCATCTCCCCAGACACTGGGACGCCTATTCCAAAGGGGCCCAGTCAGCAGGAAGGAAGGTGTCGCGCAACCAGTGGCGCATCGCCCGCGAGGTCTACGTCGGCGAGACCACCGAGCAGGCGGTGGCAGATGTGATGAACGGCCCGCCGGCACGGACCTTTGACAAGTACTTCATACCGCTCCTCGGCCAGGGGCAGCGCGGTCTCGACGGTATCAAGACCGACCCAAACCTGCCCAACTCCGCGCTAACGCCGGAGTACATGCTGGACAACTTCTGGATCGTGGGCGATCCAGACGAGTGCGCGCGGCAAATACGCGAACTGCACGGTGAAACGGGCGGGTTCGGCACGCTGCTGATGCTCTGCCACGACTGGGGCCAGGATCGGGCGAAGGGACTGCGTTCCCTGGAACTCCTGGCAACCGAAACCTTGCCGCAATTGGCGGACCTGATTTCCGACGACTAGGACGGCGCGACCATCGCCGCCGCCACAAGGAGGCAAAATGTTCATCGCCACCAACCGCATCAAGGTCAAGACCGGCTACGGCGACACCCTGGCCGAGATGTTCAAAGCCCGGGGCGCCGTCCAGGACCATTCAGGGTTCATCAGCTTCGAGCTATGGAAGATGCACAAGACGCCCGAACACGAGGATTTCCTGGTGGTCACCCATTGGGAGACCGAAGAGGATCACCACACCTGGACCCGTAGCGATGCGTTTCGTTCCGCCCACGCCGGCGGGCCCCCGGATTTCCTGCTCGGCCCCGGTGAATTCCATACCTACGACGTGGTGCACCGGCTGGAAGCCTCCGGGGCTGCTGCTGCAGCGGACTGAGGAACATCTTCGGAGCGCCGATCCAATCGCAACGCCGCAATAAAAATCAGCGGCAGCGCGGAGAAATTGATTATCCCGGTGAGGAACCGCTTGGGTTCGTGCGTTGACCTAACTCGCCCGAAATGGTGGACCAGAATTCTCCCGCTGATAGTCGCCGAGAATGGCGCCTTGTCACGTGCAGCGCCATAGCCCCCGGTTGCAACCGGGGGCCATGCATGCAGTGCCCCTCGGCGAAATTACCACGGCAACAACCTGATATATTGAACCAGATAGCTCCCATATCCGGTCAAGGAGTTCGTCGATGAAGCCGCCCGAACCCACATTGCTGCCTGAACAGTTTGGCACGCTGCAGGGCGTGCGCATACTTTCCACTGGCACCATTGTGGCCGAGCCGGTGGCCGCTGGGATGGCGGCGGACATGGGCGCCGAGGTAATCCACATCGAGCGGCCCGGTGGGGGTGAGGACTGGAGGCACGCGGAGTTCCCCATCGAGTCCCCGAGCGGCGTTCAAGTGGCCAGTTCCTGGATTCAAGACCACCGGAACATGTTCCATACCACCCTGGATTTCAGCACGCCGGAGGGCCGAGATATATTCCTGAAGCTGCTGCAGCGGGCCGACATCTGGATGGAGAGTTCCAAGGCCCGCACCTACGACAAGTGGGGCCTGGACGACGTGACGGTGTTGGACGCCAATCCGAAATTGGTGATCTGCCACGTATCGGGATACGGGCAGGACGGCGACCCGGATTACGTCGGACGCGCTTCCTACGACTTCACGGCGCAAGCGTTCGGCGGCATGATGAACCTCATGGGGAACCCGGAGCCCGAACCACCGACGCGGGCAGTGCCCTGGACGGCCGACTACATCACTGCGCTGTTTTGCCTATGGTCGTCATTGGCGGCATACATCCACGCACAGCGCACCGGCCAGGGCCAGGTTATTGACCTGGCGCAGTTCGAAGCGGTACACCGGATACTGTCCGGCACCATGGTCGCCTACAACGAGCTGGGATTGGTGCGGGAACGAGCCGGCAACAAAGCCGGAAACGCCCAGCCCTGGGACACCTTCCAGGCCAGGGACGGCTGGGTGGTCATCGCAGCAGTTGGCCCGGCGGTCTACGCCAGGGTCTGCCATGTCCTGGGACTGGATCCGGATCACGAGAAATGGATCAGAGCCCGACGAGAGATTCATTCGCCCGCCGGCATCGAGTTCGACGCTATCCTGCGCGGTTGGGTAGAAGGGCGCACGGTGGACGAGGTGGTCCGGGTTTTCAATGAAGCGCAGGTGGGATGCAGCCGGATCATGGACGCCCGCGAGATGGCAGAGAACCCCCACTACCGCAGCCGGGGAGTGCACGCTGAATGGCACGATGATCAACTGCGCAAGACGGTAAAGGGCGTTGGAGTGGTCCCCAGGTTTTCCGCGTCGCCCGGGAAGATCTGGCGTGGCTCGGTGCCAGTGGGCTACGACAACGACCTGGTGTATGGCGATTTGCTGGGGATGACGCCACAGACGCTCCATGAACTGGCCAGCCGCAAAGTGATTTGAGGACCGACACAGTTGCACAAAAAACAAAACCCCCGGTAACCGGGGGTTAGTTTTTGCCTGACTTGGTAGCGGGGGTTGGACTCGAACCAACGACCTTCGGGTTATGAGCCCGACGAGCTGCCACTGCTCCACCCCGCGCCGTGGCGCTTGCGCGCCGGCAACTGAACAGGAAATCTGAACTTAGCGATCGATTTTTGATGATGAGCGCTGAACCGAGCCAAGAGAATTAGAAGCTCTTAGCGTGGGTCAAATCACTCGACTGGTTAGTACCGGTTTGCTGAAGCTGTTACCAGCCTTACACATCCGGCCTATCAAGCAGCTAGTCTCGCTGCAGTCTTACCCCCGAAGTTAATCGGGGAGGGAGGCCTAATCTTGGGGGATGCTTCGCGCTTAGATGCCTTCAGCGCTTATCGCTGCCAAACATGGCTACCCAGCGCTGCTCCTGGCGGAACAACTGGAACACCATAGGTTTGTCCTTCCCGGTCCTCTCGTACTAGGGAAAGGTTCCCTCAAGCCTCCTGCGCCCACGGCGGATAGAGACCGAACTGTCTCACGACGTTCTGAACCCAACTCACGTACCCCTTTAATCGGCGAACAGCCGAACCCTTGGGACCTCCTTCAGCCCCAGGATGGGACGAGGCGACATCGAGGTGCCAAACCTCGCCGTCGATGTGAACTCTTGGGCGAGATAAGCCTGTTATCCCCGGGGTAGCTTTTATCCGATAAGCCACGGCCCTTCCACTCGGTGCCGTAGGATCACTTTGCCCGACTTTCGTCCCTGCTCGACTTGTAGGTCTCGCAGTCAAGCCCTCTTATGCCAATGCGTTCTGTGGACGATTTCCATCCGTCCTGAGAGGACCTTTGGGCGCCTCCGTTACTTTTTAGGAGGCAACCGCCCCAGTTAAACTGCCCACCAAGCACTGTTCCCCAGTTTTGCTGAGGTTAGAACCAAAAACAGCCAAGGGTGGTATTTCAACGGCGACTCCACCCCTACTGGCGTAGGGGATTCATAGTCTCCCACCTATCCTACACATGACAGCTCCCAGCCCAATGCCAGGCTACAGTAAAGCTCCACGGGGTCTTTTTGTCCTGCCGCGGGTCGCCCGCGTCTTCACGGGCACCGCAATTTCACCGAGCCCTCCGCCGAGACAATGGCCAAGTCGTTCAACCATTCATGCGGGTCGGAACTTACCCGACAAGGGACTTCGCTACCTTAGGACCGTTAGAGTTACGGCCGCCGTTCACCGGGGCTTCAGTTTGGTGCTTGCACACCGCCCCTTAACCTTCCGGCACTGGGCAGGCGTCAGCCTGTATACGTAGGGTTTCCCCTTAGCACAGACCTGTGTTTTTGTTAAACAGTCGCCCGGCCTTCTTCTCTGCGCCCCCAGACAGCTCCACCAGCTAGTGGCTTCACCATCCAGGGGGCCCCTTCTCCCGAAGTTACGGGGCCCTTTTGTCTAGTTCCTTAGCGGAGGTTAGCTCGAACACCTAGGGACGTTTATCCCAGCCCACCAGTGGCGGTTTGCGGTACGGTCGCCGCGGTTCCATAACCACGAAGCTTTTCTTGTCGGTATGGCCTCAACGGGGTCTCCTTTCCCGTAGGTCAGGATTCCCTCACTCCTCAGCTTAACACCAGGGTGGATTTGCCTGCCCCGGCACGCCTACAAGCAAGGACGCACCATGTCCAATGGGCACGCCCCGCCTAGCCTCCCGCACCCCTCCTTGGTTTTAAATCGAAACAACGGCGGTGCAGGAATATTAACCTGCTGTCCATCGCCTTCGGCTCTTGCCTACGGCTTAGGACCGACTAACCCTACGCCGAACAACGTTGCGTAGGAAACCTTGGGCTTTCGGTGTCAGGGATTCTCACCCTGATTTACGCTACTCATTCCGGGATTCTCACTTCCCCGCGCTCCAGCAAGCCTCACGACTTACCTTCGTCGCCCGAGGAACGCTCCCCTACCATGCCCAGGTACTAATACCTGTACATCCACGGCTTCGGCGACAGACTTGAGCCCCGTTACATTTTCCGCGCAGGATCCCTCGACCAGTGAGCTATTACGCACTCTTTAAAGGGTGGCTGCTTCTAAGCCAACCTCCTGGCTGTTTTGGGAACCCTACCTCGTTTCCCACTTAGTCTGCGCTTGGGGGCCTTAGCCGGTGGTCTGGGCTGTTTCCCTTTCGACAATCGCACTTATCTGTGACTGTCTCACTCCCGGGTATCGGTAGAACGGCATTGGTGGTTTGATTGAGTTTGGTAAGCTCACGCCCCCTAGCCCATTCAGTGCCCTACCTCCGTCCTCCTAGTTCCCGAGGCTGCACCTAAATGCATTTCGGGGAGAACCAGCTATTTCCGAGTTCGATTAGCATTTCACCTCTACCCACAGCTCATCCCAGGCTTTTGTACTAGCCACGAGTTCGATCCTTCAGTTCGCGTTAACGAACCTTCAATCTGGCCATGGGTAGCTCACTCGGTTTCGGGTCTACTACATGGAACTGGTCGCCCTGTTCAGACTCGCTTTCGCTACGGCTCCGGAACTACAGTCCCTTAACCTCGCTCCATACAGTAAGTCCCCGGATCATTCTTCAATAGGCACGCCGTCATCCGCAAAAAGCAGACTCCGACATTCTGTAGGCTTATGGTTTCAGGTCTATTTCACTCCCCGCCAGGGGTTCTTTTCACCTTTCCCTCACGGTACTGGTGCGCTATCGGTGACCAAGGGTATTTAGCCTTGGAGGGTGGTCCCCCCAACTTCCCACAGGGTTTCACGTGCCCCATGGTACTTAGGATCAACTTCGGAAGCTCCATCCCTTTCGTCTACCGGGCTGTCACCGTCTACGGCGGCCCTTCCCAGGGTCCTTCGACTAGAGATGAAGTTTGTAACTCCCCGGAGCCTGATGAGGCGACCCCAGAAGTGTCCTGTAACCCCGCAACGACACAGGCCCTCATGCCGTTTGGTCGCCGCGGTTTGGGCTGTTCCCCGTTCGTTCGCCACTACTAAGGGAATCTCGGTTGATTTCTTTTCCTCGGGGTACTTAGATGTTTCAGTTCCCCCACTTACCTCCCGCAATGCGGGTGGACCGACTCAACGCCGGAACAGGTTACCCAATTCGGAGATCCCCGACTACGCCTGTTAGACGGCTCATCGAGGCTTTTCGCAGCCTTACCGCGTCCTTCTTCGGCCCTTGGTCCCAAGGCATCCACCATAAGCCCTTTAAAATTTGACCCACGCTAGGAACTTCAAATTCCTAAGACTCGGTTCTTACAGTTCAAATTTCCTATTCAGTTGTTAAGGTCACCTTCTGACCGCTGCCTCAACGGCGTTTTGCCGGTGGCTGGGATCGCTCTCTGGAGCGCGCCCACAGGTCAGTTGGTGGGTAGACACTATAGCCTGTGACCTCCCTGTCGTCAAGGGCAACCAGCGGCTGTTTTCAGATCCGCCGGAAAATGTCGCTGATCAATCAGCGACCCACGAAGGGGGGCATGCCGCGGTTCTTGTCCAGGAACCACTGCACGGCAATCTTGTGATCCTCGGTTCGACGCACATGTTCCTGGGCCGCGGAGGCCAACTCCAGCGCCCCCTGGAAGTCGAGGTCCATGCTCTCGTGCACCAGGTACTTGGTAAGCGAATGCGCGATTGTGGGTCCTTTCGCGATCCGGGTCGCCAGTTCCATGGAACCTTCCATCAACTGGTCATCGGGGAAGCACTTGCTGGCCAGCCCGATGCGCACCGCGTCCTCGCCGCCCATCCAATCTCCCGTGTACTGGAGCAGCAGGGTGTTGCTGACGCCGATCAGCTTGGGCAACTGCCAGCAACTGCCGTCGCCGGGTATCAGCCCGTTGAGCACAAACCGTTCGGACAGGCGCCCGCTGTCGCCGACAACCCGGATATCGCAGGACAGTGCCAGTCCGCAGCCGACCCCGGCCGCCGGGCCGTTGACCACCGCGATGGACGGCTTCTGCAGGTCGTGGATACGGAGCGGCACGAAGTTGACCCGGGGGCCGCTTTCGACCCGGCTCGGACGACCCTTCATGTATTCCATCTTGCCCCAGGTCAGGGGTTCCGGCTCCGCCTCCCCTTCACGCTCTTCGATACGCTGGCGGAACCCGCGCACGTTGGCCCCGGAACAGAAGGACGGTTCTGTGCCGGTGAGCAGCAGCACGCGCTCCTCCGGGTTGTTTTCGAACTCGTCCAGCCGCTCGAACATCTCGGCGGCCATGTCCTGTCCCAACGCGTTGCGCGTGGGCGGGTCGTGCATGGTCATCACCAGCACGCCGTCCACGACTTCGGTCTTGATGAACTCGTAAGCCATATCAAACGCCTCACTGCACCCCGGAACGCGCCGGGGTGAACGGATTGACGTGCATTCTACCCAATCGTTCTCACCTGCGGCAAAACGCCGATTGCCAATAGCCCGGCCATATCCTAAAATCCGGTTTGTTCGCCAACCGCAGATACGAGGCCGGGCCCGGCCTGATACCGAGGAGCCATGCCATGCAATCCGGCACCATTGTCAACCTGCACATCGCCCGCGTGAAGGGTACTCCGCCCGACCCGGTGGAGGAGGCACGGGCCATTTCGGCCGAAGGGTTAGAGGGCGACCGGAGTCGCAACCCACGAAATCTCCGGCAAGTCCTGGTCATGGATAAAGAAACGCTGGACCACTACGGACTCGAGCCGGGGCAGATAAAAGAAAACATCACCGTAACCGGCATGGACCTTTCGGAAGCCCGCCAGGGCCACGTCTTTTTCATCGGAGACGAGAACAGTCACGTCACTCTGGAAGTCACCGGGGACTGCGAACCCTGCCAGAAGATGGATGCGCTGATCCCGGGATTGCAGAAAGAGATTTTCGGCAAGCGCGGCATATTGACCGTGGTTTTGCAAGGCGGGGATATCAAGCTCGGGGACTCGATCCGACTGGAACCGTAATCGTCGCCCTCGGCTGGAGGGCGCGGCGCAAATACCGTTAAAGTTCCTCCCGGCATCGGGAGCCGATCCAGCCATGCCATCGCGGCAGGCGTGTAGAGGTGGATCGCAAAGGCAGGTTTCAGCTGCACTCAATAACAAGCAGCGCATTTTTGTAACGCGGCGAGCTTGACGCTCGAAAACGGAGCATAAAGATGCGATTGATTTCTATCCTTCCTCGTTCGAGATACCGTCTCATTGCGATCGCGGCGGCGCTCATCCTGCCCGCCCTGGCCTTCATCGCCTGGCCGCATGCGGCCCACGCGTCCGGCGTCGACGGTGAGACCCAGTTTGTCCTGAATACGTTCGCGTTCCTGATCTGGGGCGCGCTGATAATGTGGATGTGCGCCGGGTTCACCATGCTGGAAGCCGGCTCGGTTCGCACCAAGAACGCATCCATGATCTGCCTGAAGAACATCGGCATCTACTCCATCGCCGGGCTGGCCTTTTTCTTCATTGGCTACAACCTGATGTACAACAACGTGCAGACGGTCATCGGTACCGTAGTGTGGCCGCTGTACGGTCCGTCGGCCGACGAGATCGCGCTGCTGGGCGGGGACGAATCCGCGCTGGCGGCCGTGATCGACAGGGGTCACTCGGTGATGTCCGACTGGTTCTTCCAGATGGTGTTCGTGGCCACCACCGCGTCCATCATCTCCGGAGCCATGGCCGAACGCGTCAAGATGTGGAGTTTCTTCCTGTTCGCGCTTCTGATCACGGCCTTCATTTACCCGATAGTGGGCGCCTGGACCTGGGGCGGCGGCTGGCTGGCGGACATGGGGTTTCAGGACTTCGCCGGTTCGACCATCGTGCATAGCACCGGAGGTTGGGCGGCCCTGGCCGGCATCCTGGTGGTCGGACCGAGGCTCGGCAAGTTCCGGGACAATGGCACCGCGCGGACTACGCCTCCCTCCAACGTCGTACTGGTGACCCTTGGGGTGTTCATCCTGTGGCTGGGCTGGTTCGGCTTCAACGGCGGGTCGCAGCTGGCGTTGGGAACGGCCGCCGACGCGGTGGCGATGAGCGTCGTTTTGATCAACACCAACCTGGCGGCCGCCGCCGGGGTGCTAACTGCGCTGTCCGTCTCCCGCCTGTTCTTCGGGCGGATCGACCTGATGGTGGGCCTGAACGGCGGCCTAGCCGGGCTGGTCTCGATCACTGCCGGGCCGGACTTCGTGACTCACATCTGGGCAGTGCTCATCGGTATCATCGGCGCGGTGATCTGCACGGGCGGCATCAAGCTGCTTGAGGTGGTTAAGGTGGACGACGTAGTGGGCGCCGTGCCGGTTCACCTGTTCGCCGGCGTCTGGGGAACCATCGCGGTATGCATCGCCTCTGGTGGAAACATCCTGACGCAACTGGTCGGCATCCTGTCGATTGGAGCGTTCGTGTTCGGACTTTCCTGGGTGGTATGGTTCGGCATCTCAAAGACCATCGGGCTGCGCGTAACGGAAAGCACCGAGCGCATCGGCCAGGACGCGGCAGAGCTGGGCATGGAGTCCTACCCCGAGTTCGTGCTCATGCCGGAGATGGACGACGATTAGGCCGGACGGGACCTCTCCAATAAATCGGGGGCAAGCTCAAGGCTTGCCCCCGTTGCATTAGCGGCGATTGGACGCCTGGAAACTTAGCGCACCAGCGTGCCCCGTATGGCCTCGCCAACGTCGCCGACCTGGGTAACGTCCTGCCACTGGCGGACGGCGTCATCGACACGGTCATCGGACAGCACCAGCGCGACGTTGTCGCGGAACTTGCCGGTGATGTTGTCCATCCCCCACGGAGCGGCCTGGCTGCCCATGATGGACCCGCGCGGCGTCTCGTGCTCCAACACGCGGCCATCCTTCAGGGTGACGCGGATGGGCACGCCCTTGGAGACCGTGCCGCCCCCCCGTTCAAACTTGGACTGGACCCGGATGTTGACCCGCTCCATCATGTCCGTCACGTCGGCGTCCGCGATCTTCGCATCGGTGAACGTGTCGATGGCGATCTGACCGTCCACCAGGGCGGCCGCCATGTTGTACTTGGCGCTGAACTTGCCCTTCAGGTCGGTTTCCGGTTCCTCGTATAGCATGACCGTCGAGGCGTAGGACTGCGCGATTTCGGCGCTGGCCACGTCCTCGTAGCCAAACTCGTACTCCCGCATGAGGCCGAACACGCTATCCAGCATGGCGTGGTTGCCACCGCAGGACGGGTACTTCTTGATCATCAGCGCATCCTGCACCCGGAAAGGCTTGCCCAGCTTGTCGGCGGCTTCCTCCAGGTTGGTGTGCTCATCGCCGATGACTGTCGCGGTGAAGCCCACCGAGTGCTCCAGGATCTGGTCGCCAGCCGTGAAGCCGCGCTGCGCCAGCTGGGCGGCCATGACGCCATCGCGGCAGGTCATGCCGGCATGCAGCGGCTTGGTCATGGTGCCGAAGTTGTGGATGACGCCTCCGGCCATGGAACCGGCCATGCCCAGCGCCATGGTGGTCTGCTCCGCGTCCAGCTTGAGCAGCTTCGCGCACGCTGCCGCAGCCGCCAGCCGACCCAGGATCGCCGTGCTGTGGAAGCCCCGGTGCATCTGCTGAGTGTGGTAGTGGGTGGCGTAATCCACGGCCAGGCCGACCTCGCAACCCACCACGTAGGCTTCCATGAGGTCGCGGCCAGTGGCGCCGATGGTCTCACCCAGGGCCAGCAGAGCGGGGAAGATCGCTACGGTAGGGTGCCCGAACCCGCCGAAGTCATCGTAGTCCAGGGCGTGTCCCATTGTTCCGTTGACCAGCGCGGCGTTGAGCACCGAGGTGCGCTCGCCGGTGGCGAGGATGGTTGCCTCTGCATTGCCGCCCAGGTCTCCGGCGTAGCTGCGGATGATTTCGCCCACCTTCTGCGTGGAGCCGGCCAGGATCACGCCAACCAGGTCGAAGCAGGATTCGTTGGCGACGCGTATGGCGTCCGGCGGAATATCCTCATACGTCGTATCTACGATCCATTTTGCCACCATTTCAGTTGCGCCCATGGTGCGAAACCTCCTTGCCGGGTTCATTTCTTCTATGCTCACGAAGAGCAGGCCGAGTATAGCATTCCCCGCGATGATACAATCGCGCGCATTCCGAAGCGTGCGCGGAGTACAGGATGTCCGGATCGAACCACACCCTCAATCTGATACTGGCTATAGTGGTCACCGTTTTGTGCTGTCTGCCACTGGGCATTGTGGCGATCGTATTCGCGGCCATAGGCATGTCGCGTCAAGGATCCGGGGACTACGCCGGCGCGGAATCCGCGGCCCGCACCGCTCGCATCTGCATCTGGATATCCTTCGGGTTGGGCTTGGCCATTCTCGCGATATACGTCCTGTTCTTCCTGCTTCTCGGCATCGGGACCGCCATACTTGGTTTCTGAATCCGCCAACGCCCGGTCGCTCCCCTGGCCGCATCCCACGGCGCGCCGGCCCGTGACCCTTGCAGCATGGCTCACGCCACCGGCGCTGGTAATCTGCGGGCTCGCCCTGGTGAATGCAGTGGACCCGCGGATCCCGGGGAACTACCCACCCTGCCTTTTTCTCTTTGTTACCGGATGTTATTGCCCCGGGTGCGGCACGCTGCGGGCTCTGCACAGCCTGTTGCATGGCGACTTGCGCAGCGCGCTTGGTTACAACGCCCTGACCGTAGCGTTGTTGCCCATCCTCGGCGCAGCTTATTGTTACGGGGTGGCCCACGCGGTCGGCAGGCCGGCAATCCCAGCCTTACGCGTTTCGCAACGCGCAGCCTGGGCGGCGCTGGTTGTGGTCCTCGCGTTTTGGGCGCTGCGCAACATACCGGTGTCGCCGTTATCCGCGCTGGCCCCGTGATCGGGCGGCCGCATGGCCTCGCGCATACCTGGTTTCCTGACAGGAACGAAGGGACGCGGCGACCCCGCCTGTGCTTAGGACGGCTTCCGGCGACGAGATAGCCGCGCTTCGCTCGAATTGCCGTGCTGGCAGCCTCTCCAGATGAGGGGGGACCACGGCGTCGGTTGCCCGGATTCCGGGGGTCTGCTAGACTTTCGCCGTCGCACGGTTCATCCCGTCGGCGACCCAATTGACCAGAACCCCGTTTACCAGGAGTTACGGCTAATGATTTACGAAGTTCGCACTTACGATCTCAAGCCTGGTGGAGTGCCCATTTTCGAGGACGCATTCGCGAAAGCGCTGCCCCATCGGGAAAAGTACTCCAAGCTGGCCGCCTTCTTCCACACCGAAATCGGCCCGCTGAACCAGGTGATCCACATCTGGCCCTACGAGAGCCTGGACGAGCGCAACGAAGTACGCGCCGCTGCCGGCAAGGACCCCAACTGGCCCCCGGACAGCCAGGGCACCATCCTGCACATGGAGTCGGAGATCTTCAATCCCGCTCCCTTCATGCGCCCCATGGGCGGTGGACAGAAGCAGGGCAACGTCTACGAAATGCGGATTTACGAGTACCAGAACGGCGCCATGCCCAAGGTGCTGGACATCTGGGGCGCCGCCATCGAGCATCGCGAAAAGTTCTCCCCGCTGGCTGCCGGCATGTACAGCGACATCGGCGGCCTGAACAAGTGGGTCCACATCTGGCCCTACAAGGACCTGGGCGAGCGCGACAAGATCCGCGCCGAAGCGTCCGCCACGCCGCACTGGCCCCCGCCGACCCGGGAGTTCCTGGTCAACCAGGAGACCAAGGTGCTGGTTCCTGCCAGCTTCTCACCCCACGCATAGCGCCGGTCACAACCGCTGCTACAGTAGGGGCGAATGATTATTCGCCCCTACGTTATAATGACGACACGCGGGGTTCTGCCCGCGACCCGTTTGGTCCAGAGGTTGTTTTCATGAATATCGGCGTCGCAATGTTCGTCACCCAGTCGTCCATCGACATCGCTGAGCTGGCCCAGGCCTGCGAGGCCCACGGTTTCGAGTCGTTGTGGGTGCCCGAGCATCCGGCGATACCGGCCGGGCCCAAGACCCCGTGGCCGGGGTCTCCCGACGGGGTGATCCCACAGATGTATTACGAGTGCGTCGATCCGTTCGTCGCGCTGGGGCGGGCTTCGGCGGTGACGTCAACCCTCAAACTTGGCACCGGAATCTGCCTGGTGCCCGAGCGCAACCCAATCCTGCTGGCCAAGGAGATTGCGACCCTGGACTACCTCAGCAACGGGCGGTTCCTGTTCGGCATCGGCACCGGCTGGCTGCGCGAGGAGACGGAACTCTTCGGCATCGACTTCTCGCAGCGGATCGGCTACACCCGCGAATCCATCGAAGCCATGAAGGAACTCTGGACCAAGGAAGTCGGTGAGTTTCACGGCCGGCACATCGATTTCCCGCCGATCTACTCGTCGCCAAAGCCGGTGCAGAAGCCGCACCCGCCGGTGCTCATTGGCGGCAACGCTCCCAACGTGGCCCGACGGGTGGTAGCCTGGGGCGACGGCTGGATGCCCAATCGCATCTCGCCCGACCAGTTGAAGGAGCGGCGCGAGGAAATCGTCCGCCTGGCCCAGGAAGCCGGTCGCGACCCTCACGAAATCGAGGTTTCGGTGTTCGGGCAGCCCGCCGACCCGGAGATCCTCAAAGCCTACGAGGAGGCCGGCGCGACCCGTGCCATGGTCTTCGCCGAAAGTGCGCCCCGCGACCAGGCTTTGCGTCAAATAGACGATTTCGCCAGCCGGCTGCTGGCCTGATCCCAAGCCCAACCCGTCATACCGACGAGACAGTTCGACAATAATGCTTCCCGACGACGCCAGCATCCTGTCCCTGCGAGACGCCAACCAGCGCTTCTACGAAGCGTTCGGGTCCCTGGACATGGCCCAGATGGACACGGTCTGGGAGCAGTCCGAACGGGCGCTGTGCGTCCATCCCGGCTGGCAGCCGATAGTGGGCTGGCCGGATATCCGCCGGTCGTGGCAGGGCATATTCAACGGCGCGGCGCTGATGCACTTCAACATCCATTACGTGAACATCGCCCTGGAAGGCAACTGCGGTTTCGTTACCTGCATCGAGAGCATCACCAGCGTGGTCGAAGGGCAGGCGCAGGGTTTTGGCGTCCTGGCCACGAATATATTTGTGAGATCCGGCGGTGACTGGCTGGTGATGGCCCACCACGCGTCGCCTCGCCTCTAGAATAAATCTCACTCGAGGGTGAGACGGCACGGCATCGAGCCGTGTGGCCTGTCTGTAACCACCTCGCACAAACCGCTCAAAACCGGGATCTGGAGCGAATCATGTCACATTCCCCACCTGCGGTCGTCGACATCTCCGCCACCGACCGCAACCTGTGGCAGGCGATCATGGCCGAAGCCATCGCCAACCTCACGTACACTGCCTACGCCAACAAGGCCCGCGAGGAAGGGTACCCTGAGATCGCCGAGGTCTTCGAGCAAGTCGCCCGGGCCGAGACCCATCACGGCCTGAATTACCTTTCCATTTCGGGCGGGGTGGACAGTACGGCCGTCAACCTGGCCCACGTGATCGCCGGCGAAACCCGGGAATACACACGCACCTACCCACGCATGATCAACGATGCGATGAGGGACGACCGCTCCGACGCCTTTGACATCCTGACCGCGGCCATGGAGGAGGAAAAACAACACCAAATCGCCTTTTCCGATGCCCTGGCCCATTTGCAAATCAAGAGTGCGAACGATGCCCCCGTTGAACCGGATTTCCTGGTTGCCGCCCATTCACCAACAGCAGGGGATGTTGCCGATCTGGATGTTTCTGTCGAGAGGCCCGCACTGCCCATAGACCTGCAAACATACGTGGATGCTGCCCTGGCGCTGGATAGGGAACCGTTCCGCATCGCAAACCTGGGGCGACTTAGAGAGGTGGTGTTCGGCGCGCAGGACGGCATTATCAGCACCCTTGCCCTGACCACGTCAGTGGCCATCGCTGTTGGCACGACCGGAACCGTCCTCGTGGCGGGGTTGGCCGCCGCAGCAGCCGGGATGATCAGCATGGGCGCCGGCGCGTATTTGGGCTCCCGAGCCGAGGAGGACGTTCGAGAAACGGCAATCGCCAACCAGATTCGCGAATTGGATGAGAACCCGGCGGAGCAACTGGCCGAGCTCGTCATCCTGTTCCAACGAGAGGGCAAGACCTACGACGAAGCCGTCCATCTGGCCAACGAGATATCGAGCAACGAAACGCTCTGGCTGAACACGCTCCTGGAAAAGAAGCTGGGGATCAGCCCGGACTTTGGTGGCAACCCGCTGAAGGACGCGGGGGTGATGTGCGTCTCGTTTGGCTCAGCGGCGATCATACCCATAATCCCCTTCCTGTTCCTGGCCGTCGGGGCGATGGCGATCGGATTGTCCGTGGGGCTGTCACTGACCGGGTTGTTCGCGCTGGGCCTGGCGAAAGGACGGCTGGTGCGCAAGTCAGCCATCCTGCAGGGGCTTGAGATACTGGCGATCGGCGCGGTCTCCGCAGCCCTTGGGTTCGGTTTGGGCGAGTTGCTGCCGCGAGTGTTGGGGTTCTGACGCGAGGCTTTCACCGAAACAAGGAACCAGACGCCGAAAAACGGGGGCGGTCCGAAGACTGCCCCCGTCGTTTGTCCGCGTTGTTCACGTATTAGGAGAACCGGCCCAACAAGCCTTTGACGGCCTTGAGAAAGTCTGGCGGGTTGTCTCCCTGGACGAGGTGGCCGGCGTTGTCAACCGTGACCGTGGTGCAGTCGTGGTGCTCTTCGGCCATCCGCATCATCGTCTCGTCGGCGAAGATATCGCTGCGCGCGCCGCGCACCACCAGGGCAGGGCAGTCGATCTTGCGCCAGCCGGCCCAGAGTTGTTCCGGAGTCCAGGCGGGCGCGCGAAAACCACGCCGTCGGATCACCTTGTCATATTTCCACGTCCACTTCCCGTCCTCGCGCCGGCGGATGCTGTACTTCAACGCGCCGAGGGTCTGCTCCCGGGTGCGGCCGGTGTACTCCATGACGCGCTGGGCAAATTCCTCCAGGGTGTCCAACTCGTCAGGAAGCTCACGGAACTGCTGGATGCGGTTCGAGCCGCGCCTTTGCGTCTCGGGGCCGGTATCGACGATGGTCAGTGACTTCAAGGTTCCGGGCCGGCCGGACGCCCAGGCCAGGCTGTTGCGGCCTCCCATGGAATGGCCCATCAGGTGGAAATCTTTCAACCCGATGGCAGATACCAGCGCCTCTACGTCGCCGACATAAGCATCGGTGGAATAGTCTTCGTCGGGGGACCAATCACTATCGCCGTGGCCCCGTTGGTCCACCGCAATCACACGGTAGTCTACGGACAACGGCAGGCTTATGAAGTCCCAGCTGTGCGCCTGCTGCTGGACGCCATGGAGCATCACGATCGTCGGCGAATTTGGATCGCCCCATTCCAGGTAATGGAGCTTCAGGCCGTTGACCTTGATATACCGGTCGACCGGCTCGTTCTCCACCGTAAAGGGAACACCCACCTGCCGCGCAGCGTCGTGCAGCGACAGACCCATGGAATGTGACGCCATCTTGAATACCTCCTGCCGTGAACGTGGCCGCCATGTTACCACGGCTAACCGTTTTCCTTCGCCTGGCGTTCCAGGATCCCCCTGATGGTGAACATGCGCTGGAACAGGGTGAAGCAGGACACGCCAGCGATCACCCAGAGGACCCATACCATGATCGGCACGGGGGCCAGCCCTTCCACGATCAGGCCGATTCCCAGGATCGCGACGCGCTCGGTCCGGGTCATGATGCCCGAACGGGTGAACGCGCCGAGACCCTCGCCGCGAGCGCGCAGATAAGAGACCCCCTGCGAGAACACCAGGCCCAACAGGACCGATAACATGCTGAAGATCCTCTCTGGTTGGGACAAATCCGCGAGCAGGTAATACAGCCCCAACCCGACAAACAGCGCAGCCTCGCCCAACCGGTCGAAAACGGAATCGAGCAAGGCGCCAAAGGGTGACGCCCTTCCGGTGAGACGGGCCAACCCGCCGTCAAACAAATCCAGAATACCGCCGGCCAGGAACACGATGCCGCCGTACAGGGGGTATCCCAAAGCCACCAACGCCGCCCCGGCCGCGCACACCGCGAATCCGAAGACGGTGATGACATTTGGGGTCAGCCCCACGGCGTGGAGGGCCCGCGCCCCGGGCAACTCGACGTAGCGCAGCATCGCCGCGCGCAACTCCTCTCTACCGGGCATTGCCACCGTGGTTGGCCTCCTCCATGCAGTGTTGGTAATAGTCTTCGACTTCCGAAGCGACCCGTTGCCAGCGATGATTTTGCGCCACGCGCTTTCCGGAGGCCGACAATCGCAGGACGAGTTCCGGGTTGTCGATCACGGCGGCGATGGCGGCGGCGATGGAACTCGGCTCACGCGGCGATGCCAGCAATCCGTTGCATTCGTGGGCCACGACGTCGCGGTAACCGTCGATATCCGATGCGACTACCGGAACGCCGGCGGCCATTGCCTCCAACAGTACTATCCCGAAGCTCTCTCCGCCGGTGGCGGGACTGCAAAAAACGTCGGCGCTGGCGTAATAACGAGGCAGGTCATCGCCGCTGACCGCGCCGACCAATCGCACCATGTCGTCACCGACCCCGGCTATGGCGTTGATCCATGATGCGCATGCCTGATCCGGTTCGCCAGGGCCCACAACGACCAACCTGAGATCACGCCGACGTTCGAGCAAGCGAGCGAATGCCTCCAGAAGATAGCGCAGACCCTTGCGTTCATCCTTGCGCCCAACGAACAGCACGTTTATCTTCCCGTCCAGCAACTCAGGCAGCGGGCTGGCATCAGCGAAACGCCCGAAGTCGATGCCATTGGGAATCACGCGATACGCCCGGTTCGGAAAGTGGGGAGCCACGAAGGATCGGGCGGCCTCGGAAACGGCGATATGTCCGTGGAGCCGGCGGTGCCAGGTCTTCAGGGCAAACCTTGACCAACGGTACAACTGCTGACCGTCCGAAAACGCGTGGAAGGTGCCGATGTTAACGGCGTTGGAATGATGCAGGAACATCAAGGGCAGCAGTGGAGCCAGTGGTTCGTGCACGTGGACCAGGTCGAACCGCTCGTGAGCCAAGATTTGCCTGACCCGCGGCCACAGCCACCACGCAAGCGTCACCCGCGCCGTTGATCCCCCAGCCGAAAGAGGAACGGATCCACCCATCGGGATGAAATTGTCGAGATTACCGTCTTCATTCGAAGGGTGCATCGGGGTTCGCGGAGCGACGATGGTCACTTCATGCCCGCGGCTCCGCAATTCATCGGAGAGTTGGGACACATGGGCATTGACACCGCCGGGCCACGCGAAGTCATAAGGGGAGACCATGGCTACTTTCATAGCCCGCTCCCCTCAGTAGATCCCAGCCCAGAAATGCAGGGAAGTAGCGCCGGTTATTCTTCTCCGTCGCCGTGCTTGACCTGCACGCTGACCACCGCCGGCTCGGAGATAAACGCCTCGACCATGTCGTGCGCTTCGGAGTCGGAGTACTGGACCGGCGGGCTCTTCATGAAGTAGGCAGAGGGGGCGAACACGGCGCCACCCTGACCACGGTCCAAAGCCAGCTTGGCGCACCGGATGGCGTCCACCACGACGCCGGCAGAGTTTGGGCTGTCCCAGACCTCCAGCTTGACTTCCATCTTGACCGGAGCGCCGCCGAAGACCTTGCCGTCAATGTGGATGTAGCACCACTTGCGGTCCTGCAACCACGGCACGTGGTCGCTGGGTCCGATGTGAATGGTGTCCGCGTCGGGTTCTTCCTGCATCTGGCTAGTGACGGAGCCGGTTTTGGAGATCTTCTTGGACACCAGGCGTTCGCGTTCCAGCATGTTGAGGAAGTCGGTGTTGCCGCCGAAATTCAGCTGGTAGGTGTTGTCGATCTCGGCGCCGCGGTTCTCCATCAGCCGGGTCAGCACTCGGTGAACTATGGTCGCGCCGACCTGGGATTTTATGTCATCGCCGATGACGGGCACACCCCGCTCCTCGAAGCGGTTGCGCCAGTACTCTTCACGAGCGATGAAAACCGGGATGCAGTTGATCATGGCGCAGCGGGCGTCGAGGATCTGTTCGACGTACCATTTGGTTGCCATTTCGCTGCCCACGGGCAGGTAGTTGATCACCACGTCGACTTCGCGCTCGCGCAGGATGCCCGAGATGTCGGCGGTGCTGTGCTCCGATTTCACTACTACATCCGTGAGGTAACGTCCGATCCCATCGTGAGTCATGCCCCGTTCGACGGGCACTCCCATGTAGGGAACTTCGGCGAACTTGATGGTGTTGTTAGGCTCGGTGAAAATGGCCTCCGACAGATCTTTCCCAACCTTATTGCGGTCGACGTCGAAAGCGGCAACGACTTCGATATCCTCGATTCGGTAATCTCCAATGCGATTGTGCATCACGCCGGGGATCGGGTCGTCGTCCGGCACCTCAACGTATTTGTGGATGCCCTGGACCAGCGAAGACGCGCAGTTGCCCACGCCGATAATGGCAACCTTAATCGTGCCCAATTGTGTACTCCTTGCGGCCCGCCCCGGGGCAGACATCCCTCAAAACCGGGACTGGAAATTATCGAGGCCAACCTGCATCAAACTGCCAGACAGTCTAACACACGCGGAATCTTGGTGCCCTTTTAGAGTCGCTAATCGCCGTGCAGGGGCGATCAGCGACGTAAAACGACTAACCGGCCCGGGCTAGTCCTCGGCGAAGAAACGGAAAATCGCGGTCTCGTCATCGTGGCGGAACCTGCCGCCGCGGAACCGGATGTCGCGCCCCTGCTCGATGTGGTGATCAACGAGTTCCTTCACTCGGCCGGATGCTTCCTCAGCATCCGCGGAGCCGCGAACGATCTCCATCAGTTCGTCGCCGAGCAGGTTGTCGCTGACGCCGTCGGTGCAGCATACCAAGCGGTCTGCGGCCGACAGATCAAGGGTGGTTTGAAACACCGACAGGCCAGGTTCTGCTCCGATGGCCTTGGAAACCCCCAGGCGTATCAACCCGCCCATGCGTCCGCTGTATTGCTCGTATCCGTCGGGGCGGATCACGTAAATCGGACTGTCGCCAGCGGAAATGATGTGGAGTTGGCCGTTGAGATACAAAGCTGCCGAGGCGGTGGTCAGCAGGAACCGTCCTCCCCCAACCTGGTGGAACTCGGCGTTCTGCTCGTCCAGAACGGCAACGATGTCCTCGGGTCCGGTTATGTTGATGGCTTTGAGGGCGTCAGCCACGGAACCACTGGCCTCGTCGCCGCCGTGACCGGTGACGCCGTCCAGCACCACGTCCAGGAAGTTGCCGTCGCCCAAATCGCGGGTCAGGTAGTTGTCCTCGCCGTGAGCGGCGTTGTCGTGAAGAATAGCCAACGAACTGGTGAGCATAGTTCCTGCATCCTCACATAAATTTGGTTTGCAGCGGATCAGCCGGCCTGGACGGCCAGCTCAGTGTTCGCGTCGAATCGATAGCGTGTCCAGTGGTCCTCGGAGAGCCGGTGCAGCGCGGCGACCCACGCTTCCATTGCTGCCGGCCGGTCTGACATATCGTCGTTTCGGATGGTAATCAGACCCAGGCATTCGCGCAAGTCTGCTGCGAAATCCGCAACGGACGTGTACGCGCGTTGCCGCACTTTCCCCAAACATGCCGTGGCGGCTTCCCGCAACGTGTCACCCGCCATTGCGAACGCGCCGGCCAGGCTGTCGCATTCGTCCTCTACGGAGATGACCGGCCGCTGGTTGTAGGGGTCGAAGTACCCGGACGCATCCGTGGGCGGCAGCTCGGGAGCGAGGTAGAATTTCACCATTTCCACGTAAAAATCGTGAACGTCCTGGCGACCCCGGTTGGCCTGACTGGTCTCGACTCCGTGTCCAACCAGGGCGCTGGCATCGACCAGCGCGATCCGGCCGGTGCCGGGGGAGTAGAACACATTGTGGGGTCCAAGGTCGAGCAGCGCGTAGCCGGCGTTGGCGTAGATTTCCTGCGCTTCCAGCAGCTGCGTCTGGACCGGCCAGTCGTCCACTCCATCGGGAAGCGCGAGCGGATGCAACGCGAAGAGATTCTGACCCAGGCCGATCGGCACCCGCAGGATACGACTTCGGGGGTCTCCAACCAGCGGGATCCCGGCGGCGCGTTCCTCGACGCGTACGGAATAGGGTTGGCCCAGATCCTCGCCGAAATACTCGTCGTGGAGGGCCACCTCGGTAACTCCGACAACTCGGGGCACGAAGTCGCAGTACTGTCCGGCTCGTTCGTAGGCTTCCAGGGCCCGCGCGGTGCGCTCCTCGATCGGGCCGTGCATTTGCCGGCGCACGGTTTGCGGAGAGGGGCGCTTGAGCACGACCGGTTCACCGGTCTGCCGGTCCACCGCGGCGCGCACATCGTAGTCGGCGCCGCTGCCCAGCGGACCGACCATCTCGAACCGATCCAGCGTTACAGTTTCCATACCCATCGATCTACGACTGGCCGTGTCCGCTCAGGATCGTAACCCAGTCTTCCTTCTGCCGGATTTCACTGATGACCAACCCCGCGTCGTTGATTGCCGAAACTGCCTCGTCATGCTGGTCCACGATGATGCCGGACGCGATGAACACTCCGTCACGGGTGAGAAGATCGGGGATCGCCGGGGATACGATACTGATGCCGCGGGCGCTGATATTGGCCACTGCGATATCGTAATTCACCCCTCGTGTCGCGGCGCTGGGGATACTGCCGGATTGAGCGTTGACTCGCTCAGCGATGCCGGTGCGGCGGAAGTTGCGCTGGGCGGCGCGTACCGCGTGCCCGTCGATGTCCACGGCGGTAATATGGCCGGCGCCCAGCTTGGCGGCGGCGATCGTCAGGATGCCGGAGCCCGTTCCAACGTCGAGAACGTTACTTCCGGGCCGAACCAATTCTTCCAGGGCTTCCAGGCAAGAATAGGTCGTCGGGTGGTACCCGGTTCCGAACGCCAGACCCGGGTCCAACTCGACCAACACGTCGCCAGGCTGGGTTTCGTAATCGATCCAGGAGGGCTTGATCACCAGGTTGTTCCCAACGCGGAGCAGGGTGAAGTGCTGTTTCCAGTTGTCGCGCCAGTCTTCGTTGTCGTCCAGGGGCCGAATTTGCAACTCGCCGAGATCGGCAACGCTGGACGCCAGCTTGATACCCACCTCGATGTGCGCCAATCGCTGGCGGGACAAACTGGGCAGATACGAACGCAGCACCGCGAACTCGCCGGGTCGAGTTTCAACACTCAACCCGTATCCGTACCGCTCGAAGAGGTAGGACACGGGCTCCACGTATTCGAAGGGAACGTTGATGCTCAGTTCGTGCCAGGACATCGCGCCGTCATAATCACTTTGAGAATCGGATCGGCAATCGGGAGCTTCGGAGTATAACCGATCTATTCGCCACCGGAGGTCAGGGTGTCCTTAATCCGGTCGAACAGACCGCGCTGCTTGTCGTCCGGTTGTGGCTCCTGCGGTTCCGGGCTGGGGTCAGGAGTGGCTTCCTCCGGTTCCGTGGCTTCATTTTCTGCCGGTTTCCGGTTGCTGGCGCGTTTCTTCCGGGGAGGCGCGGGCGGCCTCTTGCCATTGTTGGCCAGGGAATAGGCCAAATCCTCGACCAGTTTGCGCTGGTACTTGTTCAGCTTGGACGGTATGTCCACGTCCACCAGGACTCGGATGTCGCCGCGCCGGTCCGTTGGCCGACCGTCGCGTCGGATGCGTGGGACGCCCCGCGCGCGAACCCGGAACTCGCTGCCGGCCTGGGTCCCGGGCGGTATTTCAAGATCCACATCGTCGCCTTCCAGGGTGGGGATCTGTTTGGTCGTGCCCAGGGCAGCTTCGGCCATATTAAGTGACGCGCGGTACAGCAGGTCGGACTCGTCGCGCACGAATAATGGATGTTCCCTCACTCGTACCTGAACGTAGAGGTTCCCCGGGGGTCCGCCGTTGGCTCCGGCATCGCCTTCTCCGGTGATCCGCACCTGCATGCCGTTGTCGACCCCAGCGGGAATGGTGACAGTGCGGGTACGGCGACGCCGTTCATAGCCCCGGGCGCGACAGTTCGAACACGGGGTCTCTATGGACCGACCACTACCGTTGCAACTGGAACAGGGAGTGGTCACCGCAAACTGGCCAAAAACGCTGCGCTGAGCGCGGCGCACCTGCCCGCTGCCGTTGCACGTGCGGCACGTACTGACCGAGGTCCCAGGTTCGTTGCCGGCTCCAGAGCAATGGTGACATGGCTCCACCCGATTGATTTCGATATCCTTGTCGCAACCGAACACGGCCTCTTCGAAGGTCAGGTTGACCCGTTGGCTGATGTCCTCCCCGGAACGGGGCTGACTGGCGGTACGACCGCCACCGCCGAAGAAGGTATCGAAAATGTCCCCGAAGCCATTAAACGGGTCGAAACCGTCGAAGCCGCGTTCACCGCCACCGTTTACTCCGGCGTGGCCGAAGCGGTCGTACCGGGTCCGCTTTTCCTGGTCGCTGAGGACCTGATAGGCCTCGTTGATTTCCTTGAACCTATCCTCGGCGCCCGGCGTTTTATTCCGGTCAGGATGGAATTCCATCGCCTTCCTGCGGAAAGCGCGACGGATCTCCTCTTCATTGGCTCCCCGGTCGACGCCGAGGGTTTCGTAATAGTCTACGGGCATAGCTTTCTGGCGAGTCACAATTTGGTTCGATTATAGCCGACGCCGCGCGGAATGCTCAACATCGCACTGCATCGGCCCAGGGCTTGTGCAAAGTCCGTCCTCCCGCTCATGGTGAGCTTGTCGAACCACGACTCCGGCAACGGCAGCATCCTTCGACAGGCTCAGGATGAGCGGAAACCAAAGAAGCCTATTACTTTGCACAGGCCCTGTCCATCAGCAAAGGTTCGCCGGCGCTGACGGGAAACGGCCCCCGGCGGCGAATATACCCAGCATTTCACGATAACGAACGGCCGACCAGGACGCCGGCGTAGGCGGCCGCCAATCCCAAAACCAGGTTGGCGGCAATTGATATACCGGCGCGACCCAACTCTCCGCCGGATACGAGCCTCACGCCGTCGTAGGCCAGAGTGGAAAAGGTTGTGAAACCGCCCAACAGTCCGACGGTCAGCATGGCGCGCAGTTCGAGAGGCCATTCGGACCGCGTGATGAAAACCGTTGCCAGCGCTCCCAGTGCGAAGGACCCGATAAAGTTGACCGCAAAGGTTCCCGCCACCGTGTCCGCACCCAGGTATTGAGCAGCAAGGCGGCCGGCGCCGTAGCGGAGCACGGACCCGGCGGCGCCACCCACCGCCACCAGCAACCAGACCACGCTACGCCCAGGTACCGCGCCGTTCCAGGGTGCGTTCGTCGAGTTCGATACCCCATCCGGGGCGGTCGGACAGCGTGATCTTGCCGGCGACAATCTCGGGGCGGTCGGTAAAGAGCTCTTCCCAGATCGGGTCTCGATCCGCCGAGGGGAAGGTTTCGCAGATTTCGCCTACTTCCAGGCCGGCCACCAGGTGACCGTGCACCTGCGGGTCGTGATGGGGAGCCAGCCGCACGTTGTCGGCAGCACACAGGCCGGCGATTCGCAAACACTCGGTAACGCCGCCGTTGCGGGTGCTGTCGTACTGCATCACGCGCACCCCGCCCCGTCGGATGAGATCCCGGGCATCCCAACGGGTCACCGCGTTTTCGCCGGACGCGATGGGGATGGTGGTCGACGCGGCAACTTTGCCCAACCCCTCGACCCGGTCGTACCAGTGGACGGGTTCCTCCAGCCAGCGAAGGTTGAGCGGTTCCAGCATGCGGGCGCCTCGAATTGCGGTGTCCACATCCCACCCTTCATTGACGTCCACCATTATGTCAATGCCGTCGCCTACAGAACTGCGAACCGCGCTGACCCGCTCGTAGTCCTCAGCCAGGCTGACGTGGCCGATCTTCAGCTTGATGGCTTCGTAGCCCATATCAACGTAGGATTCGCACTCCCGGACCAAATCGCGAGTTGACTTGCCCTCCTGGTAATACCCTCCGGTGACATAGCACGGCGCGGTGTTGGAATGACCACCAAGCAACTTGTACACGGGCATGTCGGCCGCTTTGCCCTTGATGTCCCAAAGCGCGATATCCACCGCCGCCAAAGCCGTCAGGATCTGCGGTCGTCCGAACCCGGAGGCAGCCCAGCCGATCTGATGGCACAGGCCGAACATGTCGTCCCACAGCCGTTCGTGGTCAACCGGGTCGCGGCCCAGGAGCATCGGTTTGAGCAGGTCGACCACCGCGCGCGAGGCGCCGTCCGCATGAATGGCGCCGTCACTGTCCTGACGATAAATGCCGGCGAAACCCTGCCCCGCCCCGTGAGCCTCGCCGATACCGTAGTAACCGGCGTCAGTGTGGACGCGAACCAGGAGTTCGCTCACCCGTCCGATTGGCCGCAAGGCCGTCCAGTACTCGCGATCCGGCGCGGGCCAGACCAGCGCGATCGCCTCAACGTCGGTGATTTTCATGTGCCTTCCTTGCCGTCGAATCTGCCCAACCGGAAAAGCCCGATGTCGTGTTCGGTCTGGCCATGCTCCGCCAGGTCGGCCATGATTTCCCCCACCACGCTGGAGAACTTGAAGCCGTGTCCGGAGAACCCGGCGGCGACCGAGACCTGCGGGTGCTCGGGCACCGTATCTATGATGAAATGCTCATCGGGCGTGTTGGTGAACATGCAGGTCTTCAGCGCGAGGGTCGGACCTGCCGCTTCCGGGAAATAACGTTCGGTGAACCCGCGCAGAGCGGCCTCGTCCCGGGCGTTGGGCTCGCGGTCCATGGTGTCCGGATCAACCTGCTCGCGGAAATGGTTGAACATGCCCAGCTTGAACCCCGGTATGCCGTAGGACGGAAAGCCGTAGAAACGGCCCTCCTCGACCTCCATGCCGAAGCAGGGGAAATTTTCAGGCCGGAATAGCTCCGGGCGATAGGGCGCGAACCATCCCAGCACCTGCCGCTCCGGAACGGCATGGGCGGCGACTTCGGGGGCCACCTTGCCGGCCCAGGCGCCGGCGGTTACCACCAGGCGACGGGCCGCGTAGGTGTCCTTGGCGGTAGTCACGACAACACCACCGGCAGCCGTGGGTTCCCAGCTGAGCGCGGCTTCGCGGCCGTGCACTTCGGCGCCTATCTCCAGGGCCGCCGAGACGTGCCCCACGATGCACCGCTCCGAGAGCACGAACCCGCCCTGCTGCTCATAGAGCATTTCGGCTTCTTCGGGGAGTTGGTAACCAGGCCACTCCTGGTTCACCTCGGGGCCGCTGAGCATCCGGTACGGGAGATGATGCTGCGTCACCGTTTCCAGCGAACCTTCGAGCAACTGGCTCGCCCCGACGCCGCCGCGCACGCATCCGGTGGTGATTAGCAGCTTCTCGCCGGCGACGTTTTCCAACTGGTGCCAGAGTTCATACGCCCGGTAGAGCAGCGGCACATACGAAGGGTCCTCGTGGTAGGCCAGGCGTATCATCCGGCTCACGCCGTGGGAGGAGCCCATCTCGTTGGGTATGTCGTACTGTTCCAGGCCCAGCACCCGCCAGCCGCGGCGGGCCAGGTGGTAGACGGCGGCGCTTCCCATGCCGCCCACGCCGATAACTATTGCATCGAATTCGCGCATTATTTTTCCTGCGTATTTTTTGGATTACCGCGTTTGCAAGAATGACGAAGTGAGTAGCGGGACCTACGCCCCGGGTAGCGAAACCTACGCTCGCGGCAACGGGTTGCCCGGTGTGGTCATGCGCAGGCTGTACACCGAGGTGCGGGCCGTGAATAGCATGGTGCGGAAATCGGGGCCACCGAAAGCGCAGTTCGCCGGAATCTCCGGGACCCGGATGATGCCCAGGTGCTCGCCGGCCGGCGAAAACACCCAAACGCCGCCGGAGCCGGTGCAATAAACCCGGCCCTCGGCGTCGACCTTCATGCCGTCCGGCACTCCGTCCTCGGCGGACGCCATGCTGCCGAAAACGCGGCTGTTGCTCAGCGAGCCGTCGGCCGCCACATCGTATGCCTGGATGAACTGGTTCTGCTTGACCTCGCCGTCCCAGTATTGGTCGGGCCGTTCCCCGAGTTTGCGGGTGTTGGACACGTACAGGACAGACTCGTCGGGCGAGAAAGCGATGCCGTTGGGGAAATCGATGTCGTGAGCCGACATTTCCACGGTGCCGTCCGGAGCAATTCGGTGAATGGTTCCGGGCCACTCGATTTCCTGCTCCTCTTCAGGGACGCGCCCGCTGGGGTTGGTGATGAAGATGCTGCCATCGCTGCGGCACACGATGTCGTTGGGCCGGTGGAATCGCTTACCGTCCCACCGGTCGGCCACCACGTTGATCGTGCCGTCGGGCTCCATCCGGGTGATGCGCCGATTGTCGCCCTCGCACATGAGCAGGCGGCCCTGCAGGTCCAGGGTCATGCCGTTGGTGCCTCCGCTGGGTTCGCGAATGATGTCGGGCGTGCCGCCGGCGGGGGACATCCGGTGGATCACGGGCGGCTCGCGTCGCAAATCGACGAACAGCCAATAGCCGTCCGGGTGCCACAATGGGCCCTCGGTAAAGGCAAAATCGGAAGCCAGGTGCTGCGCTTCCTGGTTGGGTTCCACGATTCCTGGCAGGTATTCGGGCATGGTTCGCCTCCTCGGCGTGAGTGTGGGGTACGGGAGCCTACGACGGCAGGTGAGCCAGATATTGCTCGGCGAAGTCCATGCCGACGAGGTCGCTGAAAGCGGTCATGAGCCGTTCGGTGACGGGTCCGGGGACGTTGCCGTTCCCGACGGTTGCGCCGTTGACCGCCGACACCGGGCAGATGCACAGGCTGGTGGAGGTCAGGAACGCTTCATCGGCGGTGTAGGCGTCGTACAGATCAATGTCACATTCGGCGGTGGCAAGCCCCAACCCGTCGGCCAATTCCAGGGTCTGGTTGCGGGTGACGCCTTCCAGGACGTACTGCGACTTGGGGGTCATCACCGCGCCGTCCTTGACTAGGAAAACGTTGCTTCCCCGGCCCTCGGTGAGATTGCCAAATTCGTCCAGCAGGATGGCCCAGGCCTCCGAGTCCTCTCCCTGGACTTCCAGTTCGCCCATGATGAGGTTGAGGTAGTTGTGCGTCTTGGCGCGCGGACTGAGGAACCGGGGAGGTATGCGCGCCACGGACGGGGTGCTGATGCGCGCGCCGTCCCGATACAGGGGCGCGCGGGCGGCGAAGGGGATGGCATGGCTCTCGATGATGATGGTGGGCTGCGGGCCGCCCGAGCGGTTCGCGCCCTCCACGCCGCGGCTGATGCGCTGCATCACCCACATATCCTGACCCGGAGGCAGCAGGGGATGATTGTGCGCGACCACGGCCTCGGTGGCTTTCGTCATCTCGTCCTTGCTCATGCCCACGTCGATGCGCAGGTACCGAAGGGAGTTGTAAAGACGATCGATATGGCGATCCAGCCGGAAGGTCTGGCCGCCGAAGGTGCGGGTAGCGTCAAACACCGCGTCGCCGTACAGAAACCCGCGGTCGTAAATCGACAGCGCGACCTGACTGGCGGGGGTCATTTCACCGTTGAAATAGACGATCATTTCGTCTGCCATGTTTACCATCCTTTGGATTTATAAGGGTTTTCCCGACCGGGTTCACGCGTCCATGCGCTTGATCTGGAACTGGGCTTGCTCTTCCATGGGCAGCACGATGGCCGCGCTATCCAGGTCGCCCAACCCTTGATCGACAGCCTCTGCCAGCAATTTGTACGCCAGGTCACCGGCGGCGATCGGCGTTCCCAGGTCGCGAGCCATCTCCTGGATGAGTCCCAGGTCCTTGAGGAACACCCGCAACTGGGTGCGAACTCCATCAAAATCCCGGTCCAGCATGGCCGGAGCGTTGCGCCCGAGGAGGAAACTCTGCCCCCACCCGGAATTGACCAGCTCGAAGACCAATGCCGGGTCTGCGCCCGACTTCGCGCCGAGCAACATCGCCTCGGCTGCGGCGACCATATGAACGCCCACCAGCAACTGGTTCACCAGCTTGGCGGCCGTCCCGGAGCCCGTCGGGCCGACGTGGCGCACGACGGCGCCAATCACATCGAACAGCGGCTGGGCCGACTTGTAGGCTTCGGCCGGGCCGCCCACCATGATGGTCAGGGTGCCGTCGGTGGCGCGCTCGGTGCCGCCACTGATGGGGGCGTCGAGGAACATGGCGCCACGCTGTTCGGCGGCGGCGGCGCAGGCTTTCGAGGTGGATGCGCCCACGGTGCTGTGATCGACAATGATCTGCCCGGGGCGGGCGTTGGGCAGCGCGCCGTCGTCGCCAAGGAGCACGGCCTCGCAGGTCGCCACGTCAGGCAAGCAGGCCAGCACGATGTCGCAACTGGCCATCACCTCAAGGGTTGACGTCGCGGCCGTTGCCCCGGCGTCGGCGATCTGGCGGACTTTTTCCTGGCTCCGATTATGGACGGTGATGTCGTGGCCCGCGCGCAACAGGTTGTAGGCCATGGGTAACCCCATGCGGCCCAACCCGATGAAACCGATCTTTTCAGTCAAAATGCAAACTCCCGAGATCCGGAGCCATTACTTTCTGAGTGGCATAGGACAGCGAAGGATCTTCCCCAGATTATCGTAAGCGCCACCGCGCGCCCTCGGACCGAGGATCAGATCAGCCCTTCCGCGATCGCAGCCGCCTCGACGAGATCCCACCCGTCTTCGATGCCGGGCAGCAGTCGATCACAGGCCTCGGCTTTGAGCACCGCCCGGCCGACCTCGTCGCCATCGTCAACCGAAACCAACGCCGACGTCACCTGGGCCGCCTCGGCCGGATCCACTTCGGGCCGGGCGGTGAAACAGCAATGGCTGTAGCCGGGGCTGCTCCAGAAAACCTTCAGTTCGTCGGTGTTGATGCCATGCCGCTCGTTCAGGGTTTCGAACGCGCGCGCGCTGATGGCGCCCGCATCATACGAGCGGTTCAATACCTGCAGGGCCACGTCAACCTGATCGGAACTATGCTGTTGTTCGCGTTGGTCATAAAAATCCGCGGCCGCCAGCGTGCGAGAAGGATGCATTCCCAGTTGCTTGAGGAAATAGACCGGCAGGAGGCCAGCTTCAACCGAGTCCGGGCGGCAAATGCGAAACGGGTTCCCGGCAGGTCCTCCACGGTGTCAATCGCGGAATCGGCGCGGGTGATGAACCGGGTGGTAAACCCGATATCGACGTCGCGCAGAGCGAGCACCGGGGCGCCTTCCGGCATGGCGCGCCGCATCTTCACATGGGACAACGGACCGTTCCAAGCGAGGTTGATCTCGCCACGCGTGAAGGCGTCCACCATCTCGTCGTAGCCGGAATAAAGGACCCAATCGAACTCGACGCCATTGCGACGAAACACAGTCTCGAGCGCGCGGCAAAGGTCGAGGTGTGCCGGGGAACCTGTCGCACCCATTCGGATCATCGGATCACCTCCCGTGCTGAAGAGTTTCTACCGGATCGGACGCTGGGCTCAGTGCCGTTTTTCAGCCGCAGTCTATCACCAGGTCAAACCGCTGCCAATCGAAAAGGACTGTGCCTCTCGGGACGGTTTCTGAGTGGTGGCGGACGGCATGAGCCGCAGAACTACGGGCCTACCGTCTTCGACCCTTCGGGGGTGCCGGGGCGCATCAGCAGGGCGGGGACGATAGAGATGACGGCGATAATTCCGGCGGCCCGGTAAAACGCGTGAAACAGGTCCAGGCTCGCCGTCTGCAAAAATCGCCGGTATTCAGCGAACTCCCGGGATCTGGCTTCGGCATCCAAACCGGGCATGGTCAGGGGAGAGGGCGTTTCGGTCAGTATCGCCAGCATCTGATTGATGCCCCACGCCGATAGGACGGCGATCCCAAGCGTCATGCCCAGCATGCGGGCGACAACAATCATGGACGCGGCTACCGCCCGATAGTCCGCCCGCGCTGAGGCTATGGCTCCGTGCATCAGGGGCGCCACAACCAGGCCAAAGCCGGCGCCGGCCAGGACCATATCAATCGTAAGACGGGGCTCGGCGATGTCGATCTGCCACCCGCTCAGACGCAACATGCCTGTGGCGATTAACCCCAACCCCACCACGGTGATCCGTCGCGCGTCGAACCGCCGCAAGAGCAACCCACCCACCACCGCGCCTACCGGGATAGTTGCGGTCATCCTGAGCAGCCACAGCGCGGCGGTGAACGGACCCACAGGACGATCCGGCACGTTCATCACCGTGTTGGCCATGATTACCGTGCTGGCCATGGCAACGACGAGGGATACGCCCACCAGCAATTGCACAGCGTTGGCCAGGATGAAAGCGCGAGACTGCAGCAGGATCGAGGAGAGGAGCGGCTGCGCGGTACGGAAATGGACCACAACCAGGGACGCCATGCACATTGAGCATCCTGCCAGAAGCCACCAGGGCATCCAGGAAGACAGCTCAAACAGGCCGTTGTGCGCCAAGGCCAGGCACAACAGAATCAGCGCGGCTGTAAGCAACACGGCGCCCATGTAGTCCATCCGGGCTCCCGGATTACGGCGTTCTGGAAGGAACACCAGGGCGGTCGCGATGGCGGCAGCCTGGGGAAGGTTGAGCCAGAATATGGCGCGCCATCCCCAGAGTTCTATCACTACTCCGCCGTACGCCGGGCCGAGCATGCTTCCAGCTTCGGCGGCGCCGGCCACGACGCCCAGGGCCAGGCCCCGTTGGGCTGGAGAAACCAGGGCGGCGGCGATAGCCAGGCTCACCGGCACCGCGCCGCCGCCCCCGATGGCCTGGATCACCCGGGCGGCGATGATCTGGTGCAGAGGCTCCACGTTGGCGTTCAACCACGCCCACTGCCCGGCCACGGCAACCAGGGTGGTTCCGATCACGAAAACTGCCAGCGACAGCAGGTAAATGCGCCGGTAACCGTGAACGTCAGCCAGCCTGCCGAGCAGCGGCATCGCCGCGGTGTAGCCCAACAGATAGGCGGTGACCACCCAGATCACCGATTCGAACCGCAGGATGGGGATCTTGAGATCGGCCATGATCGCGGGCAGCGCCGTGATCACCACGGTCTGGTCCAACGCGGTGACGAACGTACCCGCCGCGACGACTCCTACCAATATCCACGGCGACAAGCGCCTCGACGCCAAGGCAGCAATCATTGGGACAGCCGACCCGTTCCCCGGGCGCTAACCGCCGGACAGGTCGATGAACTGTTCCGGCGGTGAGATGTCGGCCCGCTCCCCAATGCCCGCAAGACGAATAGCGCGATGGGTATCGGGCGAGTCGAACTCACCGACCGCGCCGACGACGCTGATCATTCGCGGCAACTTTTGCTCCGTGTCCGTCCAAACGTCTATCTGCAAGGATTGGCCCTCGGATGCTGAGATCGGGAGCCAATCCATGGAGGACGCGGGAGCGACACCGCTGATCCTGTAGGTCGAAACTTCGTCGACAGTCTCTTCGCCCGCCAGGACGGGATTTTGCACCGCTCCCACCAGATCCGCGACGATGTGCTGCAGCCGAGTCACCGAAAAGGGGGCTGTTTCCGCAGGTTGCTTGAGCCAGAGGCCCGATATTGGTTCGGTGGAAAAATATGCCTGCGGGGTGACCACGGCAAGCACCTGGATGTACGATCCGTCCTGGACGTCGGTCTCGGGTCCGCTCACCAGATAAGCATCAATGGAAACTGCTGCTCCGGCATCGGCATCCCATGCCCCGTCAATCTCAGTGATCTTGGCGCTGAAGGCGGGCAGGTACATGCTCCCAACCTGGTGCGTCACGTGGAACTGAGCCGACCGAATGGTTCGCAGGTTATCGGCGGTTTCAGCCAGAAGCGCCGCAGCGTCGGGAACGGGTGTGGGCGTGGGTATATCCGCGGCGGGCGCCTCGGCCCCGCACCCCGCCATAGTCCAGACCGTCAAGACGAGAGCGACCGCAGCCAGGCCGACTCGAGCCGTTGTCACCGCGTCGACCAAACCGCCATGCTGCCGTTGGCGATGTCGTGCAGTTCCCCGCCTTCGCCCGTCTCCACGACGTATACGCGTGAACCGCCCCCGCTGCTGCCGTTGCGCCTTTCGGACAGGTATTGTTGGGTTCCGGACACCACCAGGCCGGAACCGTCCGGCGCCCACGGTGAATGGCTCCGTGCGTACTGGTCGAAGAACGCCAGCATGAGGAACGTTTCGCCGCTGGGCGAGAAGCGGAACCCGCCAACCGCTGTGTCCTCCGTCGCTTCGCCGCCGGCGCCGGAGGTCTGACCTGCGTCGATCCTCCACTCCATGGTGCGCTCTTCGGGATTCAACGCCACCCAGGCCAAACGGTCCCCCTGGGGCTCCCAGAAGAAACCGAGAACCCAGTCGTCCTCCTTGATAGTCCGTTCCGCGCTGCCGTCGCCGGCCAACAGGCGCAAGCGGCGGTAAGCCGGTGAACCCGCAATCTGGCGATCCGCCACGGCGATAACCTCGCCGTTGGCTGACCACAGGAAAGCGCACGCCCCTTCAACCTCGGCCAGGCGGAGGGCGGCGTCATCGGGTTGGTCGGGCCGCCCAACCCACAACGCTTCACTGTCTCCGCCGGGGGCGGACCAAGCCAGCCGGCTCCCATCCGGAGACCAGGCCGGGGTGCGGAAAGAACGGGATTGAGCCAACGGCTGGACGCTGAACTGCTGGGTTTCGTAATCGGGCCGCACGAGCAGGACATCCTCGTTACTGTGAACCGCCAACGAAGCGCTGTCCGGAGACCAGTCGAAATACAGTGGCGCGCCCCGTTGCACCGCCAATGGCGGGTTGGGCGAATCGGACTGCGGCTCGGAGGTGGCATCAACGACAAACAGGGTGAGACCTTCGGGCGTTGCTGCCGTCACACCTAACTTTTGTCCGTCGGGCGACCATTGGACGTAGTGCGGAGTACCCTCAGCGATGGTCAGCGGGGCCTCGTTCACGAAGGCGGCTCCGCCTACCCCGGTGGACGATTCCAGCGAGTGGAGGCTGACCTGCGCCTCGCTGGGAGAGTCCCCCCGCAACAGTGAAACGGCGATGCGGGATCCATCCGGAGCCCAAACGGGCCAACTGTACATTGTGTCGCGGCGCTGCGGCTGAGCGAGGATGCCGCCAGCCCGCGCCACGGCGCCGGTCGTCAGCAGGCTGCGACCCGAGCCGTCAGGGTTGGAGGTGACCAATTGGCCGTCGGTATCGATGTATGCGATGCGATTGATAGTCATGGACACTTCGTTATTTTGGGCTCCGCCCGGATCCGGCGCGCACGCCACCACAACCGACAGCGCCACCACGGCGGCGACCAGGATGGTAGAACACCGGCTGACGTCCGCCGGTATCCGGGGAGCCGTCAGAACCATCGGCCACGGGAATAATTTCGCGAGCACGCGGGTAACGGTAGCACCCAACATCCCAATAAGCAACGGACGGGCCAGAGAACCAGGGCCGGTGCAAAGTCATTTCATCCGCTCATGGTGAACCTGTCGAACCATTCGCCGATTGGTCAGAAGCATCCTTCGACAACCCCAGGATGAGCGGCGAAAGGCTATTAGGCAACTTTGCACCGGCCCTGCCATCGAACAGTTCACCTATGAATCAGCTCGTCCAGGGACCGGATACCACAGCGCGAAGCGGACGACGCAGGACGATTGCAAAGTCAGTTAACTGTCCGCTCACGGTGAGCCTGTCTAACCATGCTTCGCCGCCGAAAGGCCATGCTTCGACAAGCTCAGGATGAGCGGGCCAGGAGGATTCATAGACTTTGCAATCGTCTTGGCGGACGGCGCGAATTGAGGGTCACCGCCTCGAAAACTGTGGTTTAATGCCGAGTGGATCGAGTTTCTCATGCGCGATCAATTGGGCGAGTTGAAGCACCTTCAATGACGATACAAAACAACCCACCGGCCGGCCGCGTGATAATGGTCCAAGGCACGGCGTCCCACGTCGGCAAGAGCGTGCTGGTGTCGGCGCTGTGCCGAATATTCCGCCAGGATGGGCTGCGGGTTGCGCCGTTCAAGGCGCAGAACATGTCCAACAACTCGTACGTCACGCCGGACGGCGGTGAAATCGGTCGCGCCCAGGCCGTCCAGGCCGAGGCCGCCGGTGTCGAAGCTCGGGTGGAAATGAACCCCGTTCTGCTCAAGCCTGAGGCAGACAGCCACGCCCAGGTGGTGCTGATGGGCCGACCTCTCACTTCCGCACGGGCTCGCGACTATTTCGACCTGAAGGCAACACTCTGGGAATCGGTATCGAGTTCGCTGGACGCGCTGCGCAGCCAGCACGACGTCGTGGTTATCGAAGGGGCGGGCAGCCCGGCGGAGATCAACCTGAAAGCCACCGAGATCGTCAACATGCGGGTGGCGCTATACGCCAACGCACCGGTGCTCCTTTGCGGCGACATCGACCGGGGCGGCGTGTTCGCATCGCTGGTGGGAACCTTGCAACTGCTGGATGATGCTGAGCGGGACCAAGTCAAGGGACTGTTGATCAACAAGTTCCGCGGCGACGCATCGCTACTGACCGACGGCCTGACGTGGCTGGAGGACTACACCAGCAAGCCGGTGGTGGGCGTGGTCCACCACTATCGGGACATACACATCCCCGAAGAGGATTCGGTGGCGCTGGACTTCACCCCGCCGCACGCATCCTCTCCCGACGTGCTGGACGTCGCGGTGGTCCAGGTTCCCCACATCTCGAACTTCGACGACTTTGACCCGCTGGCAAGGGAGCCCGGCGTCTCGCTGCGGTACGTGCAGAGCGGTGACCGGCTCGGCAAGCCGGACCTCGTCATCTTGCCCGGCAGCAAGACCACCATCCCCGATCTGATGTGGATGGAACGACAGGGATTGTCCCAAGCCGTGTTGGACGCCACGGAAAGCGGTTCCTCGATCATGGGCATCTGCGGCGGTTACCAGATGCTGGGCAAGACCCTGCTGGACCCGGACCGCATCGAGTCTAACATCGGAGCAGCGGACGGACTGGGCCTGCTCCCCCTGGTGACGACGTTCGCCGGAACCAAGGAGACTCACCGGGTTGAGGCCACGGTGCGACAGGAGGCATCCACGCGCGGGCACCTGATGTCCGGAGCCGACGGGGAAACCGTAATTGGCTACGAGATCCACATGGGCCGGACCTCGGGCGAAGGCATCATCCCCGCGTTCAACCTGGTGGACCGGGCCGATGCGGCGATCACGCCGGAAACGGCCTTCGATGGAGCGCTGGCCGCCAACGGCAGGGTGATGGGAACGTACATCCACGGGCTGTTCCACAACGCCGGTGTCCGACGGGCGATCCTGCGCGAGTTGGCCCGCCGCAAGGGGGTTGGGTTGCCCGAAGGCGTGGACGTGGCACGCGACCGGGAGTATGACCGGCTCGCCGACTGGGTGCGCGACAGCCTGCGCATGGACCTGGTCTATGACATGGCAGGTCTCACGCCGGCGCTATGAGCTCGATACACCTCGTATTGGGCGGCATACGGTCGGGGAAAAGCGCTTACGCGGAACGGTTGGCGGCCGCAATCGCCGGATGCCAGCCCGTCCTGTACATTGCGACCGGCATCGCCATCGACACGGAAATGGAAGAGCGCATCCAAAGGCACCAACAGAGGAGACCGCCGAATTGGCAAACTCTTGAAGCCTCGCTCAATCCGGTGGGTGCGCTGCAAGATCGGGTCGGAACCATCGACCCAGCTCCCGTGGTGTTGCTCGACTCCATGGACGTTTGGGTATCCAATCTGATGCTGGAACACGAAGGCACGCCGAGGCTGGAACTGGACTCCCGCATCGTCGGCGCGGCGCGGCGCTTCGCGGACTACATCAGTGAGACGGATCGCCAGGCGGTGGTCGTGAGCAGCGAGGTTGGCTATTCGTTGGTTGCCACGACCTCGATGGGCCGCCAGTTCCAGGATCTGCTGGGGACGGTGAACCAGGCGATGGCAGAGGCGGCGGATCAGGTCACGATGGTGGTCGCCGGCTTGCCGGTTCCAATCAAGCCTGCGGCAACCGGCGCCTACTAGCCGCCAGTATGGGTTTGGCGGCACGGCGGCGCTATGGCTGACGAGATTCTGGGCACAGCTTCGGTTCTGGCCCCGGGGACCTGCGGCGAACTGGTGCAGGGAATGACCGGAGGTGTGGACTTCCTGGTGACCTGCCCCATCAACCAGTTCTCGAGAGCCACAGTGACGGTGTCCCGAGGTGATGGTCCCGGCGATCAGGTGCGAGGCATCGACCATCTGCCCAAAACCCGGCAGGCGGTAACGGCTGCGCTGGCACGATTGGCGCGCTGCCTCGGCGTGCCTGGGTTGCTTGCCGACGTCACGGTGGCCAATCCCATCCCGGTGGGCAAAGGCATGGGCAGCAGCAGCGCGGACATCACGGCCGCGGTGTGCGCGACGGGCCGGGCCGCGGGCAGCGAGTTGCCTCCAGAAACCATCGCAGAGATCGCCCTGTCGGTGGAGCCGACGGACGGCGTGATGTTTCCCGGTATCGCCCTGCTCGATCATCGACGAGGCAAAATCGTAGATCTGCTGGGCGCTCCCCCGCCGATGGAGGTGATTGTCATCGACCGTGGCGGTCAGGTGGACACGCTGGAATTCAACCGGATCGATCGCGAAGAGCACTGGCGGTCGGTGGCTTCCGCCACTGGCGAGGCCCTGGAATTGGTGCGGGAAGGCATCCGCCGCTGCGATCCGGAGCTGGTCGGCCGGGGCGCTACGATCAGCGCGCGTGCCGGGCGGCCCGATGACGCGGGCCCCTGGGTGGAACATGCATCAGATTTCGCGGCTGAGATCGGCGCGGCCGGCGTGAACGTGGCCCACAGCGGCACGGTGATTGGCATCCTGCTGGACGCGCGGAAACGGCAGAGCAAGCCGGCATTCCGCGAGGCGCAGCGGGAGTTTGCGGGGGCGGAGAGTGTGCAGCACTTCCGGATTATCGGCGGGGGCGTGCGGTTCTAATCGCTCTCCTCGCCGGCGAACGGCGATCACTATGGCCTTGGAGCAGGTAGTACCCTCCCGGGGTTTTGCAATGGCTACCCGGTGACGCCCCGCAAAATGGACACGGACGCGCCCGGTGGTCTGCAAAAATGCCGCTTCTGCTCTTTGCGGTATCTTGGACCTTCGTCCGCGATGTACTGGACACGGTTCGATTTCCAGCCTGTGCCCGGTCACAAAATATGAACTGGCCGACATAGCCGGCATTAGGCCCGAAATAGTTTTGCGCCCATTGCAAGATTCTAGAGTCAGAGGGAGGCTTTTCCCAGCCGAACCACCGATCGTTCACCAGCCTCCTGATGTGAGTGTCCACTGGAAACGCTTCCAGTTTATCGAGCGACATCAAGGCAACACAGTTCGCAATTTTCGCACCGATTCCGTTGGGAACTTTACTACCGTACCTTCTTCCTTGCATCAAACCCTGTATGACGACTGGATAACCCCATGGCTTCATCCCGTCAAAATCCAGCTGGCCATCATGAACCCGCTGTGCAGCGCCGAGTATTGCAGATGGGAAGTCACGGGTAAATCTGCCCGCGAACTCCAGCTCAATCAATCCCTCAAGCTTGACTTCCAATATCCGTTGTGGTGGTGGGAATGGGCGTCGCTCGTCGTGGCCCAGATTCATCGTTTGACGGCTCAGCGCGGCAATCTCAGACACACACTGCCTGATATTGGGGATTTTGTTACTTCGTGAGCAGATATACGACGCCAGGCACTCCCAAGGTTCTTGCCTCAGGACGCGCATTCCGGAGTACTTTCGCACTAATCCAGCAATATGGATGTCCCGGTTGCTAATGTCAGCGTAGATGGCGGCCGCGTCATCATCGTCCCGAAAATACCTACGCAGCAACACGTCATCGCCGTCGGTGGCCTTCCTCTCTCCATCCGGCCCGCCCACCCGATACGCTACCCCAGTTCCGGTCCGCCGAATGTGGATGAGGTTATTGCCCAGCACGCCCGAAAACCACCGATGGCCATCTGAGTAGAACCCTTCGGGCAATAGCTTCCACCGAAACGCCTGGCCCATCGTAAGCGACAGTTGCAGGTCAAAGGGCTGCTGGATTTCTATCTCTCTGACCATGTGAACACTCCGTCAACGACCCTCACGCCGCCGCGCGTGAAAGAGGTACTGCTGGGAGTAGCCGGCGTATTGGCCGAAGTGGTTCTGGGCCCATTCCACCATCACTCGGTCGGGCGGCTTTTTCTGCATGGGGAAATACCACTCCGCCAGCGCGCGACGCACCCACACGTCCACCGGAAATGCCTGGAGCTTTTCCAATGAGAACACGGCGATGCAGTCGGCGATCTTGGCCCCGATCCCGTAGCACTCCATGAGCCTGGACTTGGTCTCCGGATAGGGCAGGCGGATCAATTCGTCCAGGTCCAGTTCGCCATCGCATACGCGCCGAGCCGCAGCGACGACGTATGGCGCGCGGAACCCCAGGCCCAATTCTCGCAGGAACCCTTCGCCGGCAGAGGCGATTTGTTCGGCGGAGGCGAAGGTGTGCCGGACCTCTCCGTCCAATTCCAGTGGATCGCCGAGGCTGTCCGCCATGGCCTCCATGTTCTGGTGAATGCGGGGTATGTTCGACGTGGCCGAGCAAATAAACGCGACCGTGCACTCCCATGGTTCCTGCCGCAAAATGCGCAGGCCCGGATAGCGGGACACCATTTCCGAAACCCGACGGTCCCGGCAC